>Ga0102945_1000470_pt1 | contig 12214 bp, 13 predicted proteins | sample SalPonred_H2O_MG_FD_78207 | JGI IMG/M metagenome (GOLD analysis project Ga0102945, IMG submission 78207) | Salt pond water microbial communities from South San Francisco under conditions of wetland restoration - Salt Pond MetaG R2_restored_H2O_MG ...
ACATAGTAGATGGTACACTTACTATGACCACTGTGGTACGCCCTCCAAGCACTTCAAATCTTAACAATAACAGTTGGGGTACTCCGAGCATGAATGCTGCAAGCTGGTCACTGACAAGCTAACAGCACTTGCCATAACTGCAATAAAGGTCCGTTGGGGCCTTTATTTTTGACTAATTATTCTGTACACTATTAGGATGGAAATGGATACAGATAAATTAGCACAACGTATACGGGCACGTTTCGATCACAATCAAGCCAAGCGAGTGCTTCGAGAAAAATATACTGCCAAAATGCAGTTTGCTCATGCCGGCGGTATGTGGCATGCTGGGCCAGAGTTATTAAACACTTTACACATCTGCCCAGACGAAGAGGCAGTGTTAGAAGACATTCACGGCAATCCAGTTAAGATTAACGTACATGACATGATATTTTTAGCAGAGCAAAGGTGGCAGGAACAAATGAATGCTTGGCATGCAGAATATGAGAGCACAAAACGTCAACGATGAGTACTGGCGCACTGATATATGCCACTGACGGCGATATTGCTTACTCACGTATTGCGCAGGAATGTGCTAGCAGGGTAGAACAATATCTTGATATTCCTGCTACAATTGTGCAAGGTGATACCGCTGTAAAAGGCAAAAGAGGCTGGGCCGACTGTGACGCTCCTGTGGAATGGCGCAACGGTGGCAGGTGCAATGCATTGCATGATAGTCCGTATGATTGCACACTGCTATTAGATGCTGATTATTGGATTGCCAGTGATTGTTTAAAGCATGTTCTCAGTGCTACAGGTAATTTTTATGCACACAATACTAGAATGTACATAAATGAAAAAGAATCAAAAACAGAAACATTTGGTCTGCTGAATACTCCTATGTGGTGGGCAACAGTGTGTGTTTTTGATCGCAGTGAATTCTCGCAGGACATTTTTGATGTGTGGCAAATGATAGAACAAAATTACAATCATTATGCAAATCTTTTTCAATTCTCTGCTAGCCCATTTAGAAATGACTATGCATTGAGCATGGCACTGCTATTGGTAACCGGCGGAGAATACCCGCACTGTGCTATTCCTTATTCGTTGATAAACGTGCCTGACAGTTGTAATATCAATCTTGACAACGGCACTTGGAAGTTGGAATACACTGTGTATGAAAATGAACAGTTAAAACCAAAAAAAATTACTGTTAAAGATCAAGACCTACACATTATGGGAAAACGTAATTTGGAGCGACTGCTTGAATTACACAGATGATCGTGGCTATGTGATTCCTGCGTTTAACACAGCAGATGTGGACTATGTTGAGTGTGCACGCACGCTGGCAAAAAGTCTTAGATATCAACATCCTGATGTGAAAATTTGCTTGATTACTAGCTCAGACATAGAAGACTCAGTATTTGATTATGTGCGAGTTGTAGATGATCTTGGTGGGTATCTCAATGATTATCAAGCCTATGCACACAGTCCATTTCACGAAACTGTTAAACTGGAAGCAGACACATTGATCACAGGAGAATTTGATCACTGGTGGTTGTTGTTTAGAAATTATGATGTCTGGGTGAGCACTGGATGTAGAAACTACAAAAATGAAACCTCTACCAGTCGCAGATACAGAAAGATTATAGATGCCAACCAACTTCCAGATGTGTATAATGCTATTACATACTGGAGAACCAGTTTGCTTGCTAAGAATTTTTTTACAACCGTGAATACACTTATGAACAAATGGCCAAGTGTGCAAAACAGTTTGGTTTATGCCAAAGATGAACAGGTAAACACTGATCTAGCATATGCTATTGCTGTTGAATTTATGGGTAGAGAACAGTTTATTAGCAATAGTGGACCACAGATCACACACATGAAGCCTGCAATCAATGATTTGACTGCAGATGACTGGAGTAAACAATTGGTTTGGGAAATCATAAGCGGTCAGACAAGAATCAATGGCTTCAGTCAATCGGGTGTTTTGCATTATCATGTAAAAGAACTTGCTAGAGAATTTGGAGAGTGCTATGAGTGATGCGTTTTTTGAAGCACTTAAAAACTTGCCAGAACAAGAAACCGCAACACCTGAGTACAGACTTTACTATGATTTAGAATCGTGCACCCCTCTATTTTACTCCATGGAAGACGAGCCAGGTACATACATTGTAGTTAACAAAGACACTTACAATCAGGGCAATTATCATTGTCGTGTTGAAAAAGGAAAAATAGTTAATCTTAACACAACTGGTACTTATCGTAAGCTAGTGCCTAGTAACACAGGTGTCACAACACATACAGATAATGTAATGATAGTAACCGAAACAGGAAAGAATTGGGCATTAAAAACCTATGAAGATTGATGTAGCAGATTTAGATGTAGTATATCTCAGTTACGACGAGCCGCAAAAAGAAGAGTTTTGGGTCAAAATACAAAACATGATTCCCTGGGCTGTGCGGGTTGACGGAGTAAAAGGTTCAGATGCGGCACACAAAGCCGCTGCAGACGCTAGCACTACAGACAGATTTATTCTAATAGATGGTGATAACATACCCGACGAACGATTCTTCAATTTAACACTGGACTTTGATGATACAAGCAAGGATGCTGTGTTACGTTGGAGGGCTAGAAATCACATTAACGGACTCATGTACGGCAATGGCGGACTAAGTTCGTGGACTAAAGAATTTGTGTACAATATGAAGACTCACGAAAACAGTACAAGTAATGACGCTACTGATGTGGAGTTTTGTTTTGATCCTTTATACTGGCCTATGCACGATTGTTACAGCATAACTTACCCAAATGGCAGTGCGTACCATGCCTGGCGAGCAGGATTTCGTGAAGGTGTTAAAATGTGTTTGGATAGAGGACGTAAACCTAGTGTAGCAGAATTTCAAGAACGTGTGCATGCTAGAAATCTAGATCATTTGACTATCTGGCATAATGTGGGCAGAGACGTTGAATACGGGGATTATGCCATACTAGGTGCTAGACAGGGTACACACATGACCATGCTCACAGATTGGAATCATCGCGGAGTACAGTGGTTTGATAGCCTAGAAGAAATATACAATAGCAATTATATTGATGAAGATAATATTGAATACAACATAAATCTATTAGGCGAACAATTAAACACACAACTAGATCTTCCTATGCTAAAATTAGATAAAAATGCTAGTGCTTTCTTTAAACAGCATTATCGTAATAACTGGCGTAACCAAGGACCAATGGTAAAAGAATGAAAATTAACGTTGAAACAAGAGATGGAATAATATGGAATAAAGATATTGTTGCTCTTGAGATAGCTAAATGCATGAGCACAGGTGATAAGTTACAAATTGATTTAAAATCTGAAGGGCCAGACTGCAAACATATAGGTTTATATGATCTCTTATACATGAGTGCCGAGTTGTTTAACTATGATCTGAGCAAAATAGATTTGTATAGTTGTAATGCACTTGAAAAACATGATACTATTAATATAATTTTTACACCCAGTTTACATCTATTAGACCGAGAATTAAGAAAAAAATACGATTTTATGTCAATAAAAAAAAATAATCAACTAAAACATTTTGGCAGATTTATAGGAAGAAGCAATTCACCTCGATTAATGCTTAGTACATATCTTGACAATCATTACGCAGATAAAAGTATTCTGACATATCAATATAAGTTTAATGAAGAATATCATCGTCGTGAAATAGGACTAGAAGGGTTGATTAATGATTATAACAAAAAAGATATATCTTCTGAATGTAAATTTTTGCAATCGTGTCCGCGACAAGTAGTTGACATTGATTTTAAATTTAACAAAACAACAACAGACGACTTTAGTTCACAGTTGCATTTGCAAGAAAATGGTAAGTTTATTGATGTATACCGACAATTTTTTGTCGAAATTGTCAGCGAAACTTATTTCAGTGGTAATACGTTTTTTTTGACTGAAAAAATTTTTCGCCCTATACTTTTAAAAACTCCATTTATAGTACAAGGACCTCAATGGTTTTTGTACAACTTAAAAAAACTTGGATTCAAAACATTTGATCAATGGTGGGATGAAGGCTACAGCGAAGATCCTGCAGATTATCAACCTACTGAAATTCAAAAAGTTATTGCCACATTGGCAGCATTAAGCGTCAACCAAATTAGCACAATGTATGAAGAAATGCAATCAATATTAGACTTTAATCAAAAACGTTTGCTTGAGTTAACAATAGACGATTTTGCAAATATTGGTAACAATGAAAGTTTTTAATCTAGTAACCACCAATGGGTCAGTGAGTGACTCAGCTGGACTTTGTCATTATCTATACAAATGCTTTTTAAATGATACCGACTGTATAATCGACACAAACATGGACGGCATTGACTACAAAATGCTAAACATATATGATATAATTGACAAATTTGTAGAAAATACAGGATATAATCATAAAAGAATTACTATTGTAAACGGGAACATGATTGATTTGCCTTACAAATATAAAATAGTAAAAAATCCTAAACATTGGTACGAAGTAGTTACAATAAACCAATGGTTAGATAACAATAATCTAATTGTTGATTATAAACCTCGTAAATATTTTGGATGCTTCGTTGGTAGATCAAATTGGCAACGTATTTGGATCAGTGCATATCTTTGGTCTACACAACAAAACAAAACAATACAAACTTTTCACAGTGGTTTTCATTGTAATTACGTTATTCCAAAGTCTGACGGTATCACTGATCGATTAGGATTAGACGATTTAGACTATTATGACTGTGATTATTGGCCAGAGATAATAAAGTTCTTACAAAATGCACCAATAAATATAGATGAATTAGATTTAAAAAAAATTAAAAGCCAAAAAAAATTCATCAACACAAACAACAATGATTGTTATCCTATTCAACACCCTAGTAATTTAAATATATTGCAACATTATAACAATTTTTTTGTAGACATTGTTTGCGAATCGAGCATAAGCGGCGAAGTGTTTTTTTTAACCGAAAAAACTTTTAGACCTATAATTGCACGTCGTCCTTTTATATTACTAGGTAATAGAGAATCGATGCGTAATTTGCGTAAACTTGGATTCAAAACATTTGATCAATGGTGGGATGAAGATTATGATGATTATGACGAAAAACAAAGAATAAAAATGGTAACCAGACTGATCGACGAAATAAGTGGATGGACGTTGTCAAAACTGCATGATGTTTTAATTGAAATGCAAACAACTCTTGATCATAACCATGACACATTCAGACAGTTAACAACTTGTAAAATTAAAGAAGTTTTTGATGAATAAACTAGTTTTGCCATTCTTAGAAACAATGATCACACAGGTTTGTAATCTTAGTTGTCTAGGATGCACTAACTATTCTGATTTACCTCAACGACAAGGATATGTAAAATGGTCTGACGGAAAGAATCAGTTAACTAAATGGTTGGAAAGAATAATTATACCAGATTTTGGAATAATGGGCGGAGAGCCATTGATAAATCCTGAGTGGAAAGAATGGATATATGGCGTTAGAGAATTGATGCCAGATAGTCAAATACGTTTTACTACGAATGGAATTTTATTAAAAAAATATTTAAATATTTTAGATGATATGTTTGCTGTTGGTAATGTGATTTTTAAAATCACTGAGCACACAGAGCATGCACATGATTATATTCAAGATGTGCTTACATCTTATGAGTGGCACCAAGTAAAAGAATTTGGTATTTTGCGATGGAAAGGTGCTAACAATGTGCGTTTTCAGGTCAATCGTCCTGAAGTTTTTGTAAAAACTTATCGTAACAGTTATAATACCATGATGCCGTGGAATAGTGATCCAACCAAAGCGTTTAATCAATGTTGTCAACAAACTTGTCCTTTATTATATCAAGGAAATATTTACAAGTGTAGCACGTCAGGATTATTAAAAGATACTCTTACTTTTAATAAAATTTCATCGCCTGATTGGGAGCCATTCTTAGATACGGGCATCAGCCCAACTGATTCTGATAGAAAAATTTCTAAATTCATTGATAATTTTGGAAAACCTGCTAAAATTTGTGCAATGTGCCCAGAACCAGGCACAGGCATTATATCACATAGTGAAAATGTAATAATAAAATGAAACAAAACAAAGGCGACGAAGTGACAAAAGACTTCAAAAGTAAGTTTCTCAATGACGCTGAGATTGCACAACAAAAATTAGACACTGTCAGTCCTAGCATGTGTCTTGCCAAGTGGAAACAAGTAAGCTTGCACTTAACCAATGGCATGAACAACAGTTGCTATCATCCACCATTGCATCAAATTGATGCTAGTAAATTACAAAATGATCCAGGCGCTCTACATAACACAGATCATAAAAAATCTATGCGTAAACTGATGTTAGAAGGCACCCGCCCAGAAGAATGCAGTTATTGTTGGGCAATGGAAGACAACGGCAAACTCAGTGACAGACACTATCGCAGTGGCGAACCTTGGGCAATGAAAGATTACGATACGATTATTGCCAGTGACTGGGACACTCCGGTGTTACCCAGTTATGTTGAAGTGAACTTTAACAGTGCGTGTAATTTGAAATGCAGTTATTGCTCACCTCAGTTTAGTTCCAGTTGGATGCACGAAAGCGAAACACAAGGTGCATATCCTACCAGTACCCCACATAACGACCCTAGTCATTTTCAAGGGCCAAGACGTCCTATTCCGCACAGAGAACACAATCCATATGTAGAAGCATTTTGGAAATGGTGGCCAGAACTGTATCCTGAACTGGAACACTTCCGTATGACGGGCGGCGAGCCACTGATGGATAAAAATACATATCGTGTTTTTGATTATGTGTTGCAAAATCCTAATTCCAAGTTACACTTGAATGTAACCAGTAACTTTAGTGTAGAGCAAAAATTATGGGATCGCTACCTTGGATATGTAAAAATGCTCTGCGAGGGAGAACATGTGGAACACTTTATGCAGTATGTGAGTGTTGATGCATTTGGTGATCGTGCTGAATATATCCGCAATGGCTTAGATTTTGAACTACTGTGGGATAGGGTGAACCAGTTCCTCACAGAAGTGCCCGAAAGAAGCAGTGTTACATTTATCGTCACAATGAATAATCTCAGTGTGACCAGTCTAAGAGAACTGTTTGTGGGCATACATGGACTAAGAGAAATATACAGCAACACCTATCAGAGAGTTTGGTTTGATACGCCTGTGCTAAGAGACCCAAGCTGGCAGAGCATGCAGATACTGCCAGAAAGTTATTGCAAAGAGTTAGAACGTATTTACATATGGATGATGAGTCAAGTAGAAACTGAACAAACACGTTTCAAAGGATTCAAAGACTATGAAATAAATCGTTTGGATAGAGATATTGCCTGGATGCGTGATGGACAGGCATTAGATTCCCAATATATTAACCAACAAAAAGCTGACTTTTATAGATTCTTTGCAGAGCACGATCGTCGCAGAGGCACAGACTTTTTGCAAACTTTTCCTGAAATGCAAACTTGGTGGCAAGAATGCAAACATCTTGCAGAAAATTCTTAACTGATACATATACATATGGAAACAAATCTTAACTATCGCCAGCGTGTGTTAGACTCTATTAGTGCAAGTTTTTGTGGAGCCAAGTGGTATAATGCTACAATTTGGTTAGGTTCTGGAATGACCACAAGCTGCCATCATCCGCCTGCTCATCGTGTAAACGCAGAGCAATTATCGGCTAATCCTCGACTGTTGCACAATACTAAAGAGAAAAAAGAAGATCGTCGAAAGATGTTGTCCGGCGAACGCCCTGCAGGGTGCGAATATTGTTGGAAGATCGAAGACATGGGCCGCGACAGCATCAGCGACAGAGTGTACAAAAGCAAAATTTATCGTGATGCAGACCTAATCAAAGTAACACATTTGCCTGCAGAAAATGATTTTAACTTAAAAACACTGGAGATTGCTTTTGACCGTACATGTAATTTAGCATGCAGTTATTGCAATCCTGCTTTCAGTACGTCTTGGGTAAAAGACATTCGCGACAACGGCGGGTATGAAAACCTCATCAGTGACGGAAGAAATCATTTTACACACAAGCACGACAGCGCTCAGTTGTACAAACCTGCTGAAATCAATCCTTATGTGGAAGCGTTCTTTAAATGGTGGGAAAGCGACTTACATCGCACACTACAGGAACTGCGTATTACCGGCGGTGAGCCATTGATGAGTGGGCACACCTGGAAGCTTATGGATTGGTTCGCAGAAAACAAGGGCGCGAGTACAACCGAATTGGCAATTAACAGTAATCTCACTATTCCCGAAGAAAAAATACAACAGTTCATTAATAAGGCACGCGGTGTAAACAGTTTAGATGTGTACACCAGTAATGAAGCCATGGTTAAGCAAGCGGAATATATTCGTGACGGCTTGGATTGGGAGTTGTGGAATCGCAATATGACCACATTGCTGGATAGCGATCATATAAGAGCAGTGCACAGCATGTGCACAATAAATGCACTGTGTTTGGAATCATTGCCAGAATATCTAACCCATATTGTTGAGCTCAAAGAAAAGTACGGAAAACACAAGGTTAACTTCACGCTGAACATACTGAGATTTCCAAGTTTTCAAAGTGCACTGGTACTGCCAGACTTCATTAAAGAACACCACAGACAGAGATTACAAGAGTGGAAACTAAAACATCACGATCATCCAGAAATGCATGAACACGAATTACAGCATTTGGATCGATTGATAGACTATTTAGAAGTTGTAGAAACTCCGCACAGCGAAACCAGTTTCGATAAAGCCAAGCTGGAACATGATTTTAAACAGTTTTACTCGCAGTACGATCAACGTAGAAACAAAAGTTTCTCTGAAACATTCCCTGGCTTAAAGGATTGGTACAATGGCCTATGATTATAACAGTTCAGATCCAATTAAGATTGGATTAGACGAACTACACAATAAGGAACTGGAGCTGTTAACACAAAGCAAACAGTTTTGCATGTATCCATGGATTCATTTGCATGCTTATCCAACAGGAGAAACATGGCCTTGTTGTCATGCTGAAATGGCAGTCGGCCCTGTTGGCAGTACCAAGGAAAACACTTTAGAGGAACTGTGGCACAGTGAAAGGATGATACAGTTGCGACAGGACATGCTCGAAGGCCGCGATAACAAATACTGCACTCGATGCTACGAGCAAGAACAAGCTGGATTTTTTTCTGGCAGACAAAGCTCTAACAAGCATCATGGGCACAAGATCAAAGATGTAATACTGTCTGATCGTCCAGAATTTCATATGAGTTATTGGGACATACGGTTTAGTAACTTGTGTAACCTTAGCTGTAGAAGTTGCGGGCACATTTTTTCCAGCAGCTGGTTCAAAGACCAAGTTGCTCTAGCTGGCGAATCATATGCAGACAATCATACTGCACTTAACTTTGCCGGAAAATATGAAACTGATATTTGGGAACAGCTAGAACCGCATTTGGACTATGTAGAGCAGATTTATTTTGCTGGCGGCGAGCCTTTGATGATGGAAGAACACTATCGTATCTTGGAAGAACTGGAGCGGCGAGGTAGATGGGATGTGCGTTTAATCTACAATACCAACTTTACACATGTAAAATTAAAAGACAGACTGGTATTTGATTACTGGAAAAAGTTTGACAGTGTAGCCGTAGGTGCCAGTTTAGATGCCATGGGAGACAGAGCCGAGTATATTCGTAAGGGTACCAAATGGCAAACGGTAGAACAAAACAGAAAGCAGATGCTGGACATATGTCCCGAAGTCGACTTTTATATAAGTCCTACTCTCAGCATTATGAATGCATTGCACCTTCCGGACTTTCATAAATCTTGGGTGGAAAAAGGCTATTTGAAACCACAAGATTTAAATGTGAACATTTTACAAGATCCTGCATACTATAGAATAGATATTGCCAGCGAAGACATAAAACAACAAATAAGACAAAAGTTCAATCAACACCTGGAATGGTTACGACCACTGGACAAACTAAACAGAGCTACAGTTGGGTTCGAAAGTGCTTTAAACTTTTTAGATACCAACAATAACAGTCATTTGCAGTTACAATTTGTGCAGAAGACGCAACAGTTAGATTATTTGAGAAAAGAACACATCCTAGATGTGATACCAGAATTGGAGAGTATGTTTTGAAAATACCACATGAGAAATTTTGCGTATTGCCGTGGGTAAGTCTAGAAACTTCGCCGATTGGTACAGTACGTCCATGTTGCCTTGCTGAAGACGAAATCAAAGACGAGCTTGGCAACAAATACAAACTTATTGAAACAGATTTGCGAACTGTGCAAAACAGTGCATATATGAAGAATTTGCGAGAACAGTTTCTTGACGGCAAGCAACCACAAACATGTAGGAAGTGCTGGAAAGAAGAACGATCCGGGCGTACAAGCAAACGCATGCACACGTTGGACAGACTTAAACACATGATCACTGACAGTGAATGGACCAGTGAAAGCAAAGATCTGCAATTTTTAGATCTCAAGCTAGGTAATATCTGTAACCTTAAGTGTAGAATTTGTGGTAGTTGGAGTAGCAGTAACTTTGCTGCCGAGGAGTTACGCTACGACAGCAAGAATGAATTTCACAAACAAATGCTCAAAGACGGTGCATGGCCCAGGGAAAACAGTGATTTTTGGAGCAACCTCGACGAGATAGTAAACAACATCAAGTATATTGAATTCACCGGTGGCGAACCATTTATGATTCGTGAGCATTTTCAATTATTGGAAACCATTGTGGCAAAGGGCATTGCAGGGCAGGTCGAAATACATTACAACACCAATGGCACACATTATCCAGAGCATGCAGAAGAGATCTGGAAACATTTTAAAACTGTAGAAATTGCATTCAGCATTGATGATGTAAAAGATAGATTTGAATATCAAAGAACAAATGCAATATGGAATGAAGTAAATGAAAACATTGAGAGATTTAAGCAACTACGTAAAAAGTATCCTCAAATAATCACACTTCAGGTGTGTAGTACCATTAACGTTTACAATGTGATGTATCTAGAAGATTTAGCCAATTGGATAGATCAACAACAATTTGATTTTGTGTACTGGAACATGTTACACGAAGCTTACTATCTCAGTGTAGGTACTATGCCTGAAAAAGCTAAAGCACTGGCCATTGAAAAACTTGACCGTGCGAACGTCACTGGATTTCATAGAAAAGAGTTTAATCAAGTAATTGACTTTATTCGTAAAGGACCTAGCAATGATGGGCAAATACTGCGCATGAAGATAGAAGACCTAGACTGGAAAAGATCACATGATTTACGTACCGATCACCCAGAACTAGCTGATGCAATTGATTATCGAGGGCCACAACGATGAAAGTAGGGTTTACTGCAAGTGCCTTTGATTTGTTGCATGCAGGACATGTGCAAATGCTACGTGAAGCAAAAGAGCAGTGTGATTATTTGATTTGTGGATTGCAAGTTGATCCAACCATTGACAGACCAAGCAAAAATAAACCAATACAGACCGTGGTAGAACGTTACACACAACTCAAAGCTGTAGGCTACGTAGACGAAATAATCCCCTATGCCACAGAAGAAGATTTGGAAGATATTCTTGCTATGTACCACATTGATGTGCGTGTATTAGGAGAGGAATATCGTGAGCAAGATTTTACCGGCAAGGATATTTGCAAAAAACGTAGCATTCATTTATACTTTAACAAACGAGATCATAGATTTAGCAGCAGTGATCTGAGAAAACGTGTGCACGAGCGTGAAGCAACCCGAAATCAAACCTGAAAATCTCTGCATGGCACCGTGGACTCACACTTACCTGAGTCCACAAACCGAACGACGGCTGTGTTGTGCCAGCAGAGAACCTGCACAAAACTTTGAACAGTATATTGATACTGAGTCAGGAACAGGTTCATATAATCCAACTAAATTAGAAGAATGGTGGAACGGAGAGCATGTGCGACGTGTTCGTCGACAAATGATGTCAGGCGAATTACCTCCTGAATGCGAAGTGTGTGATAAAAAACTGCTAAACACTGATGTGTATCGTGATTATTTTTGGCACATGTTTAAACATCGATATGATGAGATATGGGATAGCACAGATCCTACTGGTGCTACTACTATGCAACCAATTAGCTGGGATTACCGTTTTAGCAACTTGTGCAATTTTAAATGCCGAACCTGTGGCGATATGTTGAGCAGTGCAT
>Ga0102945_1000471_pt1 | contig 12186 bp, 22 predicted proteins | sample SalPonred_H2O_MG_FD_78207 | JGI IMG/M metagenome (GOLD analysis project Ga0102945, IMG submission 78207) | Salt pond water microbial communities from South San Francisco under conditions of wetland restoration - Salt Pond MetaG R2_restored_H2O_MG ...
AGCGGAATCAGACGATAGGGAAGTCTTGATGATGCAAATGGAGCTTATAGAGAATGAACTCTATATAGACCCTAATGAAGAGATTGGACACCCTCCTGTGTCCTTAAGCTTTGGAGAACATACTATGGGAGGAGTAACATATCCAACACCAATTTCAACTTTTGGTAATTTGGTATTTGTGCAAGCTCCACCAAAGTCGACTAAGACCTTTTTTGTCAGCTTACTTAGTGCAGCTTTCCTTGGAGGAAAGTCTGATGGGTATACAAAAGGCATAAAAGGATATAGAGATGATAAGTGCTTATTACACTTTGATACTGAGCAAGGAAGATTTCACGCTCAGAGAGTGTTTAAGAGAGTTCTTAGAATGACTGGATTAGATAATGAGTGTTATCACACTTATGGGCTAAGACAGCTTGATTATGATAAGAGAGTAGATTTTATAGATTACTGCTTGAGCAGAAGAGTAAATAACCCAGGGTTAGTTATTATAGATGGTATAGCAGATTTAGTAAGTGACGTGAATAATATAGACGAATCAAATAAGATAATACAGAAGTTAATGTCTTGGACATTAGAATACAATTGTACTATACTTACTGTGATACATTCTAATCACGGCACAAACAAGGCCACAGGCCATTTAGGTTCTGCACTATATAAGAAAGCAGAGACAGCTATACAGCTGTTACCTAACTTTGATGAAGGATACATAGAGGTGTTATGTAAGGAAAGCAGAAACTTTCCCTTTAATAGCTTCTCATATAAGATAGATGATTATGGGTTGCCATCTGTGATAGACACAGAGTTAAATAACTTTGACACAAAGAAGTTTGAATAAATTAGAATTGACATTAAACTTGAGGGCACAACCTCATCAATCTGTAAGGTTTACTCGTAGTGGTAGGTCTTACAAACCAAAAAAGATAATGGATTATCAGTCATATGTAATTAAGTTGGTTAGTGATCAATTGCCAGGGGGATTTGAAATAATCCCTGCTGGCACTTTGATTTTTATAGACAAGCTGCATTACCAATATGCATATCCAAAATCATTTAGCAAAAAGAAAAAACAACAAGGCAAGATTTATAAAGAGACTAAGCCCGACTTACAAGATAATCTCAACAAGGCATTTTTAGATGCCTTGGAGGGATTGGTCTATGAGCAAGATCAGAACATAGTCTGTATTAACAATTTGGAAAAGTATTATGGGGAAACAGATAAAATAACCCTAACACTCAGATATTGATATTAGAAAAACTTGCAGAGAACCACACCTTATGGATTAAGATGGTTATCAATATGGGATGTGATAAACACATCGCAGAAGACATAGTACAGTCAATGTATCTTAGGATACACAGACTTGTTACTGACGAGAAAAAGATAATGTACAATGATGATGAAGTCAATAGATTTTTCATTTATGTTACATTAAAAAATATGTTCTTAGATTATGTAAAGGCTAAGAATAAATATAAGTTCTTTGAATATATGGAGAATGATGACATAGAGGATGATGTTGATTTTGATAGTAGTCAGTTTGATGAGCAAGAGGCATTTCATAATTTAGTAGATTCTATGTCAAGTGAGATTATGAATTGGGAACGCTACGACATTATATTGTCTTCGCTATACTTCAAGACAGATTTATCACTTAGAGACATTGCTAATGGCTCTGGCATAACTCTTATGAGCATATACAACTCTATTAAGAATTATAAGAATATACTAAACAATAAATTTATAGAAGATTACCAGGATTATTTGAATGGTGATTTTCACTTAATCAAATCAAAAAAGAAATGAAAGACGAAACCTACTACGAATCATTAGACAAACGTACTAAGGAGTACAAAGAATGGGTTAAAGCAAGAGAAGAAGCTACAGCTTCTGAATCTGCTGGACTTGGAGACACCATTGAAAAGATTACTACAGCCACAGGAATTAAGAAAGCTGTTAAGTTCTTGGCTGGAGAAGACTGTGGTTGCGACCAAAGGAAAACCACTTTAAATAAGTTATTTCCTTACAAGAAGATTGAGTGTCTTACTGAAGAGGAATATAACTATTTGGTTGATCAGATGAAGAGACCTACTAATGTGATTAGTCAGACTGTCCAATTAAAGATGCTTAAGATTTACAATAGGGTGTTCAATGATAAGAAGCAGCCTACATCTTGTGGCTCTTGTTTTAGAAGTACCTATAATGCATTGAAACAACTTATTGATGAGTATAACCAGTAATTGGAAAGAAAAAGATTTATTTGAATGGCTGGGTAGTAATTTCTACCCAGACCTTCTGAAGAGCAGGAACCCAATGAGTAGATGGGATTGTTATTCTCCATACAAGAAGCACAGAATAGAACTCAAGTGTCGAAAAAAACATTACGATACTTTGCTACTGGAAAAGAAAAAGTATGATGCTATGCTTAGTGAAGTTTCTAAGCACAACGATGTGCCTATTTATATAAACTCAACTCCAGAGGGAATATGGTTATTTAATTTGTTATTTATAAAGAAGGACTGGGAAACTAATTACTTAAACCCAGCTACCACTCAATTTGCAAATACAAATAGAATAGCCAAAGAAGTAACATATTTAAAAATAACAGAAGGAATTAAATTATTATGAGTAAAATGCAATTAGATTACCTAAAGACAGTATTGCTATCTCAGTTGTTATTGGAGGCCAATGAAGGCCTCCGATTGACTAAGCAATACAAACAGAACGTAAAGCAACAAATCAACAATCTTAATAAGATGCTGGAGGATGTTGTAAGAGAAGAGTTTAACACAATTTATGATACTGACCCAGAGATGGTGACAAACATCTTAAACAAGATAGAAGAGCTTGTAGACAAGATTAAAGGCTCATCCATAGATGAGCTTGTAATGATTAATGCTGTAGTAGATAAATACCAAGAGAACAAAGATTGGTTTACAGAACACGGAGAGGCAGAATTTTTAAAGATAGATTAATATGAGAGGTAATGCAATACACTATGAAGCTACAGGAGATTACGATGTAATAGACTTCTGTCAGCACTATAAGCTAAACTTTAACAGAGGAAATGTGGTTAAGTATATTGCCAGGGCTGGCAAGAAAGATGATGAACTACAAGATCTATACAAAGCTAAGGACTACATAGAAAGAGAGATAGCTTATGTAAGAGAGCTTAGAAACCAAGAAACTAATGATTTCAAGGAGGGGCATATTAGTCCTTACAACTATAACTATAAGGAGAGACAATAGTCTCTCTTTTTTTTATTTTGTATTTGGTTATTAACAAATAATGTTTATATTTGTGTATTATTAATCCATAAAACAAAAACAAATGGGAAATTTATTCAATGAAATGGACAAGCAAGCAGATGATATTATGTCTCTAAGCATTAGAGAATCATCACTTGAAACAACTATTAAAGAGTTGGAAACTATTGCTTATCACTTAAGGGATACAGAGCAGCTGCTTATGGCTAACTGGATGGAAAGATGTATTAAGGACTTAAAAAATTATTCCAATGATAGAGTTTGATATTACTTGGGAAGGTATTGTCTTTACTATAGTTGGACATTACGAGGAAGGAGAACCAGCAACCTATGACTACCCTGGTTCTAATGAGGTATTTGATATATACTCTATACACATAGGAGATGCTTGTGTAGATTTTATGTTAAACCAAAAAACAATAGACACATTAGTTAACGAAATTATAGAAACATATTACAGATGATAAAGTTATTAAACGGAGAGCTTTGGGAAGAAGAAGCCATATTAAAGAAAATGTATGATGATAGTTTTTACTATGGTCATTTAGGTAAACACGCTTTGAGCAGTTCATCTGCGAAAAAGCTAATAGAAAGTCCAAAGGCTTATCAAAAGAGTTTATATGCCTCAAGTGATTCACAGCCATTGAGAGATGGTAGGCTTGTACACCTTGCAGTCTTGGAGCCACATAGATTAGAAGACTTGGTTGTTATTGAAGGAACAAAAGCCCTTAAGGCTTTTAAAGAAGCTGTAGCAGAACACGGTTCAGAGACTGTTTATACTAAATCAGAGATGGACTCAGCTCATTGGATAGCTAAGGCTGTTAAGGATTGTAATGAAGCTTACAGTTTATTAGATGGCTGCACCTTTGAGGAGCCAGCCATCAAGATGTTAAATGGATTGCCATTCAGAGGTAAAGCAGATGCTATGAAAGGAAAGACAATTATTGACCTTAAGACTACAAGTAAGGGTGTACCTAACTTTAAGTGGTCAGCTAAGAACTTCTCTTATGATCTCCAGGCAGCTCTTTACTTATCTTTGTTTGATGCTAATGAGTTTATCTTCTTGGTAGTTGATAAGGATACTAAAGACATAGGTATCTTTGAATGTAGTGATGAGTTTATAGAAAGAGGTAGAGAGAAGGCAAGACAAGCTATGAATATCTATAAGCACTTCTATATTGATACAGACCCATTAGATTCTGTACGTAATTATGTACTTAAAGATGTACTATGAGAACACTAACCATCTTACTTAGTGGATTGACATCTATAATGTCAATCTTAAAGACAGTAGAGACTAACAACAATCCAGACTCCATAGGAGACAATGGAATGTCATATGGCATCCTACAGATACAGAGAAGCGTTCTAAGCGATGTTAATCGTATTTATGGTACTGATTACAGTCACAAGGATATGTTCTCTGAGGAGGCTTCTGAAGAGGTATTTAGGCTTTACCTTTGTTATGGTAGAGAAGTGTTCCTTAGAAATCATTGCAGGTTCCCTACTGAAGAGGAGATGGTTAGAATGTGGAATGGAGGAATCTACAAAGGCTACAAGTATAAACAAACTAAAAGTTATTACCAAAAATATTTAGATGTCAAAAAAGGACTTAATAGATGAGTTTTACTATATGGCTATGTATGATTTAGCTCACGAGGTTACTAAGCAAGACTTAAGAGTTCTTATGCTGGAGTATCAGCGTAAGGAAATGTATGAGCAATGTGCTGGTATTAAGAGAGCTTTAGATACATACACATTCATAGGAGATTATTACAGAATAAGAGATGAACAAAATAAGGGAGACCTTATACAAATAAACTTTGACAAAGATGAAGATTGATTTAGATTTTATAATAGACACAATACAAAGCAAAACAAACTTAGACATAAACAAAAATACAAGAGAAAGGGTTTATGTATATGGAAGGGCTTTATATTACAAGCTTGCTAAGGAATATACATTTAATAGCTTAAAAGTAATAGGTGCTAAGTTCGGAAAGAACCACGCTACTGTTTTACACGGACTAAAGGTTTTTGAGGAGATTAAAATCTACAACAAGGAAATGTATAGGTTATATGAAGACTTTCATACCAGATACCCTGTGGAGCTTATAAACAAAGATGGTGATGAGGTTTTAATGACTGACAGAGAGAAGTCTATAGTAGAGAAGTTTAACGATATGGTTGAACAAATAAAGGCTAAAGACAAAGAGATTGAAAGACTTAATTTACAGGTAGACTTACTTAACAATAGAGGCGATAGGAGAAGCAATATAATGAATCTTGTTTCTAAGGTTCCAGAAGATAACCTTCAGATATTTGAGGAGAGAATATCTGCCATAGTTAAAATGATTAAATAATAATATATATGAAAATATTAAATTTATACGCTTGTTTGGGAGGCAATAGATACAAATGGGATGAGGTAGCTGACATAGAAGTTACTGCCGTAGAATGGGATGAGGAGTTAGCAAGACTATACCAGGAAAGATTCCCTAATGATAAAGTAATAGTAGCAGATGCCCATCAATACTTATTAGACCATTATAAAGAGTTTGATTTTATATGGAGCAGCCCCCCTTGTCCAACTCACAGTAGAGTTAGGCATAGTCAAAAAAATAGAGAAAGCACAAAAGACGTTTATCCAGATATGAAATTATATGAGGAGGTAATATTTTTAGACAATCACTTTGAAGGAAAATATGTTGTTGAAAATGTAATACCATATTATGAACCTTTGATTGCGGCAAAAAAAAGAGGCAGGCATTTATATTGGACAAACTTTAATTTGCCAAATAGTTTAAATGAAAGGAAAATAAACATAGGTAGTGGTATTGATGAAGTAGGAAAATTATGTGATTTTCACGATTATAATTTTTATGATTACAAGGGAAATCAAAGAAGAGATAAAATAGCAAGAAACCTTGTAGACTATGAAGCTGGTAAGACTATATTAGAAACTGCTTTAGGAATAATAAAGAAGCAAGACATTAAACAGATTGAACTATTTTAATGCCAAGAAAAACTAAGAAGAATTACAAAATAGATAGAATGAATTATGAAGCCCAGAGTTGGTGCTTCAACAATAAATACAAAATATATCCAGTAGTTGTTAAAGATGGGTTTAACATACATATAGATGTAGGCCACAAACATTATGAGATAAATCAGCTTCACAAAGAAGCTGATGTTTATCAAGAGATATGGAATTTATACGAAACAATATATAATAAAAAAAATGGCAAAAGCTAAAAGACATTCAGACAACATAAAGCCTACAGATGGTAGGAAAGCTAATGGTAAGAATAAGCAAGGAATTAAAGCTGTTCAAGTAAAGAAGGCAAGTATGACTCCAGCAAGGCTCAATCAAGCTAAGAAGGATCAGATAGGTACTTATGCTCTAAAGGCTATGAAGAAAGTCTTTGGCTCCGAAGCAGAAGCTTGGGAGACATTGGCAGAAAAGGCTAAGGATTCATTTGCACATATGAATTTACTATTTCAATATAGATATGGTAAGCCAATGGATAAGCTGCCAGACAATAAGCAAGAGAAGAACAATGCCCCAGTAATTAACTTCTTTGCATCGCCACAACAAGTGGAACAGCTTGAAGATACTATAGACATTGAGGCTGAAGATGTTGATGTGGATGACTTAAATAATACTGAGGATGAAGCCAAGTAGTTATTATCCTAAAAAAGAAGAACTTTCATATAAGATTAAGAGAAACGAATCTATGATAAGAAAGTTGAAAGAAGCTAATAATAAAATGGAGTTAGATTTATATAACATTCAGCTTCAATGGCAAACTGAATCTGGAAATGATTTAAGTGTTTTTAATTCTTTTGTTGCTAATCCAATTGCCAACAAATCAAATAGAAAAACATATATTATAAAAGATAAATCTAATGGCTTATATAAAATAGGCAGATCTATTAATCCTATAAAGAGAGAGAAAACTCTTCAATCAGAAAAGCCTAATTTAGAATTAGTAAAAACTTGGGATACTGATATAGAGAACACTCTTCATAATGATTATAAAGAATTTAGGGTTAGAGGAGAGTGGTTTAATCTTAGCAAAGTACAGTTAAAGTATATTTGTTGTAACTACTAAAAACAATTTAAGCAAGTTTCAGTTATCATATATATGACTGAAACACAACAAGTAAAGATTCACGAGAAGTATATTCCCCTTTGGAAAAGTGATAGTAGGTACTATGTAATTACTGGAGGGCGAGGCTCTGGAAAGTCTTTTGGAGTAGCTGTATTTTTATTAAATCTAACCTATGAGAGAGGACATAAAGTCCTCTTCTCTCGTTATACGATGCTCTCAGCACAGACATCTATTATCCCAGAATTTATTGAGAAGATAGAAATGATGGGTGTCTCTGACCAGTTCAGAATAACCAAAGATGAGATTATAAATCTAACCACAGGAAGCTCTATAATGTTTAAGGGTATCAGAACTTCATCTGGTAACCAAACAGCAGCTCTAAAGTCCTTAAATGGCGTTACAACGTTTGTATTGGATGAGGCAGAAGAGCTTGTGGATGAAGATGTCTTTGACAAGATTGATTTCTCTGTTAGATCACAAGAGAAGCAGAACAGATGTGTTCTGATTCTTAACCCAACTACTAAGGAGCATTGGATATACCAAAGGTTCTTCCAGACAAGTGGCATACCAGATGGATTCAATGGAGTAGAAAAAGATATTACTTACATACATACTGACTACAGAGACAATAAAGACAACTTATCCAAGTCATTCTTAGACCAAGTCTATGATATGAAGGTCAGAAGACCAGACAAGTATGTACACCAGATACTTGGAGGTTGGTTAGCCAAAGCAGAAGGCACAATCATTAAGAACTGGAGGGTGGGAGACTATGTACAGACAGAAAAGACTGTATACTGCCAAGATTTTGGATTTTCGACAGATTTAACGACTCTTGTAAAGATTTCTGTAGATAAAGACCTTAGAAAACTATATGTTAAGGAAATATATGGTAAACCTGGCTTAAACACCTCTGAAATAGCCTTTAAGAATAAGCAAGAGTGTGGAGCAGACTTAATTATATGTGATAGTAGTGAGCCGAGGCTCATCAATGAGCTGAAGGCTCTTGACCTAAACATAAAGCCAACTATAAAGAAACAAGGTAGTATTCTAAGTGGTATAGCATTATTGCAAGACTATGAGATGATAGTAGACAGACAGAGCCACGGAATAATGAGGGAGCTGAATAACTATGTATGGCAAGAAAGAAATGAGAAGCCTATAGACAAGTTCAATCACTACATTGATGCGATTAGATACGGCTTACAATATTTAGTACAGGGAATAAATTCTGGTAAATATGTTGTGAGGTAAAAAAATATTTTCCGTGGAAAAAAAATTTTCCCCAGCTCTTAAACATAGTAGGGGTTCTTAAACATAGTAGGGGTCTGGCATCAAGCCAGGCCCTTTTTTGTTCCTCTTAAACATAGTACCCTCTTAAACATAGTAGGGTAAATTTTTGTGCTTTTTCCTTATTTAGATTGGTTCTAAATAGCTTATTTAGACTGGTTCTAAATTAAGGTTTAGGCTTGCATATGTAAAATAAAATGCTTATTCGCGTGCGTGCGTTCCTATTACTACAAATGTGGCACTAAAAAAAAGTGTATTAAAACAAAAAAAGTTAGTTTTTTGCTTGCATATTAAAAAAAAGCATTATCTTTGGCTTATCATTAACAATAACAAATTATATAATTATGGAAACATCTACAATTGAATTACTGACTGGATTACTATTTGCAAGCTTTATTTATGGCTTTAGCTTTATTTATGTTAACCTTAAAAAACAATAATATGAAAGCTATAAATTTATTAAGCCCTGGGGCCACAAATGCAAAAACGTCTAAAAATAGCCTTAAGACCTTTATTTTGTACTTAAGCCCTTACAATTTAAATAGCAAAGGCATTAATCTTTGCCCTAAAGCATCAAAAGGCTGTGCAGCTGCTTGCTTATATACTGCTGGCAGAGGTGCATTTTCAAACGTACAAAAAGCCAGGCAAAACAAAACAGAGTACTATCTTAATGATAAAAAAGGATTTGTACTAAATTTATCAAATCAAATAATTAAAGAATATATCAAAGCAAAAAAAGGCAATTATAAAATAGCATTCAGGCTTAATGGAACAACCGATATTGATTTTATTTATTTGCTGCAAAAGTATGCAAATTTAGATATTAGCACGTTAAAAGATTTTGCGGTTTTTTATGATTATACAAAAATATTAGGCAAAGCAAAAAAGTACATTAATCATCCAAATTACTTTTTGACCTTTAGCAGATCCGAAACAAACGACCAGGAAACAAATGAGGCCATTAAATTAGGTATTAATGTGGCCGCAGTTTTTAGTAGTGACCTACCAAAAACCTACAAAGGTGCAAAGGTCATCGATGGGGATAAAAGCGATCTTTTAATGATATACAACAAAGGTGTAGTATTGGGCTTAAAAGCAAAAGGCAAAGCCAAAAAAGATACAAGCGGTTTTGTAATTAATACAGAACTACCTTTTTAATTAAGCTATAAAAAATTAAACTATGACAAATTATAGACAAGACTGGCAAGAAAATTATTTCCAGTGTAACTGCGGGTATTTAGTTTCGATATCTGTAAATTATTGCCCCAATTGCACCACAAAAGTTTAACCTATTAAATTATACAAAATGAAAGTAATTAGTAAAATAAAAAGCTTATCAATAAGAGACCGCTATAGAATAAGCAAAAGCAAAAAAGCTTTTATAATTATCGACCAGGAAAATAACTACATATTAACAAACGATCTAAACAGGTACAAAAGTATTTATATAAGCCAGGGAGGCTGCTTTGGGTGTTTAGAATCTATAAAAAGCGAACTATAAACTATGAATAAGAAAAGAAACAGAAAGCCCCATAATACTACATTAAATAAACTATTTAATGACATATTAGAAAGCTACACTATTAACTGGACAGACAATACAGCCACAACAAAAGCCCCAGACGGCAAAATAATAACCTATAAAAACAAATAATTATGACACCAGAAAATTATAAGAGAGTAATAAGCTTTTTAAACACTACAACAAACGAGGAACTCGTTTATTTATTGCAGTGCATAGGCGATAAGATAAATATAAACATTGAAACAGACGAGGAAAGCAAACCCCTGGATCAAATGAATACATTAGAGATATGTGAGCCACACTCAGATATATTTTTAAACGGGTTGAACATAGATATTTTTATTAAGTACTAAACACCCTTTAATACACTAATTAAGCCCCTTTTTGGGGCTTTTTTTATGCTTACAATTTACCTAATCTTTTTTTGTAAGTTATTGAAAATTAAAGGTAGTGAGTTTTGCATATATAGCAAACTCTCTTAAACACCCTTTACATCCCCTCTAAGCCCTTATATCTATTGGCAAGTAGTTGATTACCTATCTCAGAGTAAATGCGTTTAAATCGTTTTATATTGGTTTTTAACGTGTTTTGAATGTTTGGCTTATGTATTACCCCAATTAAATGATTTCAACCACTTTTGGTAGGGGTGGCCCAAACCCTGTGATTGAGAATCGGTTAGGTGGGTTAGAAAATTATATTGGAAATGGGTTTGTATTTGCTGACAGTAGCAAGCCCTCAAAGGCTTGCCTTACTTAAGTATACGATGGATTGGGTAGATGCACCCCCTATAACCTTAAATAAATGAATTAAATGCTGGTTAAGGTGAATATTACTGGGGTGCTACAAAGGTTATGAAAGAGTCAGTAATGCAATTCTTAAGCAGTCTTATTGTATCTGAACCAATAGGAGTGGTTACCTAAAGTGTAGAAGCTTATACAGATCTTCAACTGTTATACTAAGATAACTAAAAAGTAGTAAATCTGTTTTATGATTTAGGGGTTATTTGTTATATTATTTTCTTATGGTTTAGATGTTTACTATAAGGATTCTTTATAGTATCTTACTTCCCTTTCTCTCATTGTCTTCAGCCCATAGGGGCTGAGTATTATTGTAATGAAATAACATAATGGCTTGTTCTTTTGTTTGAGCAAGTGCTAAAGGTATTATGTGGTCTATATGCCATTCTCCATAGTTGTCCCAGGACATACCTTCTATAAACTGTTCTTCTATATGTTTCTTAGCTTCTTCATAAGAACCACCTAATAGGTTTTCTGTATTAGTAAACTTATTAATCTTCATATTGTAGAACATATGTCTTGCTCTACTTCTAAGATTAGCTTTTATTTTAAACATAGGATCTGTCTGTCTTTTATGCTTTCTGTAATCTCTTCTTACTTGCCTATTGTTCTCTAACCAATTTCTATTAGTTTGTTTCTTGCAGGACTTGCATTGAGTAGCAAGTCCATCTTTTTTGCACTTGTTCTTATGAAACTCTGTTTCTGGCTTTTCTGTATTACACTTGTAGCACATTTTCATACTGCAATATACAAAAATATATTAGAAAAACAAAAAGCACACAAATCAGTTATCATACTATATAGAAAATATATGCCAGTAGTAGAATTAGAAGTAAGCATACCACAAGAGTTAAGTGCAATTAAACTGCATCAGTATCAGAAGTATTTATCTGTTGCTAAGAATGTAGATGAGGATGACAAGAACAATGAGTTCTTGAATCTTAAGGCACTTGAGATATTCTGTGGTTTGTCACTAAAGGATAGTTACAACTTACCTGTCTCTATGTTTGAGTCAGTTCTTAAACAGCTTAGTGAGTGCTTTGAGGAAAAGACTGACTTGGTACAGAGATTTAAGATGACTGGTTCTGATGGGGTAACGGCAGAGTTCGGTTTTATACCGAACCTTGATAAGATGACCTTTGGTGAGTATATTGACTTAGAGTCTTATATTACTGACTGGGATAATATGCA
>Ga0102945_1000472_pt1 | contig 12184 bp, 10 predicted proteins | sample SalPonred_H2O_MG_FD_78207 | JGI IMG/M metagenome (GOLD analysis project Ga0102945, IMG submission 78207) | Salt pond water microbial communities from South San Francisco under conditions of wetland restoration - Salt Pond MetaG R2_restored_H2O_MG ...
GATGGCCACCACATCGGGATCGGTCGCCGCCACCGTTAAAAAGTCAATCACCGGTTGAAACGCCTGGTAAGGGTGATGCAACAACTGATCTGACTTCGCAATCAATTCAAAAATCGCCCCCGGCCTCGCAGGCAGACTGGCAAACGCCTTGGGCAAGGTCCCCCGAAACTCAGGGAACAACAGATCAGGCCGATCAACCGACTGACAAATATGCATTAGGCGCGCCACATTGGCAGGCCCATTCACTCTGTAGGTATCCTCGTTTTTAAGATCGAACTCTGTTTGTAAGAGCTCCACAATATGGGCGGGCGTGAGCTGATCAATCTCCAAGCGCACGGCCGATCCAAAATGGCGTTGCGACAACTCCCCTTGTAATGCCTGTCGCAGGTTAGTGACTTCTTCTTCGTCGACAAACAAATCACTGTTGCGCGTCACACGCCACTGAAACACCCCCAATGCTTCCATACCGGGGAACAACTCGCCAGCAAAGGCTCTAATCAGCGACGTCAGCAAGATAAACCCGTGGGGCAAGCCCGACACCTCAGGCGGCATCTTCACGACCCGTGGCAGTGCACGAGGGGCCTGTACCACAGCGATTGAGCCGCGACGACCGAAAGCGTCCTCTCCGGCGAGCGGCACAATAAAGTTCAGGCTTTTGTTCAACACCCTTGGAAAGGGGTGGGCGGGGTCAAGCGCAATCGGTGTCAAGAGCGGCATCATGTCATTGATGAATAATTCGTACGCCCATGCCCTCTGGGTATCATCCCATTCCGACGCATGATGCAGGTACACCCCTTCCGCTCTCAAACTGGGCTGTAACTGCTCATTAATCAATGCGTAAATTTTATTCACCAAACCATGCACCTGGTGCTGAACCTTCTCGAGCGCTTGTGCCGCAGTCAGGCCATCAGGGCCCCGCATGCTGGGGTGTAAGCGATGCTGCTCTTTCAGACTTGAGACCCGGATCTCAAAAAACTCATCCAGATTCGAACCAACAATGCAGACGTAGCGCAACCGCTCAAGGAGCGGCGTCTGCGGATTCTGCGCCATATCCAATACCCGCTCGTTGAACTGAAGCAAAGACAGCTCGCGGTTCAAAAAGCGAGGCGTGTTGGGCGTCGGCGACGCTTGCTTGTTTTGGCGGGTTACGGCGGTTTTTTTGGTTGTTCTGGACATGGGCAACTCTGACAGGACGTATTCGTTTGTACCTCATAAGGCGTAATGGTTCCACCTCGCAGAGGCGGCGACAGAAAGGCAACCCGTCACACCCTATAATCACCTTAGATTCAACTGGGTGCCTTGCATGGAACATTTACTCGCCGCCGTCGATCTTGGGTCCAACAGCTTTAGATTATCTATTGGCCGTATCCACCAAGAAAATGGCACGCGACAAATCTATCAGATTGACCGCCTCAAAGAGACCGTTCGACTGGCCGCGGGTCTAGACGAACAAAAAGTCCTGAACCAGCAGGCGATTGATCGCGCTGTCGCCGTGCTTGAGCGCTTTGGCGAGCGTTTGCGCGATTTCCACCCGAGTCGCGTACGGGCAGTTGCAACAAACACCTTCCGGGTCGCTCGCAATGCCCCAGACTTCTTGCCACTGGCCGAAGCGGCTCTGGGCTTTCCAATCGAAGTCATCGCCGGACGCGAAGAGGCACGCTTAATTTATACCGGTGTCAGTCATACCCTGCCCCCGTCTGAGAACAAACGTTTGGTCATTGACATTGGCGGCGGTTCAACCGAAGTCATCATTGGGCAAGGCGATGAAGCCTTGTTGATGTCGTCGCTCTACATGGGCTGCGTAAGTTACAGTCGGCGCTTTTTTCCCGATGGGTTCATCGACGCTCATACCCTGAAAACAGCCGAAATGGCGGCACAGCGCGAAATTGAAATTCTGGTCAAACCCTACAAAAGCCTGGGCTGGCAAGAGGCATTCGGCTCTTCCGGCACGGCGAAAGCAATTTTTGCGATTCTGACCGAAGGCGGGTTCTCTCATGACGCGATCACGCGGACAGGTCTTGAGAAACTCAAAAAGAAACTAATCCAGGACACATGCGTGATTCCCGCTGAGCTACCTGGCATCAAGCTTGAACGCGCCGATGTCCTGCCCGGCGGATTGGCGATCATGAGCGCTTTTTTTGATGAAATGGGTATCGAGAGCATGCGCACCGGTGACGGGGCGCTGCGGCTGGGCGTACTCGTCGATCTGGCCGGTCGCGAACAGTCCCATGACCGCCGCGATCAGACCGTCAAAGTATTCATGAGTCGCTACCGCGTTGACGCCAGCCAAGCTGGCCGCGTTAAGCGCACCGCCTTAAGCCTTTACGACAGCCTCTTTCCCGATGGATCACCGAATGACGAGCGGCGTCTCGCGGTCAGCTGGGCCGCTGCTTTACATGAAGTCGGCGTCTCGATCGCGCAAAACGGTTATCACAAACACAGCGCCTATATGTTGAGTCATGCCGATATGCCAGGCTTTTCCAAGACCGATCAGGCTTTCCTAGCCACCCTGGTTTTGGCGCACACAGGCAAACTAGGCAAGGTACAGGACTTGGTTAAAACCCGTGATCAATGGATGGCTGTACTGGCGCTGCGATTAGCGGTTTTGTTGTGCCGTCGACGAGAGGAAATTAAACGCTTGGCTCTAACAGTCAGCGTCAAGAACCGCTCTATCGTGACCAAAGTCGATAAGAAATGGCTACAAGCCCATCCGCTAACCGATTACTCGCTCCATAACGAAGAGAGCGAATGGGAACGTGTCGGTTTTAAGTTTGAACTGCTCACCGTCTAGTCAGGTCAAACTCAGTCAAACCCGAAATGTCGCCGATAGCGCTTACCCATGTTGTCTAGCGACAGTAGCATTGGGAAATCAGCCGTATTGAAATCAGGGTCCCATGCCGGTTCGCCACAGACCTTCGCGCCCAATTTCAAGTATCCCTTTAACAGCGCGGGCACTTGGCCTGGCAAATGACTGTCAAGCTGATCCACTGGATAACGATGCAACGGCTCCACCACTGGCATGCCGTTCAAACCGACGCCACCACTGACCTCTCGCCAAACCGTCGCGGCCGTCACGCCATCGTCTCTGAGACTGACGCTGGCACAACCAAACACGTTTTGGTAGTGACCTTGCTTTAGAATTTCTGCCAGGCCAGACCACAACATCATCAAGACGGCCCCATTTCGATGGTCTGGGTGGATACAGGCGCGGCCAAATTCCACCAGTGCGTCCTTGGTCTGACCCAAGCCCGACAAATCAAATTCGGACTCACTGTAGTAACCACCCGCTCGTTTGGCCTGAATGGGGGTGAGGATACGATAGGTTCCGATGACCTGACCACTCGCAAGATCCTTGACCATGAGGTGCTCACACCAAGGGTCAAAAGCATCTCGATCGACGTCTTGGTCATCTGAACCTATCTGCGCGGCATATTCGGCAGAGAATACGGAATAGCGTAAACGCTGTATCGCTTCCAACTCAGCATCTGATTGCGCCAATCCCACCAATAAGTCGCTTGGCTTCTTATCGCGCGATGGCAGTGTGAATAAACTGGCACTACTACGAACGAGCTCCAACATAACGCCCCCCACTGAATAATGCCAACAGTTTGACTGCTCAGTGTGTCAAGCATTTGACCGCGCGGTGACAACAATATGACAGGGCTAGTTCAGGGCATCAGCTAGTTTCTGCGCACACACCCGGGCTAGGGATTCGTCACTGGCCTCCACCATGAGGCGTAGCTTTGGCTCCGTGCCTGAGGCTCGAATCAGTACTCGACCGTGCTCGCCGAGTTGGTCCTGCACCACGGCTTTCGCTTGCTGCAAGGGGAGATGGGATTGCCAATCAAGACCAGCCAAGATGGTCACGTTGATCATGACTTGTGGGTATAGGGTTAGGTCTTTGATCCAGTCCGCCATAGAACTCTGATGGCGGCGCAAGGCCGCTAAAACCTGTAACGCAGCAACGATGCCATCACCGGTCGAGTGGCAATCCAGACACAACAAGTGGCCTGAACCTTCTCCACCGAGTTGCCAGCCGCGGGCCTGTAATCGCTCTAAAACGTATCGGTCCCCTACTTGGGCGCGTTCGAACGGAATGGCTAATGCACCCAAAGCCTGCTCTAGCCCCAAATTGGTCATCAATGTCCCGACCACGCCACTCACGGGACGGCGCTTCAGTCGTTCCTTGACGACCGCATATAACAACTCATCACCATCATAGAGTCGTCCCTCATTATCAACGAGCTGGATGCGATCAGCATCACCGTCAAGCGCAATCCCAAAATCAGCATTGTGCTCACGGACCGCACTGATTAACTGCTCAGGGTGCAGGGCACCAACACCTTCATTGATATTGAAGCCATTGGGCGAAACACCGATGGCATGTACCGTGGCACCAAGCTCACGGAATACATGGGGTGCAATGTGATAAGCCGCGCCATTGGCGGCATCAACAACAAGGGTTAACCCCTCTAAATCAAGGTCCGAGCCAAAGGTGCTCTTACAGAACTCGATATACCGTCCGGCCGCGTCCTCGATACGGCGCGCACGACCCAGTTGGTCAGATGAGACACAATCGATCGGCTTCGCTAACTCCTGCTCGATTTTGAGCTCCACTGAGTCCGGTAATTTAATGCCAGCTCCAGAAAAAAACTTGATCCCATTGTCGTGATACGGATTATGCGAGGCGCTGATCACCACCCCTGCTGACAAACGCCACGCTCGAGTCAAATAACCCACTGCGGGCGTGGGCACAGGGCCCGCCAACAACACGTCAACACCGGCTGCCGCAAAACCCGCTTCTAGCGCCGCCTCAAGCATATAACCGCTGATTCGGGTGTCTTTACCAATCAACACGGAGGGGCGAGCTTTGCCCTCATTTTCTTGTACAAGGACGCGACCCGCGGCATAGCCCAAACGAAGCGCGAACTGCGGGTTCATCAAAGGACCCCCTACCTCACCTCGCACCCCATCGGTACCAAAATACTGACGCATCACGGGGCCTCCTTGGGACCAAATTCAACCGCTTGCCAAATTTCTATCGCGTCTTTCACCGAGGCCACGTCGTGCGTACGAACAATACGAGCACCGCGATACAGGCCCGCTAAAGCGCCAGCCAGACTCCCTGCCAGGCGCTGATCGACCGGACGTCCAGTGACGGCACCAATCATTGATTTGCGTGATAGCCCAACCAAAACAGGATGGCCGAGCGCCGTGAGCTCATCCAAATGGCGCAGTAATTTGAAGTTGTGTTCGATGGTCTTGCCAAAGCCAAAACCCGGATCCAAAGACAATCGATTAGACGCGATGCCCAGCGATATCAAGAGATTGGCCTGCTCACCGAGCCAGGACACCACCTCTTTGACGACATCATCATAGACCGGTGCTTGTTGCATGGTTCGAGGCTCGCCTCGCATGTGCATCACGCACAAACCGCAGCGACCATGAGCTGACACAATCGCTTGCGCTTGGGGATCACGAAATCCAGTGACATCGTTGATGATGTCTGCGCCAGCGTCGAGCACGGCCTGCATCACGTCGGGTTTGCATGTGTCTATAGACAGGGCCACCCCAGCATGACGCAAGGATTCCAGCACCGGCATGATACGGTCAAGTTCACGTTTGCTAGAAACGGGTTCCGCGCCCGGGCGAGTGGACTCGCCCCCAATATCAATGGCGTTTGCGCCTTCTTTGATAAGTTGGCGGGCGTGTTTGACCGCTGCCTCGGTGGCGGCATAGTGACCACCATCAGAAAAAGAGTCGGGCGTGACATTCACCACGCCCATCAAAACAGGGCGATCGAGCGTAAACTCGAATCGCCCACACTGCCAAGTCTTTGCCATCATCTGTCGCTCTAGACGGCCTCGGCTGGGTTGCTGCCCGCTTCAGGCGCAGGACCGGCGGGAGGCGGGGTCTCCACGATCTGCGCTGGCGGTGCAGGCGGACGTGGCGGCTTACCTTCCATGATGTCCTTGATCTGATCCGCGTCAATACTTTCCCATTCGAGCAGCGCTTTGGTCATCGCTTCTACCTTGTCGCGATTCTCTTCAAGGATCCGGCGAGCCACGTTGTACTGCTCGTCGATAATCTTACGTATCTGCGCATCCACTTTTTGCATGGTTGCTTCCGAGACGTGAGTGGTTTTGGTGACACTGCGACCCAAGAACACCTCGCCTTCGTTTTCCGCATAAACCATCGGACCAAGCTCGGTCGTCATGCCGTATCGGGTCACGATGTCTCGCGCAATGGTCGTGGCACGTTCGAAGTCGTTCGAAGCACCCGTTGTCATCTGGTTCATGAATAACTCTTCAGCAATCCGACCACCAAACAACACGGCAATGGTCGAGAGCAAACGTTCCTTATCCATGCTGTAGCGATCATTTTCTGGCAACTGCATGGTGACACCCAAAGCACGTCCACGCGGAATGATGGTGACTTTGTGAACTGGATCGGTTTTAGGCATCATGCGAGCCACCACGGCGTGTCCAGACTCGTGGTAAGCGGTGTTGCGACGCTCCTCTTCAGGCATCACGATGGAACGACGCTCCGCACCCATGATGATCTTGTCTTTGGCTTTCTCAAAGTCCGACATATCAACCAGACGGCCATTGCGACGGGCTGCAAACAACGCCGCTTCGTTGACCAGGTTAGCTAGGTCAGCACCAGAGAACCCAGGCGTACCGCGTGCCAACACCATGGCATTCACGTTCTGCCCAATCGGCACTTTACGCATGTGCACATTCAAGATCTGCTCGCGGCCACGGATATCGGGTAGTGGCACAACGACTTGTCGGTCAAAACGACCTGGACGCAAGAGAGCAGGATCGAGCACATCGGGCCGGTTGGTGGCTGCGATCACAATCACACCCGTACCCGATTCGAAACCGTCCATTTCAACCAGCATTTGGTTCAGTGTTTGCTCACGCTCGTCGTTACCGCCACCAAGGCCTGCGCCCCTTTGGCGACCCACGGCGTCGATCTCGTCAATGAAAATGATGCAAGGCGCGTGCTTTTTGGCGTTCTCAAACATATCCCGAACGCGGGCTGCACCAACACCCACAAACATTTCCACGAAGTCGGAACCGGAAATACTGAAAAACGGTACTTTGGCCTCGCCTGCAATCGCCTTCGCGAGCAAAGTTTTACCGGTACCTGGTGAGCCGACCATCAAAACACCACGGGGAATCTTGCCACCCAAGTTTTGAAATTTGGTGGGATCTCTCAGAAAATCGACGAGCTCCTGCACATCGTCCTTGGCCTCGTCACAACCCGCCACATCCACAAACGTGATGGTATTTGTCGACTCGTCGAGCAGCTTCGCCTTGGATTTACCAAAGCTAAACGCCCCACCTTTGCCACCGCCCTGCATTTGTCGCATGAAGAAGATCCAAACCGCGATCAACAACAGCATGGGGAACCAAGAGACAAAAATGCTCATCAACAACGAAGGCTCTTCGCGTGCCTTGCCGGAGACTTGTACGCCAGCCTTCATTAAATCTGACACCATCCATAAGTCACCTGGTGACGTGATGGTGTAGGGCTGACCATTATCTGGTGTGACATGCAAGACGTCGCCTTGGATATCGACCTTGCGGACTTTTCCAGCGTTCGCATCATTCATGAATTCGGTGTAACTCACCGGCGCCTGCGTCGCGGGGCGACTATCAAATTGCCTGAAGACGGTGAATAACACCAAAGCAATCACCATCCACACAGCTATCTTAGAGAACGAACTGTTCACGGCCTATCTCCCACTCGATATGCCTGACCCTTTGACCATACAAAAAGCCATTCATTTATTCCGATTGACGACTTTGATTCTACCTGCATTAAAACACGTAGAGTCAATATCAATCGAGACCTGACGGTTATTAAAAAAGCCCTATCGGCTCAACATATAAAAACTATCACCACTGTCAGTTTTAATGCCAACTAACGCGTCAATTTCAACGACTACCCGACTTCAGGCCCCTAGAAACCAAAAAAGTTTCAGAAGACTTGTCTCTGGAAGCTTTCGGCTTGCGCTCGACCACCCGCACGAACTCCCGCTTGAGCCCCTCGACAATTTGTGAGAAGCCACTACCATGGAAGGCCTTCATGATCAAAGTCCCTTCGGGCTTCAGGTGCGCCACGGCAAAGGCCTGCGCTAACTCGCATAAATGCTGCATTCTTGCTGAATCAGCGCTACTCACCCCTGATAAGTTGGGGGCCATATCCGAAATCACAAGGTCAACAGCTTGCCCCTTTAGCGTCTCAGACAAGTGGGCAAGCACACCATCCTCGCGAAAATCGCCCAATATAAAGTCAACATCCGCGATGGGGTCCATTGGGGCAATATCGAGCGCAATAATCTGACCGTCCAATTTCCCCTCGCGCCCCACAAGTCGCTCGCGAGCTACTTGCGACCAACTACCCGGCGCTGACCCTAGGTCAACAACCACATCGCCTGGGCGTAGCAATTTTTCCCGATCGAGAATCTCGAGGAGCTTGAAAGCCGCCCGGGCTCGATAGCCCTTTTGCTGGGCCATCTTCACGTAAGGGTCGTTGATGTGCTGCTGAACCCACTCTTTTGAAAATTTCTTTTTCGCCATTCCCGTACAATCTCGTTATGTCGACTATTAAGCCCACTATTGCTCTATCGAGCCAAGTCCGCAGCGCACTGCGCGCGGCCGCCCATTCTTTACGCCCTGTCGTGATGATTGGTGATCAGGGTTTGACCCCTTCCGTATCCAAAGAGATCGACGTGGCGTTAACCGCACACGAACTCATCAAAATCAGGGTCAATGGCCATGAAAGAGGCGATCGGGACATGATTTTGCAAACGATTTGCGAAGAGCTCGAATGCGCACCTGTCCACCACATCGGTAAAACACTGATTGTTTATCGGGCGGGTAAAAAAGCGGCCTATGCTACTCAAACAGGTGTGGTGCCAACCCCCGTCAAGCGCAAAGCGACCGAACCGCACACCCCCAAGAAAATGGCTGCCTTGGGTAAAACAGTCAAGAAACGACCTCGTTCCAACGCCGATGCCAAACCTGTTGGCTCGAAAGCCTCGTCGGTCTTGAAAGCTTTCTCAGCGGAAAAATCCGGTCGGCCCGCACAAAACCGTAGCGCCAGAGGCGGTGCGGTCAGTCGAACCAGCCGAAAAAGTTCGCTCTCGTTAAAAGCGGGCATTCGTCGACGTTCGACCTAAACGTTCGACTTAAACGTCCGACCTAAAAAAAGAGCTCGGAACAGATAGACGCCGTTCCGAACCTTTTTTTGAGTCTGAATTGCTCTGACTTTAAATTGCTCTAGGTCTGAATTTCCCTGAGTACGTATCTTACACTGACGCCTGGTTGAGCCTTACTCATAGCTGACACGAACGATTTCATATTCCTTGGGACCTGAGGGCGCGTTGACTTCGACCACATCGCCCTCAGATTTGCCAATCAAGGCGCGAGCCACTGGGCTCGATACCGAAATCAAATGATGCTTGATATCGGCCTCAAGATCACCAACCACCTGGTAGATCACTTTCTCACCGCTCTCTAAATCTTCAATTTCCACGGTCGCACCAAACACGACACGGCCGTCTGCTTCTAGGTCGGCTGGATCAATCACTTGTGCGTTGGACAGCGTCCCCTCAAGATCGCCAATACGCGCTTCCACAAACGCTTGGCGCTCTCTGGCCGCGTCATACTCCGCGTTTTCAGACAAGTCGCCCTGCGCGCGCGCTTCCGCAATCGCTTCAATAACAGCGGGCCGCTCAATATGTTTGAGTTTATGGAGTTCGTCGCGCAGCTTCTGTGCGCCCTTCGTGGTTAGGGGGATAGCAGACATAACAAATCCTAAAAAACAAAACCCCGGGTCGACAGTGAACCGGGGCACAGCACGACCCTATTTTGTGACAAGTTCGCGGACTTTGCAAGTCGAACGCGCCGTCAAACAAGCCGTCAAACGAGCGTCAAACGCCTCACCCTCGACCTGCCGCGTTAATCGCTGTTTTAACGCGCTGTTTTAACGTCGTGTCGCTGCCTTACCTGAGAGCAACCCTTAAGACATCGAAACGCCCAGATAACGTTGACACAAGGCAGTCTGTGACACCAAGGCTGACATGGTGTCGTCAAACCGGACATGCCCGTTTTCTAGGAGATAGACGCGATCACTCACGGCCCGAGCAAAACCCAGGTTTTGCTCAGAGAGCAAGATGCTGACCCCTTGTTGTTTTAATGTCGCAACCATGGCCTGCATTTGATCAACGATCACCGGTGCCACCCCTTCAGAGGGCTCATCAAGCAGCAACACCAGGGGGTTACCCATCAGGGTTCTCGCCACGGCGAGCATTTGTTGCTCACCACCACTCATCTGCGAGGCGAGCCGATCGCGGCGTTGCACCAAGTTTGGAAACAACGCAAACAACTGCTCTGGATCCCAAGTGGGCCCGGGTGTGCCGTCTGGCCAAAAATGCCCGGGTCTTTTGGCCAGACGCAAGTTCTCCATCACGGTTAAGTCCGTGAAAATACGTCGGTCCTGCGGCACATAGCCCAAACCGAGCCGCGCCAGCCGATAGGGCGGCAAAGCGCTCACCGATTGGCCCAACAGACTCACCTCAGCCTGACGGCGCTCCAAAAGCCCCATAGCCGCTTTCAGCACGGTCGTTTTACCGGCACCATTGCGACCCATTAAAGCGACCACTTCGCCACGTGCGACAGTCAAATCGATATCGAACAGGACTTGAGCCATGCCATACCAAGCATTCAAACCATGAAGAGTAAGTGCCGCTGTCATGGTGCCACCCCAATCACGGGCTGTTGCCCAAAATAAACCGCTTGAACCGCTTCATTCGCTTGAATCTCAGTAGGGGTACCCGCCGCAATCAGCCGTCCCTGTGCCATAACCAGCACCCGATCGGCATAACCAAACACCACATCCATGCTGTGCTCGGTAAACAACACACCCAATTCCCTTTGTTTGGCCAAGGACCGGGTCAATGCCATCAACGCTTGTCGTTCACCCGGGGCCATGCCCGCCGTTGGCTCGTCCATGAGCAACCAACTCGGTTCGCTCGCTAAAGCGAGCGCCAGCTCCACCCGCTTGATATCGGCATAAGCCAAGGTTTGACAACCATGATGGGCCAACGCCTTCAAATCGAGCTGATCCAAGAGCGTCAACGCCTCTTCCCGCCTATAGCGGTACGCTCGTTGTAGCAACGCGCTGAAACGGCGGCCTCTGGACATCAACACCATTTGGACGTTTTCTAAGACACTCATCGACCCAAAAATCGCCGCCGTCTGGAACGTGCGTGCCACCCCCCGGCGCCAGATCTTCTGTGGCGTGAGCCCAAGCAAAGACTCGCCGTCCAGTAAGACCTCCCCATCATCAGGGGGCAACTGGCCGTTGATCATGTTGAAGGTGGTCGATTTACCCGCGCCGTTGGGACCGATCAAGGCCACCAATTCACCGGGCTTGACCTCAAATGAAACCGCTTGCACGGCTTGCAGGCCACCGAACGACTTGGACAGTTGAGAAACCGACAAACCGATCATCAGACACCTCGCCAACGCGTGCGCACAAATCGCTCGCGCAACCACACAAAGTAGCCCGCGATGCCTTGTGGAAACAACAGCACCAGGACCAAAATAACCGCACCCAAAGTCGCCCGCCAGTAATCGGTGTACTGAGCCACCGTGTCATACAAACCCACGAAGGTCGCTGCACCAACCACAGGGCCCGCCACTGTTTGCACGCCGCCAAGTAGTACCATCACCAAGCCATCGATGGAACGGGCCACACCCAGTACTTCAGGTGAGATGCTGCCTTTTGAGAAAGCAAATAACGCGCCTGCCAGACCCGCCACGGTGCCGGCCAGCACGAAGGCCATCCATTGGATACGGTGCACATCAATGCCCACGGCTTGTGCCCGCAGCGGCGAATCGCGGGTCGCGCGCAACGCATAACCAAACGCAGAAAACAACACGCGCCTCAGTAACCACAACCCGGCAATCAAGCAAACCAGCGCCAGCCAGTAATAAGCCCGTGCCGACGACAGCCAGGGTGCTGGCCACAAGCCAATCAGGCCATTACTGCCACCTGTCACCGCGTCCCACTGGAACGCAATGGCCCAAACGATTTGCGCAAACGCCAGCGTGAGCATGGCCAAATAAACCCCAGACAAGCGCACACTGAACCAACCAAACAGCAA
>Ga0102945_1000473_pt1 | contig 12163 bp, 20 predicted proteins | sample SalPonred_H2O_MG_FD_78207 | JGI IMG/M metagenome (GOLD analysis project Ga0102945, IMG submission 78207) | Salt pond water microbial communities from South San Francisco under conditions of wetland restoration - Salt Pond MetaG R2_restored_H2O_MG ...
CATCAATAACAACCAAATTAAATATGACTCTTGATTTAGATGGGAGCTCTCTGATCATCTCAAGCATAACTTCATTAGAAGCATTTTTTTCAAAATTAACATCTTCTTTCATTTCTGATAAAATTCCTGGTCTGGATATGATCTCTTTACAACAGTAATCAATAGCTATTGACCTTGCCCATATGATTAGATCAATGGGGCGCTCTGATTTAATTCTATCAAATATTATTTTGAATATTTCTGTTGTGAATTCACTGGCTTCTTTAGAACTATCTGCATACCTCATAGAAATTCCATGAAGCTTTCCGTATAGTTCTTCGAAAACTTTTTTCTGAGATTCTTTATCTCCAGATGATGCTAGTTCTAATACCTTTGGCTCCATCATGCTTTACATATCTCTTCGACTTCTTTTCAATTTTGTTCTTATAATCTCTCCGAATAAGAAGATAATAACTCCCCAAGCAAAGAAAAAGAAGTGAAGTGCAAATATTAGAAGAATGACTAGCGGATGAGTCATCCATGTCTTTCTATATCTAAAATAGTACACTGCTGTTATTGCAACAGCAATTAGTGATACAATCCAAATTGGCAATCCTGATACAACCATTTTATTATTTTTGTTTATTAATTATACGAGAAAAAATATTATATGTTTCAAAAGTTTCTTAACCAGGCATAAGATCGTTACCTCCAGAACTTAATTTCCCAGAACTTAATTTCTCAGAAATATTTCCGTTTGTTTTTGCTATTGGCTCTGACCCTTCAGACAAAGGATTTGAATCAATCAAACCTTTGCTTATTCTCTCCAGAAGAATTCCTAAAGTCTCTTGTCTTGATAATAATTCTGTAAATTCAGTGAGGAAATCTATTTCTTCAGATGCAGCAACTTCAAAGCCCTCATCATAATCTTCATTACCAGACTTTTCTTCAATAGACTCCTTAAGCTTCTTTTTTCTGCCGCTTATGAGTGAGAAGACTTGCTTAAATTCCTTCGCAATTTCCTCTTCATCATCTTCACTCTCTTCCAACATGTTAATGCTGTCTACATCAACTGGCTCGCTAAAATCATATTCATTAACAAGCTTTTTATAATTTTGCATTACGTTGCGTCTAACTGGGTTGTTATCTGCCCAAGCATCGTTGTTAATGGCATTTAACAGTTTCTCCCTGAACCCATCAGCAGAGTCTATGTCGAACCCAGCATGCATCATTATAGCGCCAAGAACTTGGTAACCTACATTCTTATCTTCATTATTAGTATCAGAAGTTCTGATCATCTTAATAATATCCTTAGATTTTTCTGACAATACCTCTCTGGGTATCGGCTGAGGTTTCATGTCCTTGCCATACTCATCTGCCTCGCAAAGTTCGTATATATTTTCTTTCCACTCAATGGCGGGGTCTCCACCGTAAATTTGTTCGTTCCACCAACCCATAGTTGTCTCTGATTAAATGTTCAGAGCAAATCTAACTAAATTTTTTCAATACATGAAAAGAATGTGATAAAAATATTTCTATTTGATTATGTTTATGTGAAAAAAATCTTTGTCAAAGTCAAATTTTGGAGTAGCTTTCTTGAAGGCTGACTTAAGACTGTCAACTGGGTCCTTATATAATAGTTGAACTCCACTAACTGGCAATCCAAGTGGAGAGCCGTTGTAGTTAGTGTATAAGTCTTCTGGATTCTTTCTATTCTTCTTAACTTCGATGCCAGTCAATTCTTTTGCCTCCTTGATTGATAGGTAATAAGGTGACTCTGGGTTAAATGATCTAATATCTTCCATAAATAAAGCACAACCTCCGATGTCTTTATTTTCATCGTACTCGGTAACTGCCTTATCGAGCTCTCTCTGAGTATAGGTAGTTAAGAATACTCCTATTTTAGTGTTAATTTCTTTCATAAGCTCCATTTATAGGAGCTCATCAAAGTCTTTTTTCCAATCTGGATTTTTTTTAACATTCACGGAGCTCCCGTTACTATATTTTTGGATATAATAGTGTTCATTATGGTCATCATCTAAGTGTATGTCTATACCAAGTTTGTTGACCCAAGAAAACTTATAATCCCTATTAGTAAATATGATTTTTTCTTTTGGAAACTCTATTTTTAGAGAATTTAATAACTCTATAACCTTTATGTGCTCGTTCTTTTGGCCTTTATCTGCATGATCTGGACCATACCTTCTAGTGATAATGTATACGTCAAAATTTTCAGAATTAAACAGTTCTATAAACAGCTTCTTAATATCATCTTCTTCTGGGTTAACATCTCCAAAGAAACTATCACTTAGCGTCCCATCAAAATCAAAAGATACTCTTTTAACCCCAGGCTCCTTATCTTTATTATTTTTATCACTCATAAATCAAATGTAAGAAAATACCACATTATTTGCAACATAAATTATTATTATGCGTATAAATGGATATGGATGGAAAACAATCAGCTTGTTTCTGCATTAACGAAAACTGCAAAGAGCACGGAAATTTAGTTATAGTTAAAGACTATGACTTCACAGAAGCAATGGAAAACTTCTGCACATCTTGTGGAGTGAGACTTAAGCAAAAAAGAAAAAAAACAGAACCTACTAAAAGTAAGGAGCTAACAATTCAAGATGTCAAGGATATACTTGACAACATCAATTTTGCCAAGTATTCATGCATAGACATGGGTTGGGATTTCGAGTTTAAAATCGAAGGCGGCCTATATCTAATCAGAACCTCATTTATGAGGAAAGATATTGATAATGGTGAAATGGGCAAAGGATGGGGTCGTTGGCATACTACTCCAGTAAATGGAGCAACTGAGACAAGCATAGTAATGACTGCTTGGGTGTGCGTTAAAATGATCGTAGAGCACGAACTTCTTGAAGGTTTTGAATACAAAGGAAAGAAAGTATTCAATCCTCACAAGACTATTGATGAACTTATATACCCAGAAAAACTGTAATGGATAAACCAGAAATATACACATTGAACGATAAATCTCATTCTGTAGTAGATAAAGACATTGAGACTATGGATGAATGGCTTAAATCTTTAAATGATGATGAGCTTACCGACTGGCATCGAATATGCAACCAAGACATGAATGATATGTCAGATGATGAGATTGATCTAGTTGTTAAGTACTCCGTAGTTCTATACTACAGAGAACTTAACGTTGAGGAACTTTCAATTAATGACGATCTACTATTAAACATTAGCTCAAGATTTTCTGTTAATGTTATAGTTGAATCGCTTAGGAGAAGAGGCTTGGCTGAGCCAAAAGAGCCACTCCTTCTTTACAAGGATACTAAGATTGACTTAACTGATAAAGGTCAAAAATTTCATGATGAAAACTTGAAATGAAACATTTTTACTTTATATTCGTATAATAACAGCTAAATTTTATTAATATGGCAAGCAAAAACTCAATAACAGCTAATAGAGCTAAAGTACAATCACTGATAAATAGCAATACGTCTAGGGCTGTTGGGGAATTTCATTCTGACGAACTAGACTCACAATCTTTCATACTGGATATGAATAAAGAGTTCAGAGTCTCTGCTAAAAATGGAGAAGATTCAGATAAATTACTTGCCCAGACAATAGAAAAGAGCAAGAAGAAGATTAGAGGTCGCATGAAGGCTAAAGAGCTTAATCAAAGAAAGTTCTTGAAATTATTGTTTGAACAATTTGAAATAGAAAGAGTATGACACCAAAAACTGAGCAAATAGAAAACAACCTTAATCTACTCGATTTCGAGAAGATAAACAAGGCAATGAAAGCTGTTGACTGGACTTGGAAAGATAGAAAGACAGGTGAGAGCAGAGTCCCTAATGAGAAAGAGCTAAGATCAATGGCTGAGTACTGCATGAATATGGCATGGAAATCCGATAAGAAGTTCTTTTCAAGTGGTGGATTTGAAGCTGAAATAATTAACGGAACTATGGAGATAAGATTTGTAATTGATCGTGCAAACTTCTTATCTAACATATTCGGTAGCTAAAAAACCAATATGAGCTTTTCAAAAAATAAAGAAACTGAAATACAAGCATTGTTTGAAATCATTAAAGATAAGACAAGGCAAAAGTATGGAGTTGAGGTGGGTAGTCTGGATGATATAAAGGTCAAATCCAGAAAAAGACATCTTGTATACTTCAGGAAGATGATGATGGTTATACTTGGAGAAACCTACTGCAGTATGCCTCATAACTACAGCCAGAAAGAAATAGCAAACATTGTTGGCAGAGATAGAACATCCCTCATACATCACAGTAAGACGCATCTTAATGAATATAGTCGATACAAAGACTATAAGGATGAGTATGATGAGATCAGAGCAAGGTGGGAATTATCTATAGAAGATAAAGAATAATAAAATATTCTAAATAATTTTGTTTTTTAATGTAACATTTATACTTTTGTTACGTATTTATATACACGGGCATTGATTTGCTTATGATAAATTGTTGTAATAAAACACAGGGGTTCGACTCCCCTCAGCTCCACAAGAAGGAACTAAAAATGGGGCTGTAATTGGCTATAGACTTTATTAATCAGTGGTTTATCCAGAATCAAGGCTTATTCCAATAACTGGAAAAAACATACAAAAATCACTTGCTCTTGCAGCGATAGCGGAGAGTGAGAGAGCTGAGACGACAGCAGTAGCCCCAGTGGCAATGGCTGCCTAATCGGTACGAAACAGAAAGCTCTGGTGAACAATAGTAACCAGAGCTTTTTTATGCAAAGTTTTTAACATGTTAATAACTTTTTTAATTTTTTGAAAACATTTTTTAATTACTAACGTATCACCAATATCAAACAAATTAAACAAAGGAATATAAAATGAGGCAATTAAAAATTACTAAGCAGATCACTAATCGTGACGCTCAATCTTTTAATAAATATCTAACAGAAGTTAGTAACATTGGTGATGTCATCTCTCCACAGGAAGAAATAGAACTAGCTAGACGAATCAAAGAAGGAGATGAAGTAGCTTTAGAAAAATTAGTTAAAGCCAATCTTAGATTTGTTATCAGTGTTGCAAAGCAGTATGGTAGCATGGCAGCCCTTCCAGATTTAGTAAACGAGGGAAATATGGGCCTGATTAAAGCAGCTCAGAGGTTTGATGAGACCAGAGGATTCAAATTTATATCATATGCTGTATGGTGGATTAGACAATCAATAATGCAGTATCTATCAGAACATAATAAGATGATCAGACTACCATCCAACAGGGTTAACATGATTGTTGCAGTTAAGAAGGCAGATACAGAGCTGGAACAACTTCTTGAGCGCAAGCCCAATCATATTGAAATAGCTGAATATTTAAACGATACTAAAGACGAAAACAAATACACGGAGAAACTGGTAAAAGACTTACTTACCAATAACCAGAAAGTGTCTTCAGTGGATGCCCCTATGACTACAGATGATGACTCTGGAACTATTCTTGATCTCATAGAGGGTGAAAGCGAATTCGACATTAAAAAAATCAACAAGCAGAACGATTTAATGATCGAGGTAGAGAGATGTCTTGAATCTCTTAGCGATAGAGAAAGAGATGTTCTTATTATGTACTTCGGATTGCTAGGAAAACAGCAGCATACATTAGAAGAAATTGGTCAAAAATTTGATCTTACCAGAGAAAGAGTTAGACAAATTAAAGAAAAGGCTATAAGAAGAATGAGGGTAGTATCCAGAAGAAGTACTCTTCATGAATTCATGGGTTAAGAAAAAAAGTTATATATTTGCCCTATGAAAAAACCAACACCATTAAGAGGAAAGATATTCATGCTAATTATATTGACTGGAATAGTCGGTACATTTATATGGTATTTAATTGAAGATGATGTTTGGCTCTGGGTTGGAATGTTAGCATTAGTAGCTATTTCAATGTGGCTCGATAAAATAGACGAAAAACGCAGGAGAGGGAAGAAGTTAAGGCTTGCAATTGATGTTCATGGTGTATGTGATGAAAATCCAGAGTTCTTCTCTAAGATGACTCAGCTATTCGTTGAAAACGGACATGAGGTACATGTGTTAACTGGTAGAAGAATATCAGATGGAGCACTTGATGAGATCAATGATCTTAACATACACTACACACACTTCATGTCTATAGCTGATTATCATACAGAGAGAGGAACAAAGATGTGGGAGGACAAAGATGGAAATCCATGGCTTGATGACAAAGACTGGGACCGAACAAAAGGAGACTACTGCAAGGATAATAATATTGACTTCTGTATTGATGATACTGAGAGATATGCAGAATATTTTGAAACACCTTTTGCTCACATAAAAATTCAGAAAAATGAAAAAGTTGCTAAAAAATCTCCGCCTAAGAGTAAATAATTTTGAAGATCGCTTCAATGAAAAATGGGGATGGTTCTTCAACCCTTCAGATAAGCAGGGAAAGGAAATACAAAACTCTCAATATAAATGATTCTTTTATCAAAAATATTGGGAATAATCATTATTTCTTGTGTTCTTATTTTTTGGATATGGGTTTTTATGCCATGGAAGTGGTTAATACAGAAATATCCCAAAGAATGGGAGGAGGAAGAGAATAAGGAACTCGAAAGAAAAATTAAGGAATACTACGAAAACCAGGAATAATAACCTGGTTTTTTTATTGATTTTAGGTCCTAAATTGAATACCTTTTATAAATTTATAAGGATGAAAAAAGAGGACTTTAAAGAACTACTAACCGACCTATATACTGCTTATAACCCAGATTTTATCAAGTATGTTCCGCAGCTTGTGGAGAAATATCATAGACTGGAGTTTGACGCTATCCAGAATGTACTGATCAAGTACAACCACGAATCATACGCTCACTATGACCCATATAAAGCAACTGATGAATACATCCACCAGCTAATAAAAGACTATAGCGAAGGCAACCGATCTCTTAAGAATTTCACAGTAGAGATGGAGATCAGAAGAAGACAGGAAGAGCAAACCAATAAGTCTGAAGAAGAAAAGGCTCTTGAGGAAGCTGCTAGAAAAAGAACAGAAGAAGAACTTACTGGAGTTAAGTCTAAACTGACTGAAACAGAGAAAAAGATAGAAAAGGCACAAAAAGAACTTGATTCTAGACTAGAGAAGCTTAATAAGCAGCTCTCAGACAGTGAACCAGTTGTTGAGAGGTCTTCTATCTATGATGACGTAGAAATATCAATAAAATCAAACTATACGGATTCTGAGCTTGATCTACCTAACAAAGAAGTTCTGGCTGGACTTGGTAAGGGCACTAGGCTAATAGTTAAGGATAAAGCTGGTAAAATGGTTGGTCTAGTTATTGAGGAGATACTTTATGATTGTATATCACACCCTCTTGGAACTCCTATGATAGAAATAATAATCAGTAAAGGATAATGGCTAAGGATAAAAAAGAATACGTAGAGATAGAAGGAATCAAGTGCGAAGTTAAAGACCCAGAGAGAAAAGCAGTTACTTTATATTACCAGGATAGCCTTAGGGATGCTATATCAGACTATGAGAGATCAGTATCCAGATGGGTAGAGTCTAAGAAAGCTTACAGAGATGGACTTAAGATCAATGTGATCATAGCTCCATTTGTTCTGGGATGGCTCAAAAAGCCAGAGGACCCAGATGAATATCTTGTCATTACTGGTAGAATTACTATGGATGAACTTAAGAAAAAGAGAGCTAAGGAAGCTGCTAAGAATAAGAAGACTAAGAAGAGGTCAACACGAAAGAAGACTACAACCAACAAGAAAACTACCAATTCCCCAAAAACGATAAAAAAAACAGCCACTAAGCGCTCAACAACCTCTAAGTCTACTACAAAAAAGAAGACTACCAAGAAGTCTGAAACTAAATCCAATTCCCCAAAAAAGGCTAAGAGTTCTCCAAAAAAGAAAGCCACTCCCAAAAAAGGAGCAGCTTCTAAAAAGTCTTCTAAGAAGAAGTGATTTATTTTGCCTGAGCTGATCTAGCCATCATATGAGCATTCAAGAGTGTTACAGCTGAATTATCATTTTCAGCCTCGCAAGTCCATGTTGATTGCTTCTTATCAAATGGTTTAAGCAAATCTGGCTTACTATTCACGATCTCTTGTTTTGTGAATAGCATGTTACCATTTTCTCCTTCATATAATACATACTTTGCCATAACTATTATTTTCCTATAAATAGGAAATAAAAATTACCTCACAAACACCTTCTGCTTATATGAACCAACCTTTAATATATACATACCTGTTTGAATGCTATCAGTAACTATAACATTACCTTCTCCACTAAAAACTAATTGCCCCATCATGTTGTATAATTCGAATTTATATGAATCTGATATGTAAATATTTTCATCACCTTGTTTAGAATACACATAAAATATACCTACTTCATTTTCAATTGAAATTATATTAAACTCTTCACTATCTCCATTGAAGTCGAATTGCTTTAAATTGTAGTATATTACATCATAGGCTCCAGTAAAGTCTTCATCAACATATTTATATCTACTAACTTGATTTGTCGTTCCATTAGCATCAACTGTCGCTACGTGTTCAAAATAGTATCCATCATAACTTCTTTCCAACTCAAAGTAATCGCTGTTTATTTCAGATGCAGTTTCCCACTCAAGAACATTTTTACCGTCTATTTGCTCTCCATCAAAGAAAGTCAATTCAACTGGCAGCTGAACATTGCATATTATTTGTAAGTCTGTTATTTGATAGCCACTAGAGGTTACAATAAAGTCAGAGTCGAATGTGAATCTAAACATTAAATTATTAGTTGCTGGTATGGGCGGCAATGTCCATGTAGCTCCAGCTCCAGCATTCCCAGTCAAACCCATATTTGGTCCGTAAAAATTAGTCCATGTTCCGCCACCATCTGTTGAATATTCCATAAATAAAAAATCATAACCTATTAAACCACCACTACCATCTGGATAGGCCTCAGCTTGACCGCTTATGTTAAAACTTATTAGTATCGTTGATGCATTATTACAAGAAGCATCTATAACAGGAGATGTATATGATGTGTTTTGATTGTTTGAGTACCCACCACAATTAACGGCAACCACATTGCAACCATTTTGCCAATCTAAAGAAGGTCCATTACCAGAGTTAGATGATGTCCAGCCTGGGTCAACACCAGGAGACCAGCTATATGGTAACTGACCAAACAAACTAAAGGATAGTAATAAAGTTAAAGCTAAAAATATTGATTTCATTATAGGTTGTTTTTGTTTATAAATAGAGTGTTAAAAACTAATATAACACACATGAAACATAACTAATTATACGTTAAAAAAAAAGAAATGTTACAAAAAAGACGAGCAAAACGCCCGCCTTTAATACAAAGTGATTTTATTTAAAGTAAATACTAACCCCTTCCAAAGCCTTGGTTAACCTGATCAAGACCTCCTTCATAATTAGCTCTACCAGAAACATCTCTTAACCTAGCTTGAAGTGTAAGCTCAGTTATATTTACATTATATACATCTAGAACATACTGATCTACAGCATTACTTATATCTACCTTTAAATTAAATGCGATATTTGACACATTTGCTGCATAAGCATCTTCATCAATTATGTTCTCAGTGTAGTCATATTTTGTTGCTGCTATTTGCTTCTCTGCGTTTTCTACAATCCTATTAAAGGTTGAGTCAAGAACATCGTCTTTTTGCTCTTGAATAATAGGGTCAAACTGAGTGTTTCCTACCGACAAAGCTTCTCTTGCTGCATCTTCTGAATCAGCTTTTATTTCAGAGAATGTTGCATCTAAAGCACTAAGAAACGTATCTCCACTTCTTTTTATATACTTCAAAGTACCTGTTCCAAAAGGTGGCGTTGTTCTCCATTGAGATTTATAAACTTCTCCATCATCATTAATGATGTTTTCATAATTTATAATTTTAGAAACATCAGTCACTGATTCTATGATCACCCACTGTCTTGTAGGAATCTCTAAAAAGACTCTTTCTCCTTTTCTGTTACTTACAGCAATCTTAGAAACTCTTCTTGTTTTTATAGCTACTAGCATTTTTTAGTTTTAATTGTTTTGATATAAATATCCTCAAAAGAAATTAAAACTACACTTTTACTATAAAAACACATACATCATCAACCTGCTCCTCAGAACCCGTTCTGAGAGAAAGAAACAAAAGAAATAATCGAAATTAGTATTAAAAATAAGTTTTTCATAATAAAAGCGTTTGCCTTATTATACGTTCAAAAAAAAGAAATGTTACAAAAAAAGCGAGCAAATTGCTCGCTTTAAATTTTTATAGCTAGTAATCAGACTTTAGCAAGCTCTTTTATTAGACCTCCTTCTTTTTGGCTCAAGTCCCAATATAAATCAATAAATTCTATGACCTTAGCAGGGTCTACATCCTTACGGAAGGCTATATTAGGACCATGGTTATCTAAATGAACTGCATATATACCATCAAATGGCTTTCCAGCTGGACTCATTCCTGATGCCGTATTTATACCACACTCATTAGAACCACACTCATAAGGCTGTTGATCTCTAAGCTCAAAAGGAAAGTAACTTACACTGTCTTTCTTAGGACTGTGAAAGTGCACAATAGAATGTGCATTATCTCCAAGTTCATCATAAATCATTTGCTGAGTATGCTCTCCAACTGATGGCTTTCCACCAATGGCTGTAATCTTATCTCCATCTCTAAAAATCTTAGCCATACCATTTTCAAAAACCTTGTTGTGATCTACTTTCCTAATAGATGATATTCTATCAAACTCTTCTCCTTCAACTTTGCACCCAAAATGTCCAGATGTCTTCCCTCTAAATGGCTTATAGGCTCCATTATCAATAAGGTGTCTTAAAACTGGAGCAAAGTTAGCTGGTATCTTTTTAAGAGATGCAAGCTTCATTATTTCGGCAGTTTCACCCTCTTTTAAGCCAGTTCTGTTAAATGTAAGTTGAATCCTGGAGACAATCATATCAGCAAGTGTATCTAAAGCCTCCTCTCTGGTGTGCTCCTCATATGGAAACTCTTCTGGGGTAATAACCATATTAATCTTGTCTTTAATGTCGTTTGCAAACACAAGATTAGAACTATTCTTCTTAAGACTCTCAAGACCTCTTCTGTAAGTTTCATCATGGCCAACACCAGCAGTTGTCTTGAATGATGTTAGGAAAATATCCTTTCGATTCTTTCTTATTTTAGAGAGAATCTTCTCATCTCCCGCCATATGAAGTGAAACCTTATCATTTGAAGATAGTCTTCTTTGATTTTTTCCGAATTCATTAATATCATCATAGCTTTCACCAGATTCATTGGTTAAAGTCAAGTGTTCTGGCTTGAAGTCACATACAGCTGCAGCCATTACAATACATCTTGTATCTGGCTGTTCAATGAGATAGTCAACTAATTTAGATAAGTCCTCATTCGTCTCCAACCTATCAATACCAGCATCTTCAAAAACAGAGGAAGCTTCATAGCTCGGAGACTTATCTACCATGCTTGTTGGAAGCAAAACTGTTTTATAATCGTTAGAAACCTCCTGCTTATTAAGATTAGTTTTTATTTTAAAATCTAAATCTTGACCAACAGTTCCATATGCTGGTGCGCAAAGTGAAAGGTGAGGTGCTACATGCACCATTGTACCTCCTGTTATAATGTATATTTTCTTCATAATTATTCGTGTTTATGATTACATTTTCTATGATGTCTATAATCTTTAATTCCTATGATCAGAGTAACAATTCCTATTATGGCCCAGAATATGGCAAAAATAGGACTATGCATGATCACATCAATCCAGGAATCATCTTCACCTACATGAGAATGATCACTAGAGTAAGCTACAAGTAGCATTGACTGTATGAACTGAATTACATGAAACAACCCATGAACCAGATTCAATAGTCCGACTGAAATTATAATTAAAGACTTTTTCATAGATTCTTTTTAGATTTCTCAATTTCTTCTGGAATAATCCTATTCTCAAAAAACTGAAGCATTAGATCATACTGGAACTTCATGGTAACATTAGCCTCAGTAAGAGAATCATTAAGTTTCTGCAACCTTTCAATATCTGTTTTCATTTGAGCTCGCTCTTCCACCTCCTGCTTAATAAACATACTTGAAGTTACAAGAGTGTCCCCAACCTCATGTTTATAATCAGTGTAGTAGTATGCGTTTCCAGACCTAGACTTAAATTTAATTCTA
>Ga0102945_1000474_pt1 | contig 12163 bp, 8 predicted proteins | sample SalPonred_H2O_MG_FD_78207 | JGI IMG/M metagenome (GOLD analysis project Ga0102945, IMG submission 78207) | Salt pond water microbial communities from South San Francisco under conditions of wetland restoration - Salt Pond MetaG R2_restored_H2O_MG ...
AATCAACAACGACGACGCCACAAGCCCCAGAACCGCCCGAGAGATACGCATAGTCATGCCATGGAAACACACGCCCCAGCCTCACCGAGGCAGCCATGCGGTCAAACCAAGAAAGCAGCCCCTAGTCGGAGATCGGGTTATCCAGCGCCCGCTTCGAGGACTTCGTCATCGCTGGACCAGCGTCAGCACCGAAGGTCCCGGTCAAGGACGTGAACGTGTTCACGAACGTTCCCTTCCCTGGACCTGTCGCCGGCTGGTTCAACCGCAACTCCGAACTCGCAAGGAGACTGCTCCACTTAACGGGCATAGATCAAGCAGACTCAATCAGACCTAACAAACGGAGTCGTGCAGGGGAACCAGTCCCTTCGTAAGTCCCAGCCACAAGCATTACAGGGCCACCAATATGGCCACGCTCATGCATCATTGTGCAGCCCAAAAGCACCGTGTTCCATTCAAGAAATCACACCACTAACATCTACGTCTACCTGGCGAGACTTGATGACCCAGGGCGCCGTTGACAATCCTGCGACGTAACCCAGGATTGAAGGAACCGCATCACCTATCCATTTGGCGAGCATCGCCCGCGTGGGCTCGCCCCCGTTGGCTGAAACGAAGCGAAACCAGTCAGGAAATCCCTGAATTCGGGCAGCCTCTCTTGGCGTAAGAACACGCGGCCGGGTCGGGTGGATGAATCGCCCTCGTCCCGGGGTAACGAAACCGGTCGTGATAGTAGGAGCTGGCTCGTCCGCCCTCATTCGGCCGTAGACCGCAGTGTAGGTGGTTCCATCGCGATGACATTCTGGGCGGTTGGCAAGGGGCAAATTGTATTTGTCCGTCTCGAACAGATACGCAATTCTTGCCTGGTTTTCCTTACTAAGGGAGGGCTGACCCAGCATGACATCATTGGGGTCCACAGCGTCCTCTAGATCACCTATTGCCCACGTCACCGAGGCGGGATTCCGAGCCAATTCATTCTTAAGCCACGGCAATTCAATCGGATAGTCATCCTTGATGCCGACTAAGAAGAAGCGCTTTCGCGTCTGAGCCCATCCCAATTTGTGCGCCGCGAGTGTTGTGGTGGTGACGTGATACCCCGCGGAACTCAACAACTGCTCGGTCGTCGCTACGACACCTCTCTTGTCATTGACGACATTCGGTACGTTCTCCATAATCACAACTGGTACACCCATGGCTACCGCAATGGCCGGAACAGTCAAATAGAGACGATTCTTAGGATCGTCACCTCGCGTGTGATTGTTGAGTGTGGAATGGCCCTGACAAGGGGGGCCCGCTACAAGAACATCGGGTACGTGAGATAGCCGGGCGAGTGCGCCACTGACCTCGGGCTGATACAAAAAGCGAGCACCCGGGCCACGGCCGGCGACACGCATGTCAACAAGATTCGCAACGGACTCCAAGATGACCGAGTCCGGCTGATGATTCATGGAGAAACTAGCAAGGGCGTCAGCATCCACATCAACTCCCGCGATGATCTCCGTGTTGAATCCCATCGCTGCGAAGGCTTCCGAAACACCCAGCGTCAACCCCCCCACACTTGAGTACAGGTCCAACAGCCGAATGGGCGGAGCCACGGGATGTTGAGGGGAACGCCGCCCGCGCAGAAAAGACCGCCACCATGACTGGAATGCATCGGACGATCCAACTGCATGAGGACGCGAGCTTGAAACGAGAGAGCCGCCGACACTCAATTCCGAAAAGACCCGTCGATTGTGAACTGAGTAGGCCAAGGCAAATTCAGGGTTTGCGAACAGATACCCCTGTTCAGCAAGATCCAGCGACTGACTCAAGTTACCCCTCAACTATCTCTCCGAATTGCGTCTATTTGGCGCTCCAGCGTTGATTGTATTTGAGTTTGATCCATAATTTCAAAGACCAGGTTGGAGCGGAGTCGCTTGATTCTCTTGGCGACATCACGGATTTCCTTGGTGCGGATTTCCCTCCTGTCCCACGCCTCAAGCAGTGCACACGCAAGTTGCGGGGACTCTCCAGTTCGCACACGCAGAATGTGGCTTCGCCAAACATCGGTGCCTGGAATCTGTGCAACAGCCTGCCAAGACTCAGTGCTTCGCGCTTCATTGGCAATTCTGCCTCGAACGAACATTCGCTTGGAAGCGCAGTCCCAGGTCAAACCGTGGGTGCCCGCGCCAAAACTCGGCAAGCCACAGTCCGATCCGTCTCTCCATTCAATGTATTCGAACATCTCCCAGACTGCGAGATACCTCCAGAAGCCAGGATCAGTAAGCACCCGGGCGTCAACATCCTTGAGCCCTTCAAACAGTAGGCAACTAAGCCGCCCCTCAACCGAATCTTTGGCTACATCTCCGGATTTATCTCTAGGTACAACGCGTTCAGCCTCACGACCTGTGTTGGCACGCAGATGTGCGAATCTTTCACGAAAGCTTGAACAGACACGGTCGATATCTGGACGCGAGTCTCTGCCCGAACCCGTAAGTTGACGAAGATCCTGTCGTGCGCGACCGACGCGCAAGTCCTCAATCATGCACGAAGCACTTTCCGAACTCAATGTCCAGTGCATCACTTATCCATCGTCCCAATAGCCCTCTGAGCCAGTTTGCTCGAATTCAGCGCCGCCTGCAGCCCCGCTTTCACGCGTGGATAGTCCTTCCGCAGGGTCTGAAAAAGTTCAGACGGTGTCAGATCCAGGCGCTCTGCCACTTCCCTGGTGAGGGCTACAATCTCATGATGGCTGCCTGCGACAGAGTCCTCACTTCCGCCCAACCCCAAAGCATCACTATCGCGAGCAACCTCACTCAATATCCCCATGAGGATTTCTATGACGAAGTCAATTTGGAAAGCCTCAGCGACTGCACTTGATTGGTTTGCATACAAACGGTCAAAAAGAGACGCATCAATGTAAAAGGCGACAGTTTCGGCGAGGCCTGTCGATTCCAGTATTGAATCTCCCACAATATGCAGGTAAGTCTTGGTTCCTGCCGGCAACTTAAGGCCCCGTCGAACTTCGTCAGTTAGTCGCTGCGGCCTTAATCCGGACAAGACATCCCTACGAACACTGACGGAAAACTCACGTGCCGCAAGCCAAGTGCCAGCAAGGTATGGGGTAAGAGGACGAACTTGAAGGTCCCGTTCGAGAACGACGTAAGCACGGACTGTAAAGCCGCTTGAGTCACCGAAAATCAAGGGATGAGCGGTTCGGCTTAGCGCAACCTCGTCAGGCAACTCCGTCTCCATCACGGGTGCACGAAAGACAACCTCTGTGGCCTTCAAACATTTGCCTGTTGCCACAATGACGAGCCCAACGTCCCCTGCCGGAATTCTCATCTTTTCCAATGCATTCGACACGGCGTCAGCATCAATTTGAAGTCGCAAAGCGAAGGTGTCCTCTTGAAGTTCGAACGAATCGCGGACCACCGCGGCGTCGGGCTGTGGCTCGTTGTTCACCTTGAGACTCATAGACCTCAAACACACGTCCAAGTCGCCAATCCCCGCGAAAGGACGAACCGTTCTTCTCTCAATCTGCACCGTTCTCACTGTTCCACCTCGCCTATATCAAGTATCTGAACACGTGGGTAAAGAACAGCAGTCCATTCAGCATCAAATGGATCGGTCTTAAGGTCAAAGTCCAGTGAAGCACCCTTGGGCAAGAAACCACTCCAGGACCCATCCTCCATCAAACGAAAATCCAAGTTTCTTGTCTTCAGCGTCAAATGAGATGCCCAGCGCTCACCGCGTCCGCTGTCATCTTCGGAGATGGATACGCGGCAATCAATTGATACGTGGATACCCTCCCCTTGAAACTCTCCTGACCACTCAATTCGTATTGAGGCTTCAATCCGAATAAGACCTCCACGCGTGACCACCACGTTCTCGGGTGTCACGAAGCGAATTGCTACCGGATGGTTTCTAGAGGGCGATACAGACTTTTTCCTTATAAGTGAGGACAGGACATTTTCCATAAGGTCCAGTCTCTGCCCTTCGCGCGAGGTTGGAGGCTGGAAATCCTCGGCGAACTCCGTGACAGCCTTCTTCACGCGGTCCAACACACTCTTGGCTACTCGAGTAGCCTCGCCAGGCGTGTCAGTTCTCGGTTTCGTCTCCCAAAGATCATGCGCAGGTGGCTCCGTCAAGCGCAGGTACGGGTCGGCCTCGCTGGAAGCGATGTAGGCACCATAAATTGGCATGGAACGGCGAAGGAACGACCTATACTCAATGACCATTCGCGGAGATCGGATAAGAGCCACTGTCGGACCTGACAAGTTGTCTGGCATCTCTGCTTGGGACACCACAAGTCCCAAGTCCCCGGGCAAGACACCATCCCCTCGAAGTGCCCGCCACTTGTCACTTGGACGCTTCTGCATAGTTTGGTCAACCACCGGACTGCTGCCAGATGCTATCCGGAACGCTTCAAGATAGGGAACCAACCAATTGACTTTGGATGGACGGGGAGTCAACTCGCTGCCGTCGAAGTCCACAACGGACACGTCAATCAAGTGCTCTTCTAGCGCAGGCCACCAGTGCACTTCAATTGCCTGGCGTAATGCCTGTGGCTCAACGACGGGATCTACGAGAAGGAATGTCGTTCCGCGACCTTTGGGATCATCCGGATCTCTGAGTTGGATACCCAATTCGTCAGCGAGACGATCAGCATCCTCATCAGTGAGGGGGCTAATTTGCTCCTGGCTTTCGCGACCGAATATCGCTCTACCTTCAAAGGTCTTGTCGCCGTCGGTGTGACCGGGCCACCAAGTCCAACCGACGAGTCTTCTCGTTACCGGGTCATCGTTTAGCTCACCAAACGCCGAGTGAGCAAAGACAGTGTTCGTTCCGGATGCCCTTGCGAGGGCACCCTTCCCGAAACCGTACGATCCTCCCTGTGCCGAACGCACATCGCTCTTATCACTGCCACCCACCAGGTACATAGCCTTGAAAAGATGCGATCTGCTTTTCAGCCTTTCAGGGTCACCGAAGAGACCGTGAGTACCAAAATCCTCAACATACAGAAGTCGCAAGGGTGTCTCAGGATCTCGAAGTTCTCTAAAGACCTGCACGTCATCCAAGCCACTTTCAACGGGTATCAGTGCTCTGCGCAATTGCAGTTCATCAAGGCCAGATGCGCGAACGAAGTGCATTTTCGAATCGTGAATTAATTCAACGAAGCGAAACCTCACCCTAAGCTCATCGATCCCGTGATCCTCCTGCTGGGTTCGCGCCGCATCCCAACTGTTTTGCACCGCTTCGCGAGCAAGCAGTTCCTCGGCGGTCAGGTTCTCCTTGCCCTTGAACAGTTTTGCCAGAAGGCTCCCATCCTGTCCTCCAAACTTGGAAGTCTCCAGCCAACTCCATTTGGCATCTCCCGGCACTCCTGCACCCTGCTTTCCATTGACACAAGTTGACCCCGGTCACACATTAGCGGGATTCGCGTAGTGCGAAGTCTCGCACCGTTGCCTCGGGTAGCCGGCACGAGGGATCATTCAGACGTGCCCTCTCACCCTGGTCAATTGCAGTACGTGATCAACTCAGTCACACTCACATCGCCGCTTCAGTTGAGCAGTAACCTTGCGTCATGGCCAGCGAGTCATGGGCGTCTAACTCCGCGACGCGTGCATCTATGAAGGGAAACGCGAGACGTGACACCGGCCCCGAAATCGCGCTTCGCTCAGCACTGTTCCGCCTTGGCTTGCGATATTGAATTGACACTCGTCCGCTCCAACATGTGAACAGACGTGCGGATATTGTCTTCAGGCCAGTGTCCGTGGCAGTTTTTCTCCACGGCTGCTTCTAGCACGGGTGCCCCGAACACTTCAGGTTACCGAAGCGCAACACACGATTTTGGGAAAGTAAGACGGCGTTGAATAGGGCCCGTGACGACAACACTGTCAATCGGCTCCACAGCGCGGGTTGGCACGCGGTCACTGTCTGGGAGCATGATGATCCCGAAGTCGCAGCAAGGACAATCGCGCAGTTAGTGTGGTCACGACGCATCAATCTGCGACCTTGAGAAGGAGCCTTCCCGACCAATGGATTCGGAACGCAATCCTGGCGCCCTCCGAGCCTGGTGTTAGGTCTCCCTCAAACCACCAATTCCCACGCAAGTGAATATCAATCGTGAACCATGCACGCCGGCCTTGGAGGCTAAAAGTTCCACGAACCGCCGCTTCCAAACGGTGTTTGGAAGGGTCCTTGGATTGAAGTTTGCGCAAATTCCGGAGCGTACGTAATGAGGCTTCGTCTCATTAGCTGGAGTCTGCGTTCCAAAGCTAAACAAACTGGTTTCGTAGTACTGTCCTCCCTAACGCTATAGACGACGTGCCAGGGGGAGCATTGCCTGTACAGAGGAATTCAGCCGTGGAGCGTATGCGACGGCATCACCCGGATTATGCCGGCTCATCTGGTCTGGTTGTCGAGCAGAGTCGTGACTACCGAGACACTTACCAAACGGTCTCACGACAGGTCTTAGGAAGCTTGGTTGATCTCCCAGGCTCCAAACTTGTTCTCATCACCGGAGATGCCGGGCATGGCAAGACGAGCATGTGCCTGGACTTGCTTGAAGACCTCGGTGTCCCCAAGACCGAGGCCCATGATGCCCTCCAGCGGGATACACGCGCTGAAACGGTGTTGGCTCACACTCCGTCGGGTCGCCCGCTCCGCGTGGTCATGGATCTCTCCTACTTCTCGCAAGAGACGGCAGGCGAACTTCTCGAAAATCTGTTTCACACGGATGACGACGTCACCGTCGTTTGCGCAAACGAGGGTCACCTCCGCGCAGCCATCTCCACGCTCACTGACGACTTGATGACTCCGGCTCTGGACATTCTTCGAAGCAGCGATGCCACAGGGCGGATTTCCGATGATCTGGGACAGATCTACGTAATCAATCTCAACTACCAGTCCGTCTTGCAGGGGTTTCAACCCCAGAGTGGTTTTATTAACTGGGCGTTAGCAGATTATCTTGATGACGACTCCGAATGGGCTATCTGCAACCAATGTGATGCGCGGGATATCTGCCCAATTCTTGAGACGCGAAATCAATTGACGGACGTCCTTCACGGCCCTGGGCGGCGCAACGCCATAGCAGAAGTTTTCCGGGCTGTTGAAGAGTCAGGAGTGGTGGTCACTTTCCGCCACGCGCTGATGCTGTTGAGTTATGCACTAAGCGGCGGCATGGATTGCAGTCGGATCCAGTCCCATTTTGACCAGGATCCAACTGACCGAACATGGCAATATCAACACTTGTATCACCAGGCGATATTCGGAGATCTTCTTGACGACGGAATCAGATCCGCAATCCCCGCGCTGGAGGCAGCACGGCTACTAGATCCCGGATACACGTCCATTCGCTCGGTTGACGATCAATTTGATATCGCCGACTTGCCGCGAATGAGACCTCCCGATCCCCGCACGCTCCATCAATCCATGCGCACCACAGCACATCGCCGGCAATACGAAGAGTCTGTTAGAGCCGTGTTCGTTTACTTAAGGCGTGCCGCCTTCTTCGACGCAGACCGACCCGACCGCTTACGACGGCTTGGCCTAGAGAATGGGGAGGTCTTCCAAGACTTGCTTGAGGGTTCCGACTTGACGGAGTCTCTTTCGACGAAACTGATCGCGGGGCTTGAGTCCGCGCAAGGCATTCCAGGACTTCCTGGAACACACCCACTGAGGGTGGTCGATCCGGCTTTCTACTCCGAACAGTCCACAGCAGCCGTACTTTCTCGTGAACTTTCACCGGGCAATATCTCAGTACGGGTTCCACTGAATCTGTCACCAGAGAGAGATTCCGAATGGCAACTGTCAGATACCGTCGAATGGTCGCCGCGCCGGATTGACTTAGTCCTGCGCATCCCTGGGGCCAATCACGTGACCATTCCGCTGGGAATGATTGAATTCGAACTCCTGTCGCGGTGGTCCGAAGGGTTGAGCTGCCGTGTTCAACATGAAGAGGTTGTTCGAAAGTTGCTGGCTCATCTGGGCCACGTGCCCCCACCGCCCCTCATAGATAGTGACGACCTACGTCTTATCGTGAACGGGGCACCCTTGACACTTGACTTCGCAAATGGTCGATTCCGGAGTTGGAACTAATGGTCAACGTAGATGACGCAATAAATGGCACGCGCCAAAACATCTACGGATTCTTGCCGCAACAGAAAGACAACGGTTTCTACATTGCTCTTGAGTTCTTTGCCCTCGTCCGTGGAGTGTGTGCACTCAATCCGCAAAAGCTGCTCGCTTCCGACAGTAATGGAAAGCGTTACCAGCGAGTTTCCCACGATTTCGCTCGACGAGTTGCCTGTGGTGTCTTACCCCTTCATGACCTGGACGGCATCGTGGATCGTGAGGAAACTTTGGCAGCAACCCAAGCCCTGTTCTCCTCATTGCTCGTGGTCTCGCCTGGGCAGAACAAATTGAGCAAGAATTGGAAAACGCGACACTTCTTTCCATTCAACGGAGAAATGGTTCACTACGACGCTTTGGAGAGAGGTCGACCACCTAATCGCGAAATCATCATTCAGGAGGAGGTCTTTCGCGGGGCCGGGCGCTGGCTCTATGCGGCTCTCAGCCGCGACATGGATTCCCAGCGGAAACGTGTTGTCATAGATCGCTTGCAGGACCTATTTGCAACAGACTCATCCGCCCTTGGCCGATTATTCACAAGCGCCGCCACCCACAATGTGAGTCCAGTTGAATCAAATTTCCCTGACTTGTTGAGCTCAATTGACCTTCGCGAAGACGTTAGCGAATGGCCTGAACGCTTGAGACAAGGGGTTGAGAACATCGTCAGAAGAGACGATCTGCCGAACGCGAGCCGCATCAGAGACCTCATGCACTGGATGCCCTTTTGCCTCGCTAGACATGTCCTAGCGCTTGCCGCCGGAACGACTGACAACCCTGAGCCCTATCTCGCTGTTGACCTCCAGCGTCAATCCAACCAACTCAAATCTCAATCACAAAGTCAAGTAAAGGACTTTAGAAGTCTATTCACAAAAGCGCTTCTCGCAGAAATGCCGCAAGAAGTCCTTATGGATGTTTCCAGTTCAAGTGCAGCCATGAAGCGTGCGAACAAATGGTCGGGAGCGACGGCGGGCTTCTTCACTCAGACCCTCTTTAAAGTCGGTGCACTGAACTCAGAGGGCGGAACGAGGAACTTCACCATCACTCCCCCACTCAGTGCGGCGCTGGTGGCAGCGGCAACCCCACCCGGCAAGGAAATGAACTTCAACAACTTCATGGACGTGATGGCCACAAACTTCGGGGCGGTCGTTGGTCGACCGAGTCTTACAACTATCAAATGGCTTGATCGGATTGACAATGGAGTGTTTGAGAAGAACGAGAGGCTCTTTGCATCACAATTACGGGCTTCGGGCCTTCTAACTAGGTACTCAGATTCAACGAGCATGGTCCACAGAGAGGTCCCTCGCTAACATGATTGAAGAGAACATCGGGCATCTGGTTGCGCAATCCTCGCTGGATCAAATTGACATCTCAAACAGTGGTAAGCAGATACTCAAGGTTGTCGGCTTCACCGAAATCGAAGTAGCGCACGCTATCCAAGAGTTGGAACGTCTCTTTCATGGTCTCAACCGTTCCGTCAGGATCCGGGTAGGGGGTGCGAGTGATGCGGGGCCAGTCGAATCCGTGTATCGACTCCGAGCTGACGAGACTCTCACCAGAGCGAGATTGGCCCCCGAGGATGTGGTCTTTCTCTTTGAGGTCGCCAGGCAAAGTGATGCGTCCTCAAGCAGTCATACCGCTCGCTTGGACGACACGACACTCGTTCAAGCGGCCAGCCCTTCCGTTCGTCGGAAGAATCTGACGAGGCTACTTAGGATCACAATGCGGAACGAGGGCCTCGCAGATGAACTCAATGTTGACGTGATTCAAGACGGGTTGACTGGAATCAGTGAGGTATTGTCCAGTCAAGTTTCTTCGAGCAAGTCCCTGCGCATTTGGGCAACCTTCATTCAGGACGTCACCGAGGCTCTCCGTTCCCTTCCGTCGCCTGACCAGCAACGTCAGATACTCGGTGATCGCTTGCCAGCCTTGTACCTCTTCCGAGATCCAGATCTGTTTGAACACCATAACCGCTTGAACACTCGCCGGCTGAAGTTCAACGCTTACATCTCTCAGGTGCGCTCAGCATCGGGAACTCTCCTTGATACCGATAAGGAATTGGCAAAAATCGAGAGTTTCACCCCACCGCCGGAAATCCTCACTCGACTTGATCTCGGTTCCGATGAAGTGAAGCAGATGATGCGGGATTTCATCCTGACCAAAGATGAGAGACTCTATAGCCAACTTGAACTCGGCCTATGGCTCGCGTATGACAAACGCTCAGCTTCCCGTTCTTCACCGGCGCCGCTCGGTGATGTAGTACGGGCTGAGATTGACGACCAAGACCCTTCACGAGTAGCGGAGTTTGACAACTTAGATGTTCAAAATGGCCTCAATCAGGGAGTACCACAGGCAGCGGTAACATTCATCAGCGCGGAATCTGAGGTTGAGCCTTATCCTTCGCTATTCGATCTCCTGACACCGCCTACACGGCGCCGCGTTCATCGACTCGCTCAGCCACGGGATGTGCCCATAAGCGACCCCTTACTGGAATTGCTTACCCTCGTACACGATGTTGGGGTGGCGACACCACTTGCCGTACAGGTTGACATTGATGGGGATCAAGAGGAAGCCCAGATGTCCCGCTGGTTGTTCGCTTTCGTTTACGGCCGCACGCTGACGCGCCTGACGGACCAAACCAGTGACGGCACACTGACTCTTGAATGTCCCTCCACTCTCACCGTGCCAGACCCAGACGACCTACAGGGTTGGCTCCTTTCGGATGACCCCGATGAAAAGTGGTGGCATCCACTAAGAATTGAGGTGCAAAGGGGCGATGAGTCACTCACATGGTCCTGGGATCCACGAAAACGACCTGAACTTGTGGCCCTCGCGGCTTCAATTACCCGTGAAGATTCCGGTGTGCTGCAGCGCGAAACCAACCTCGCCCGCTTGAAAGATGGAGTCTTTGATCAAGATGCTTGGCTACCGTCAGTCGGGGAAGATGACGCGCGAGATAGCGAGTTATCAGATCTGTTTGTTCTGCGGCAATTACACACAAGCCGTTGGCGTTCCGGTATTGAGTACGGGGAGCTGTCGGATTATGTCTTGTCATGGGGTCAGAACATAAAAGCGATGAGAACACGCCTCGTCCCCGACGGAACACCAATTTCAGAGCTCACTGTCGTGACGACAATGGACACATGTGAATTTGACAACGGTCAGATCGCTCTGTTGCCGACACACCCAATCTATTTGCGATGGTTCGCTGCACACTTGGAGCGGATGAGTGGCGAGATAACAAGAGCCATGACCCAAGGCCTTCAACTGAACTCCGTCAATGACGAGTTCTACTTTCTGCAGTTGAAAGAGATCCAACCATCAGGCACACCACCCTTTCTGACTAATAGTTCACGGGCAAAGTGCCTGTCAGATAGTTCCGAAGAGCCCTTCCCGATTTACACGGCACGAGGCGGCCCTAACGAAGGTTCAGCACTAGGGCTCAGTCCTGACCTTGCCGCTAGCCGAGTCATGCTGGAGCAGCTAACTCTCTACCTAGAGAGTTATCCGCACAAGATAGACGGACTATCTGTGGCCCTTTTCCTACATGAGGGAAGCGCCCACCTAGTGCAGGAATTACTTAGTTCGATGAATGACGAGACCGATAACCGGATAAGGCTCAAACTATTTATCTTTTGTCCAGTCGCCGACCACACCGAGATGCGGAGAGAGATTGATTCCTTCCTGCAGGACAGTGTCGACGAAACAAGTCACTTCCTTCCAAGGTTACAGGTGATCTTCCGATCATGGAGTCTGACTGACTCGCCGGACTTTGACGACTTGATGCAGTCAATTGATGTTGCTTTGGCTCCCGGCATTTTTACAGTCCGCAACATGCAACTGCAAGAAAGAACGGAGCCCGACGCCTCCTCGCCAAGTATGTCCTATGACCCTTGGATTGATCCTTGCTTCTGCTCCGACGATGCGACCAATCAGATTAATGTCTCAAAGCGGCTCCTCCCTCTGGCGGGGGATGAAATCTTGGAATCATGGTCTACACTCATCGTGCGTAGCCACCTTTCACATCTGATACAGCGAGATGCACCCGAGAACC
>Ga0102945_1000476_pt1 | contig 12124 bp, 10 predicted proteins | sample SalPonred_H2O_MG_FD_78207 | JGI IMG/M metagenome (GOLD analysis project Ga0102945, IMG submission 78207) | Salt pond water microbial communities from South San Francisco under conditions of wetland restoration - Salt Pond MetaG R2_restored_H2O_MG ...
AACGCTTGGGCTGTCACAATATCTTCGGCTAGGTGAGGGCGAACTCAAAAGTGGTGGGTTTCGCCGCCCATCGATTTTGGCTGACACCTTAGAGGCCATATTTGGGGCGATTTATTTGGATGCTGGGTTTGATACTGCCCAAGCTGTCATTCAGCGACTCTATGAGCCAGTGCTCGCAAGTGTGGATCCACAGACCATCGGTAAAGACGCCAAGACCCTGTTACAAGAGTTTCTGCAGGCTCATAAGATGGCGTTGCCTGCCTACGTAGTGGTGGCGACCCATGGGGCCGCACACAGTCAGCAGTTTGAGGTCGCTTGTGACATTTCAGAGCTTGGGGTGCACGTTCAAGCAACTGGGGCGAGTCGTCGGGCGGCCGAACAAACGGCGGCCAAACTGGCCTTGGAACAAGCCATGTCTTTGAAACCAGGCCCCGGTCGAAAAGCCGTCAAACGTGCGCGCAAGTCGGCGCAGTTAACTTTACCCGTTGCCGTCTCACAGGATAAGCGATGACAGAAAGAGAAGATCAATATCGCTGCGGTTTTGTGGCGGTGGTGGGTCGCCCCAATGTTGGTAAATCAACATTGATGAATGCACTGATTGGTGCCAAGATTTCGATCGTGTCGCGTAAAGCACAAACCACGCGTCATCGAATTCATGGCGTCTACACCCGAGATAATGAGCAGTTTGTGTTTGTGGATACCCCTGGCTTTCAAATGCGGCACGGCGGCACCATGAACAAGATGATGAATCGGGTGGTTAGCCAAACCCTGAAAGATATCGATGTCGTGTTGTTTGTGGTTGAAGCAGGTAAGTGGACCACCGCCGATGCCACTTTATTGAAGATGCTGGCGCATTGTAAACACGTGATTTTGGTGATCAGTAAGGTCGATACAGTCAAAGAGAAAAATTCACTCTTTCCTTTTGCAGCTGAGGTTTCGGCCCGTCACTCATTTAGCGCCGTCGTACCTGTGAGCTCAGTCAAACGAATTCAGCTCGACACCCTGCTTGATGAGGTGGCAAAGTACCTGCCAATCAACGAACCGATGTTTGATGAAGATTCGCTGACGGATCGACCGATGCGGTTCTTGGTGGCGGAGTTATTACGAGAGAAGATATTCAGGCTGGTGGGCGATGAATTGCCCTATGGTTGCACCGTCGTGATTGAGCAGTGGGAGGAAAGTGAAACCCGCGTGGAAATCGCTGCCTGTGTGATTGTGGCGCGCGAGACGCATCGACCGATTTTGTTGGGTGCCAAGGGCATGCACATGAAGCGCATCGCGACAGAAGCGCGCGCTGATATAGCTGAGTTGCTCGGCAAATCTGTCCATCTCGATGTTTATATCAAAGTTAAAAAAGGTTGGGCTGAGCGTGAGGATACGCTGCGCGAGCTCGGATACGAATAACGTGTCGAGCAAGGCCCTATCCGCATGAGTCGGCGAACAACCCGTGTGATGGAGGTGCCGGCTTTTGTTTTGCAGAGCACCCCTTGGCGCGAAACTTCTTTGATCCTGAAGGCCTTCACCAAAGACCACGGGATAGTGACGATGGTCGCCAAAGGCGCTAAACGGCCGTATTCCGGTTTGCGTGCGTCTCTCATGGTGTTTCAACCCCTATTGCTTTCCTGGTCAGGGGCCGGTGAGGTCAAAACGCTTATTCAAGCCGAAGTTGCGTCTATTAATGCGATGCCCGGGTCCGTGTTGATGTCAGGTTGGTACATGAATGAGCTATTGTTGAAATTGCTCGCGAGTGAAGACGCCCACCAAAATCTTTTCAATGCCTATGCCCAAGCCCTAGGTGAGCTGGCGAGTCTAGATTCGACCGCTCGAGGGCGTGAGGCCGCAACCGTATTGCGTCGATTTGAGTGGACGCTCTTGCGTGAGATTGGTTACGGGTTGTCTGGCCCCGAGCCAGACTTTGCGGACCAGTCTCAGGGGCCTCAGCTCAAGGAGCTGCTGCAAGAAAAAATACTGGCTCAAATACCCGGCTCGGCTTTGAGCAGTCGACAGGTCCTGATGAGCCTCTACCGGCTCGCTAGTCCACCAGCACCGCACGACCTATGATGGATCCTTGATTTAAAGCACTCAGTACGTCTGATGCTTGATCCAAAGGATATTCACTGACTGCCATGGGTTCAAGCTTACCTGTTTTAACCAAGTCCAGTAGTTCCTTCAGCTCGCCAAGTGAACCTGTGTGGTTTCCGATAATACGGGCGGCTTTCATGGCGATTAGTGCCAGCGACCAGGGCGCGGCGCCACCGAAAAATCCCACCATAACCAGCGTGCCGCCTTTGATCAGGGCATTAAAGCCAAGCGCCGTTGATTCAGGCGAGCCCACGAGGTCAATCACTGCTGGCAACGATTGGTTATCGTTGGCAGCCATGAGCTGCTGCAACGCATCCTCATCGCGGCCATTGACCGTGGCAAGTGCCCCGGCTCGCTTAGCGGCTTGCAGTTTATCGTCGTCAATATCCACCACGATGGCGCCAAAGCCGCCCATGGCCTTGAGGATTTTTATACACATCAATCCCAAGCCACCGGCGCCCATGATGACGATAGGCTGTTGTTGATAAACCGCCGGATCTAGCTTGTTGATCGCACTGTAAGTCGTTAACCCCGAGCAAGCCACGGGTGCGATTTGAGCAGGATTCAGATCACCAATATCGAGCAAGTACCGGCTGCTAGGCACCAAAATGTGGTCGGCGTAGCCGCCATTCTGAAAGACGCCAAGCGATCGTGGTTTGGCGCAATAGTTTTCTTTGCCTGACTGACACACGGAACATTCACCGCAACCGAGCCAAGGAAAGACAAGGTAGTTTTTCCCGGCGGTGATGCCTTGCGCATCAGGTCCCATGGCCACCGCGCTGCCAACCGTTTCGTGGCCCATGACCAGTGGCAATTTGATGCCGCGCTCGGATAAAGAGAGGCGTTTGCCGTGTCCCAAGTCATAGCCGCCTTCCCAGATGTGTATGTCGCTGTGACAGACACCAGCGGCGCGGGTCTTAAGTAGCACCTGTTCGCCAGTGGGCTCAGGTGTGGTTTGCGTCATCATTTGTAAAGGTTGATGAAAATCGGTCACGCAAAAGCATTTCATGGCAGGGTGCTCCAAAGATCAGGTAAGACGATGAGTGAGTTTACGTAAATGCGTGGGTTTGAGTACATCGAAACAATCAATTCATGCGCAAAGCAATCAAGTTGGGTCCGGGTGTTGCCGTGGCGCGCCGCAGGGCGTCATCAAATCCACTCAGTGTATCGGCGGCAACCGCAGGCACCCCGTGCCCCTTGGCCATCGCGATCCAGTCGAGATCTGGTTGGTCTAAATCCAACATGCGCGCTGCATTTACGCCTGGCTCAGGGCCGCCCATGTTTGATAACTCACCTCTCAAAATACGGTACGAGCGGTTGTCAAAAATCACCGTGGTGACGTTGAGTTGTTCGCGGGCCATGGTCCACAAAGATTGGATGGTGTACATGGCGCTGCCATCGCCGACCAAAGCCACCACGCGTCGATCGGGCGCCGCGATGGCAGCACCCACGGCCGCTGGCAAGCCAAAACCGATGGCCCCGCCGGTGATATCTATGCAGTCATGCGCCGGTGCATAAGGGATACTGTCGGCGAGCTGTCGGCCTGAGGTGACGGCTTCATCGACCAAAATCGAGTGCTCGGGCAAGGCACCCACCAAAACCCGGCCAATATTGGCGCTGTCAGGTGGGCCGTCTTTGAAGCCTTCCGGTAAGGCCTGTTGTGATAGCTGCGCCGGCGGCGTTTGCTTGGCGCCGACAGCGTCACATAGGGCTTCTAATGTGCCCAAAAGGTCGTGCCCAGGGGTTGCTAATGTATGAATCGCGCAATCGGGGGGGGCCGTGAGACGGGGTTTGTCGGGATAGGCAAAAAATCCAACCGGTGTCGTGGCGCCCACCAAGATCAAATCTTTTGTGCCTTTCAAGGCCTGTACCGCGTTGTCAACAGCAAAGGGTAGGGGTCGCACGTTAACCCGTCCGAGACCTCTCTCCAGGCGACCTGTGCGGGGTTCGGCCATGATTTTGCAGCCCGTCTTGGCCGCAATTTGCCCGGCCAGCCAAGTGCAGTTGGCCATCATGGCACCACCACCGAGCAGTAAGACGGTCTGGGCTGCTTGCGCCTTGTCCGAAAGCTTTTTGGCCATGGCCTCGATCGATTCTGCCAAGGGTGACGCCGGGGGTCTGGCAGGCTCGCTACTATAGTGACCGGGATCAGCGGCCTCCCAGGCACAGTTGGCGGGCAGAATCAGCGAGGCAATGCGTCCTGGGCTGCTACGGGCTTGAGAAATCGCTTCAGCGGTATCCATGGGGGCTAGTGTGGCTGATCGGGTGGTCTTGACCCAATGCGACATGGGCCTTGCCACCGCTTCAACATCTGAATTAAGCGGCGCGTCATTGTGAATGTGGTCGAGCGCGTGTTGGCCAATGATGTTGACAATGCCCGAGTGCGCTTTACGCGCGTTGTGAAGGTTTGCCAAACCATTGCCAAGTCCTGGGCCGAGGTGCAGCAAGGTAGCGGCAGGCTGGCCTTTCATGCGGTAGTAACCGTCAGCTGCGCCGGTCACCACACCCTCAAACAAACCTAAAACGCACCGCATCTCGGTAGCTTGGTCGAGGGCAGCAACGAAATGCATCTCCGATGTACCCGGGTTGGCAAAGCAAACGTCAATGTTGCCCGCTAAGAGCGTGCGGACCATGGCTTGTGAGCCGTTCATGTGTGAATTCCTTTTGCGTGTTCACGCATTGTTTCCCTTGCAATGACCAGCTGTTGGACCTCAGTGGCCCCCTCGTATATTCGCAGTGCACGTATCTCACGGTAAAGCATCTCGGCGGGATGCCCTAACTTGACGCCCAGCCCACCATGGATTTGTACGTTGCGGTCTACGGCGCGTTGAGCTGATTCGGTCGCAAAGAGTTTCGCCATCGCAGCCGATCGCGTGGTTCGTTGGCCCAAGACATCGCGTTGCCATGCGGCGCGATAAATCAATAAGGCCGCTGCATGAATATCCGTGTGCATATCGCCGATGGCTGCCTGCGTGATCTGTTGGTCAGCCAAGGTGGCACCAAACATTTGCCGGTTAGCAGCACGCTCAAGGGCCATGTCGGCGGCGGCTTGTGCAAAGCCTAGCGCCGTGGCGCCCACTGAGGCCCTAAACACGTCCAAGGTTTGCATGGCGACTTTAAAGCCGGCACCGGGTGCGCCAAGCCGTTGATCGATATCAACCACGCAGTCGTCAAAGGTGAGTGTGCCAATCGGATGAGGTGCGGAGATATCAAAGCGCTCACTGACCGTTAAGCCGGGCGTGTTCGCATCGACCACAAAGGCGGTCACGCCATTGGTTTCGTCGTTTTCTGTGCGGGCAAACACCGTGTAGAAATCAGCGATCCCGGCGTTAGAGATCCAGGTTTTTAGGCCGTGCAGGTGATATTGATCACCCTGACGCACCGCTTTGGTGGTCATGGCGGCGGCATCAGAACCCGCGTCAGGCTCAGATAGGGCGAAGGCGGCTATCTTCTGTCCGTCGGCGACAGCGGGCAAATACTGGCTTTGCTGTTCGGGACTACCAAAAAGCGATAGCGGACCGCTACCCAGTCCCTGCATGGCAAATGAAAAATCGGCCAAACCGTCGTGGTACGCCAGTATTTGTCGGATCAGGCACAGGCTACGGGAATCCAAGACGGGTAAGGCGCCGCCAACATGAGAAGGCACGCAATAAGATAACCACCCGGCTTGAGCCAGCTGTCCAACCCGTTGACGACACAGCGCATCTACGTTGCCGCTATGCGCACGGTCAGTTAGGTGCTGTGCGGCCCAAGTCTTCAGGTTGTGGGCCAGTTCGCGATGTTTGTCATCAAAAAAAGGCAGCTCGAACAGCGTGTCATCCATCGGGCATCCCCTAACATTTAAGACTTGGTGTCAAGTATGGCTTGCGCCATTTCGCGCAGGCGGTGCTTTTGTATCTTGACCGAATTGGCACTTTGCACGGTCGGAAACGCCTCCAGCACCTCAAAATGAACGGGCGCCTTAAAGTTAGCCAGACGCCGACGGCAGTCGGATAACCAATGGTCCGGCGCAGGGGTGGCATTCGGTGACAGGACCACAAAAGCCACCGGTACATTTTTTTGCTGCCAATGACCTGCGACCACCTGAGCGGCTTCGACGCCTGGCAGCTCTTCGACGACTTGTTCGATCTCGGCAGGGTTCACCAAAAATCCACCCAGACGCAAAGCATCACCCATACGCGCCTGAAAGACGAACTGCCGGTCACTGATGCACCAACCGAGATCGCCGGTGCGATAGTAGCCATCATCTGTAAAGGCACGGTGCGCGGCATCGGGCTGATCAAGATAACCGGCCATGCGCGAGGGTGTCAGGATTTCGATCTCGCCAGACTGTCCGTTACCAAGCAGATGGCTGGTTTCAGGATCGCGCGCACGGACCCGAGCGTCTTCTGGTATCAGGCGGCCACCGGGCTGGTGCAAGACGCTGACATCGCCTAGCGAGGGGTCAACGGGTTGGGCTGCTTGTAAAGCTTGTAATTCGCTAGAGCCATAGAGGCCGGTGAGTGGCACACCGTTGGCTGCGGCCTCATCAAAGAGTTCACTGAGCGCTGGGGCGAAGGAAGCAAAACCAAACAAGCGGCAGTGCCGAAAGTCTTCGCGTTGATCAGCGATTCGTAAGATTTGCAGGACCAAGGCGTTATTGGCGTAAGTGTGGGTGACAGCATGGATCCGGATCAGATCGCGTAGGCTCGCGGCATCTGAGATGGCTTCACAAACCACGCTGTGGCCGTTAAAGAGCGCACCGGACAAGGTCGCAAATCCAAAGGCCCCACAAAACGGGGCGCTGGCAAGTACGCAGGTCTTGTCGTCATAAGCAAAAGCGTGTGCGACCGCCTCGCTGTGGCGCAGCAATCCACTTTGAGTGTGCAAAACAAACTTGGGTAGGGCAGTTGTACCGGAGGTGGTGAAGGTCAGCACACCGTGATCGGTATGGGCTGCAACGTTTGCGATGGGCTGATCAACAAACGTCATCAGGTCATCTCTGGTGAACTGACCTTCCAACAGCGCGAGTACGGACGCAGGTACATCTGCCAAGATTTCCCTAAAAGCGATGCCTTTGAAGTCAGGCCAAAAAACCAACCATTTAGCGCCACCGCGTTCAATCACGTCTTGGACTTCGTGACTACGAAATCGGGTGTTGACCGACAAAACCGTCACACCTATCTGGGCAGCGGCTAGCAAGCATTGCACCCACTCGATACCATTGGGTAGCCAGAGGGCTAGGCGATCGCCTGGGAGCATGCCTTGCTGTTTGAAGTGAGCCGCCAGACGATTGGACTGATCAAACAGCTGTTTGAAATTAACGCGTCGATCGGGTTCGATGATCGCAGCCCGCTCTGGGTGGGTCTGAGCGAGCGCGTGCATTTGGTCATAAAGAGTGCTGTGCATGAAGCGGCTACCTTAGACGGTCGCGATCGGTGTCACGGGCGAACCGACCGCGCCCGGTAAACGCAAGGGTGGGGCGGTGAGCATGAAGTGATGACGTTGATGGCCATGTAGCCAGTGAGCCAAATCTTTCAGATACCAAAGCTCTGCTAGTGGCACGCCAAGTTTGAACAAACAATGATGATGTAAAGGCAGGATGGAGTAAGTGGTCTTGGCGGGATACGCTTCAACGGCATAGTTATCGCAGCATATAGCGGCTACACCCGACCCGGTGATCCAGTTCAGCAATGTTTCATCAGAGCCGTCTAAAACGGCACCCGTTTGGTTAAGCGTGGCATGATCGGGTTGCCCGCCCATGTCCACAATCGCCTCAGAGAAACCTGTTCTCAGCACCAACATGTCGCCGGGCTCAACGGCGATTTTTTCTGAATCGATTAAGTTGATCAACGTTGAGCCGTCCACCAGTGTTCGGCCTGGGCCAAAGTGGCGTGCCAAATCGACCATCACGCCGCGACCCTGCATGCCTTTTTCAGCGTACTTGGCCACACTCAAACGGGTGGCAAATGAGGCACCGTCGCCACAGCAGTCGGTATGCGCGTGGTCGGCGTTGTCACCGCCATGGATATCGATACCCGCTTCATAGCCGTTGTAATAGACCTTGTGCAGTTGACCGTCGCTTTGGGTATCGAACAACGCGCCAACGTGGCTCAGACCGTCCCATTGCGTGGAATATTGCATGCACAGCGTAACTTGATCGTCACACAAGACGTCGATAGCCTCTTTTTGCAAGTGGGAGGTTTCGATGTTCATGTAAGGCGTGCCATCTCGAAACGTGGGTGACAACACCGGTGGCTGTCGGCGTGGGTTGAGCACATTGCCGCCCGGTAAGTCTAGCGGCAGTGACAGGCAAAAGACCTTGCCCACTTTGATCTCGGCGGCGGCTTGCAAGACTTTTTGTTCTGTGAGCAGGTTTAGCCGTCCGAGTTCGTCTTCAGCGCCAAAGTCGCCCCAAGTAGAGCCCTCCGGTCTTTGCTTAAATCGTGCCATTTTTGCTGCACCCCGTTTTTGTCTACGTTTTAGTTTTATTTTTTGATTCTACTTTTTGAGTCTGCGTTTTGCATCAGCGTGCGTTCCGTATCCAAGGCTTGGCTCGCTGAGCTTTCGTTCTGATCTTACTATAGGCGCGCAGGCAAGTCGTCTGGTCTGTTTGCGTCACGGGCGCGAGGCGGTAAGATCGGAAAACAGATCGGGAAATACTTGGAATCGAGGATAGTCATGAGTAAACCACTCGCATTGGTTACCGGGGGTAGTCGCGGCATTGGTCGCGCCATCGTTGAGCGTTTGCTCAAAGACGGTTATGAAGTTTTGAATTTCAGCCGAACGCCAGCGGAGCAATCGCTTTGCGGGGAGACTTTTGAGTCAGTCGATTTGATGAGCCCCACCGCCACGGCGCAGGCGGTCGCGCATTGGTCCGAGAAGCGAGAGATTGTGCACTTGGTTAATAACGCCGGGATGATTCATGTGGCCGCTTTAGAGGCCGTGACTCCTGCGCAGGTGCAGGAAATGGTGAACTTGAATTTGATGGCGCCGATGTTGCTCACTCAAGCGTTGATACCGGCGATGAAACGCCAAGGGCAAGGTCGTGTGGTCAATATTGGCAGTCGCGCAGGCCTGGGTAAGAAGGGCCGAACGGTATACAGTGCCACCAAAGCAGGTCTCGTGGGCATGACGCGAACATGGGCACTGGAACTGGCCAAGTATGGTGTCACGGTCAATTTGATAGCCCCGGGCGCGATTGGCACGGCCCTGTTTTTGGATGCGAATCCAGAAGATTCTGAGCAGACACGACAGTTGAAAGCGGCTGTGCCTATGTCACGTATCGGCAAGCCCGAGGAAATCGCGCACATGGTGTCCATGTTCTTTGACCCACTCGCGGGCTACACGACGGGGCAGGTGCTCTATGTTTGCGGTGGTTTGTCGGTTGGCCAGACGGGCTAGTCACTTCATCAACCTGCTTGGATAAGAAAAGAGCCCCTGATCGGGGCTCTTTCTCAGTAATGCGGTTAGGTCCCCTCACTTGGAACCTGCATAGGTATATTGATGAGACGGTCGTTAGTCCCTCTCGCCACCAAAGATGCCAAGCAAGAGCAACAGGTTGGCAAAGACGTTATAGACGTCTAAGTAGATGGCCAAGGTGGCGCTCACATAGTTGGTCTCGCCACCGTTGATGACGCGTTGCAAGTCAACAAGCATAAAGGCCGAGAAGATACCAATGGCCAACACGGAGACCGTGATCATCAGCGCGGGCATCTGTAAAAAGATGTTGGCCACAGCGGCAACCAAGATCACCACGGCGCCAATGAAAAGCCAGCGCTGCATGCCTGATAGGTCGCGCTTGATGGTACTTGCTAATGTTGCCATGGTGGCAAACACTGCCGCCGTACCCCCAAAGGCCACCATGACCAATTGGGCGCCATTGCCCATACCGAGCACAAAGCCGAGCAAACGGGACAGCATGATGCCCATGAAGAAGGTGAACAGAAGCAAGAGGCCAACACCCAGGGAACTGTTCTTGTTCTTTTCAACGCCGAACATCAGACCGAAGGCGCCGGCTAAGAAGACGATCGTGGTCAAACCGGGGCTTGTGGCCATGATTTGGTTCAGCCCGGAGTAAAGCCCGATCGCTGCACCGATGACGGTTGGAATCATGGATAGCGCTAGCAACCAATAAGTGTTGCGCAACACTTGGTTCCGCACTGCCTGATTGCCTGCGCCGGTACCAGCGTAACCGCGTGAAAGTGAAGGGCGAAAATCGCTCATGTCTGTCATCTCCGTGCTTGAAGTAACTTAAATCTACACGCAAGTGCGTGAATGCGCTGTTCCATATGACCGATAGCGTAACCGATCGTTCCCTTCGCTGTCTAAAAACATCGATCGGGGGCGACAATGACCTTTGATTCACTAAGGGCTTGTGGGTAACAGTTAGGCATCCGGGGCGAATTTCTAGGCCGAAAGGTTTAGGCTGAGAGCCGGTGAGCGCGGATGTCAGCGCCATGATCTTGATAGAAGCGCCAACGTTCTCTGGCTTGCTCGCGTTCTTGCGGGTCTTGCGAGACGATTTCCAGGATGCGCTCAAACACCGCCAAGTCTGGTGGTGGTGTCTCGTTGAGATTCAAAAGCCATGACGCTCGGTAGGACGGCTCAGCCAGTTTATTGGCGACCAACGGCCAACGGTTGGTGTCGAGCAGATAAACCTTCAAGCCATCAGTCGCCTCTTTGGCAAGTTGTTCATGGGCCAAAAATTGGGTGTCAGCTTGCTGCGTCCATAGCTCGCGTGAGAAACGTTGTTGGCGCGCCTCGTCATCACAAAGTACAAGAATGGGCGTGCCCCGACCGATTTGACGCAAGGTGGTGCTTACCGCCTGATTAACTCGGTCGTGGGCATCGAAAGCAAAGTCGACACGCAACAAAACTTACGCCCGACCCTTGGTTTGACTCAATACGTACTCTAAGAGCATCGGTACAGGACGCCCGCTAGCGCCTTTTTGTGGGCCGCTTATCCATGACGTACCTGCGATATCTAGGTGAGCCCAACGGTAGGCCTTGGCGAAACGGGCCAAAAAGCACGCGGCGGTGACGGCACCAGCTTTAGGGCCGTTGTTGCCAATGTTGCCCATGTCAGCGAAGTTCGATTTCAAGAATTCTTGGTAGTCATCTTGTACGGGCATACGCCAGGCGGGGTCGAGCGAGCGGCGTGAGGCGTCAACCAGGTCATCGGCCAACGCATCGTCAGGAGAGAACAAGCCCGTGTTCACGCTACCCAGTGCCACCACGCAAGCGCCTGTCAGCGTGGCGATATCGATTACCGCCGACGGTTTGAATCGTTCGGCATAGGTTAGGGCATCACACAACACCAACCGTCCCTCAGCATCGGTATTGAGGATTTCGATGGTTTGGCCTGACATGCTTTTAACCACATCGCCGGGTTTGTTGGCGAACCCACTCGGCATATTCTCGCAAGCGGGAACGAGACCAACCAGTTCACCCGGCCATTCGAGTTTGGCAACGGCGAGCATGGTGCCAAACACAGAGGCGGCGCCACACATATCGTATTTCATCTCGTCCATGGCACCGGCGGGTTTGATAGAGATGCCGCCGGAGTCAAAAGTGATGCCTTTACCGACTAACACGATAGGCCCTGTGGCTGTCCCTTCTTTGGCTTTGTTGGTTTTGGTGGCCTTTGTGCCTGTCGTGGGTGCGCCCTTTCCTTTGTAATGCATAACGATAAAGCGCGGCGCTTCTGCGCTGCCGCGAGCCACGGATAGAAATGAGCCCATGCCCAAGGCTTCGATCTGCTTTTTCTCGAGCACCGAGACTTTGATGTTCTTGAATTGGCGACCTAAGGCACGTGCCTGATTTCCCAAATAGGTGGGTGTGCAAATATTGCCGGGTAAGTTGCCAAGTTGGCGGGTCAGTGCCATGCCTTGGCCAAGCGCATCGCCTTGGGCCAACCCGTTGCTGACCACTTTCTCTTGCTTTTTGTCACAAAGCACACTGACTTTTTGAAGTTTGATCTTCTTGGCAGGGTCTGGCTTACTTAAAGTCGTTTCAAACACATAAATGGCGTGTCGATAACTTTGGGCCGCGAGTTTGCCGA
>Ga0102945_1000477_pt1 | contig 12122 bp, 31 predicted proteins | sample SalPonred_H2O_MG_FD_78207 | JGI IMG/M metagenome (GOLD analysis project Ga0102945, IMG submission 78207) | Salt pond water microbial communities from South San Francisco under conditions of wetland restoration - Salt Pond MetaG R2_restored_H2O_MG ...
CTTTTTCAAATCTAAATGTTCTCATCTACTAAAAATTTTATACTGTTCACTTCGTCAGCTAACAACAGCTATACTCCATAGTTCCGCAAGCTACACTAAGAGAGCATAGCCAAACCGTTGTACACAATGCTACATTTAGTCTACTAAATCACAGTGGTACTCAATCGTTAATCTTGTCTTATTAATAATTTTAAACTTCATATATTTCCCCTCTTTAACCAATTTTACTTTTTTACGTTTAAAAGTTTTTTCAAGTTCTTCGTTATTCTTAATCATTTTGTTTCTAAAATCTTCCTTATACTTAATGTAATCTATTGGATAAAGTTCTTCTACGTCCAAATGAATTATATCATTTAACGTAAATGGGTTGCTCTCTAAGTCGTATAAAGAGGTTATTGGTGTTTCTTCTTCGTTGTTTAAATAAAAATGTATGTTCATAATGTTTAAAATTTAATTCTTTATAATTTACCGCACAGTGTACAACAATGTATAAAATGCACCCTATCGGGTCACTGCATTGCATCTTATACTTAGCGTTGTAATGCTTGGTATTTTTACATCCCTCGTAGTGCTCCATGTCACTTCCGTAGCCATTATGCCACAAAACATATTCGCAGTCTCTAACTTCAACTATTTCAATATCTCTATATCCTGCTTTTGTTTTGTAAGTTTCTATATTTGTTTTTGGTTGCTGTTCCGTTACACAAGAATAAAGCACAGCAACCAGCACAAAATATAGTGTATAGCTTAGTTTATTGTTTAGTCGTTTCATTTGTTTATTCATTTAAGTTATCAATTAATTCAAAGTTTCTTGTTATTCTGGTCGCTACACACCATATTCAAACCGTTGTAAACAATTAGTTTGCCTCCCAATAATGGTAACACTTATTACACTCTTTATAGTCAGTATGTGTTGCTGTTTTGCAATCAGTACTTTTACACTCAGGGCAAACTAGCTGCTCGCTATCGCTTTTACAACACTGGCTATAATTAATAGTTTTTAAGGTTGCGTCTACAACTCTGCTTATAAGTATCTGGTCAAAATATCCTTCTAATACTTGAGGCTCAATATCTCTTTTTACTTGGTTAAGTATCTCGTTTCTATTCATTTTTGTTAAGTTTATTTATAAAACAGAGCGTAAAACCCGCTCATCACGCAGTGTGGGTAGGTAGTTCACTTTAACTCTGAAATACCTTCATCTGTAATGTAATACAACTCATACCAACCGTCGCCAACTCTATAGGTTTGAGAAGTAACATACCCTTTAATACTTAAACCAATTAAATCCGATTTATGTTTTGTGTTTACGTGTGTTGGTTCGTTATTCATTAACGGAAAACCCCTATCCCCTTTGTTCAGTATTTCACTTAGTAGTTTAATATCCATGATTTTAAGTTTAATTCTAGTTTCCTACTAAAAGACATATCATTGCGTTATCTTTCTAATATCTTCAATAGCACAAGCCATACATTGTTCACTGCATTGTTTTTCCATAATCATAAACTTCTTGTTTTCGCAATAAAACGATTTGCTAGCAACACCTATATGTAACACCTTATTTTCTGCTTGGTTGTTCTGTTCTTTACTCATAATTCTATTTTTTGTTAGTGTAGTTGTTTGTTTAATATCGGCACTGCACATAGCCTAAACCGTTGTGTGTAATTAATCAGCGAACTTTGTGAATAAAAATGAAAAGAATAAAAGTCCAAGTTGCCAACGCCAAGCTTCTATGTCTAAAAATATGCCCGTCAAGTAGTAATCTACCCAAATCACTTTCAAGTTCATCCAAAAACCACCATATATTGTTTCTATGCCTAATAATCCACAAAAAACCACATTGATTATAGTCATTGTAATTGGTATCACAGTAGTTAAAGAATAGACTTTAAGAGTCCATTCTATACTTTCTTTTATTTCTTTCATTTCAATCGGTCTTAGACATCAATTTCCTCAGTTTAACTACGTAGTTTGGGTCCTCAGCGTAAACTTGACCCAACCTTTTGATGTAGTCTTCTTTTGTTTTGTACTTAGACATGTAATGAGATTGGTACAAGGCATAGTCCATTACAGACTCTCTCCAATTTCTGTATAGAGCGTGGCCTCTGTGTAACATCACTGCCGTAGTAGGTCTAATCTTAGCTACTTTCATACCGAATAAATTGTTGTTAGTCTTAAATATGCCGGACTTAAACCCACCAGACTCTAAGTAAGCTTGGGCGTAAACAACATCAGGAAACCTCATATTGATATTTTTCAAGTACTCTATTAAACTCTCCTCAGAGAAGCTGTTGTCTTCATACCTAACGTGCATCTTTTTCTCTATCACTTTTGTAACTTTTTCAACTCTGTCCACTTTGAATAAGGACATAGACAATAGAGACACTATAACTAAAGACGTAACTAAGGAAGCTTTCCCAAAGTTGTCTACTTTCAATTCTAATTTACTATTTAGTTTCATTCCATTAAATTTTCGTGTTTTACACCTCCAAAAAGCACAGCTAATATTACTGCGGATATTGTTATGAATAACTGCATCCCATTAACTTGCCCTGTTGAGTTACAAGAATGTGCGTTTATCAATATCATTACGACTGCTATTATAATAATTCTCATATTTGAATTTTTCTTTTGGTGAACATTAATCTAAGTTTTCCTTACTTACTCTTATAAACTCTTCTAGGACTTCTAGATCCTCTAAGTCTTTAATCTTTTGCATTGCTTCTAGAAGATCATGAAATTCTTTATCCCTGACTTCTAGTGCATCGTAATCTCCATGGCCATCACACACCTCACAATCTTCTTCTACTATTTCATAACATGAGCCACAACAGTTCGATTTAGGCTGTGAGCACTTTAAGACCTCAGATTCTACTGAACCTGTGCCATCGCAATCTAAGCATTGCACTATCATTTTATCCATAATTAGTCTTATTTTTCCATGTTTTCGGTTATTAAGTACTTTGCTTCCCACAAAAGTTTCCTGTACAGAATGTAAGCATGTCTTGCTTGCATACCTCCTTTAACTTCGTGTAAATCACTTATTCTCTGTGTCAACAGGTTCTCAAGTTCACTTGTAACTTCAATGAACTCTTCTATTTTTTCGCTTTCAAATTTGTATTTCATATAATTTTGTTTTTAGTTAAATAGTTTACAATATAGCTTAAAGTTTATCATGCTGGTCGCTAACGCTTGATTTTAGTTTCGTGTTACTCATAATACTGCTACTCTGTTTTTACATTGATTTTTAGAACACAGTACTTATCTATAAAACTATCAAACTCATCAAATAAGTCATGCCCGCCAATTTTTAAATAAGTATCATAATCAGTTCCGTATGTATAGCTTGAATAATTATAACTACTTGTTTCGTATTCTGCGGTTATTTCACCGAATAGTTTCTTTAGCCATCCTTTTTTTATTTCTTCTTCTGTCTCTTTGCTGTCAGAAATGAAATACGAAACTGAAACCTCAGTTTCAAATAAGTCAAAAATTGCTCTAAACTTTTTAACAAGGTCAATGCTTTTTCCATCATCTGTGAGTTTGATAGTTTTAAAATCGTCACTCCAATCAATATTTATAAATCCTGTAAATGTAAATTCTTTAATGCCCATTGCTTTTAAATTAAGTTAGTGTATCAATAAACCATAGTGTGGGTGACACTAAATATACCTCATATTCCGTTGCACTCCATACGGTGCATATTCTCAACGTTGTGCACAATAAAAACTATTTTAGTTGCTTAAGTCTGACAGGAGTTTAATCGCAACTCCTGCCAGACCACTTAGCCATGGCAACAGCTATAACTTTAATTCTAATGTCTGTTTTTTGATAGACTCATAGTAGTTTTTAACGTGAGGATATACCAACTCCACTTCCAACTCCATGTCATCTGCTATTATACTTGATGTATCATCTACAGTGTGATTTACATACAGCTCAGCACATCTGTTGGTGAACACTTTTGTATTAAACAATTCACGTTTAAACAGCTCTGTCTTCCACTCTTCATCTAAGTCGAAACTGAATACAGAGTTATTCTTAATCTCTTCCTTGAACTCATCTAGTTCATCGTAATCAACAAACTCTGAGTAAAACATGTCTTCTGACAAAGCTTCGTGTACCCAGTTCCCTCTATCCTTTATTTCGTCTTGTATAAGAAACCTGACCATGGCTCCGTATATTCTTGCAGGATCTGACTCCATCTCATCAATTATACCCTGAATACTATTAGGAGTCCAGCTCATGAACCCATCGTAAGACGTGTAGTTCTCTTTTAAGAAATCGCCAAACGATTCAGCGTTGTCTTTGATACAGTGGTCGATGAGCGGTTGGAAGCTATCAGATGATAAGTTAAAGTTGTGTATATCCCCACCAAAATTATACTCTCTTGGCTGATGGTAACCATAACCCACAACTGTAACATCCATGCCCAACTCTTTTCTAAACACGTCAGTTAATAATTCATCAAGAAATTCCACCACCCTTGTGTGTATTTCATGCATGTACTTCTTGTTGTCAAAGTGAAGATAATAATAGTCCGGATGTACATCTGTATAACCGTAGTCAAAATCATCTTGTATTATATCCTCATGTAATACATACTCAGATTTTGCGTTTCCCCAATAAGAACAGAAGATTCCTTCTACCCCTATTAGATTTGTCGATAACTCTAATGTTTTTGTTGTCATAGTTTTAATTTTTTATTGTTGTTACTTCTCTTCTACGTAATACACTGTTGTAGGTAGTATATCTAATACTTCACATATCTCATCAATAATGCAGTCTCCGGACTCTTTACATCCATGGTCAATTAGTACTTTCCTTATACCCTCATGTTTACTCTTCAAAGACTTTATCTGATAGTCTGTCAAATTTAATTTTTTTGTCCTCATAACTTTTTCAAATTTAATTATTATTTTTCAATTAACCTACTTTTTGACCAGAATATTTAGTGCTTCTTTGCCATTACTTAGCATAATCTTATCAACCGCTATTGCAGCTGACCTCTCACTATCATACCTTTTTTTACTGTGCCCTGGTACTTGTGTTACCCAGAATACATCTTCTCCACGTACATCTCCATAGACATACTTGTACTTACTTTTCTTGTACTTACTTGAATGTGCTGCCATTATGATCTGTATAAAAATTCTTCGTCTTCAAATGTAACTTGGCTGTAATCAGCTGAGACGTTCTCTGCTGTCTTTTCCCAGTCAACTTCTATGTACCAAGGTAAGTCTCTTGGAATGTTTCCGCAATCCTCAAGTAAATCTTTAACGTACTCAGTGAAGTCGTCGTATGGTATTAGTGTTAAGCCGTATACCCACTCACTATGTCCAATCTCTTGTTCTAGGTCATCTATCTGTTTTACCCTATCTATTTCTTCTGAATAAAGCTCGACGAAACCCTCTAACTCTTCCTCGTCAAACAATATGTCATCATAAGAGTCTGTCATTTCTTCATACTGAGGAAAATCTTCTATGAACGCATCAAATACTTGTTCTTTTAACTCTTCTCTTTCTTCTATTAACTCTCTGCTATCTATCATAACTTTTTGTTTTTAATATGTGTAACTGTTAAACTCACTTAATTTTCTACCGTAATTTTCTGTAGCCAAACGGTTGGCATATTTTTCTGACACCCACTCACTAAACGAGTTGTCTGCGTCTGCTACATGATGCCTTGTTCTTGCGTCAATCCTTACTGACCCACCATTACCTTGCATTATTTTTGTGATGATGACATTGTGCCCTCTATCCTCAAAAACTTGCTTTACCGATTTAATTGCTTTCATCTTATCTATTTTTTGTCTGTACTTCCTCTTTCAATTACTTTTTCAACTATAGTTACTTTAGTTTGTAGAAACTCCTCTAGTTTTCCTATTGTAGCACCTCCCTTCCCTATCAAAAGTCCTGGTCGTCTCAATGTTACTTGAAATTTTCCATTAGGTAACAGTTTTAAATCACAAACCCCCATACTATAAGTTGATACATCAATAATAGGTTCTACATAATTCCAAACTCCTTCAAAGAAAATAAAAAATTTTGATATTAACTCTCGTTCTGTTTTCATAATGTCTAAATGTTTTCTATTAGTTGTGTGTACTCATCGTACAGTTCGTTAAAATAATCCTGAGCTTTCTCTGTGTAATGAGTGTCTCCGTTTTCATGTTCCACATATATCTTACCGTCAAAAGTCTCTTCCAACTTCTTGTTAGCTAGTTCAGAAGCTAACTCTATAATATTAATTTCCTTGTTCATAACTAATTGTTTTCGTTTTTCCAATATCCAAAATCACTTTCGTCTCCTTCATGCGAACCGAAGTAATAACCGTTTGGTGCGTAACTGTCTAGTACATCAAACAGCTCTTCGTTAAGAAAGTAACTCATGTACTCAGAATCCCAACGCTCATCGTTTTCTGAGAAGGGTTCAAATATTACCCTTAAGTCGTGGTTATTAGTTTGAATAATCTGTACATATTCAGCAGTATCTCTTATCACATCTAAAAATTCTTGAACTAAATCTTGTGTTCTAAGTGTAGAACTTATGACTGATTCATCCAAGTTTGCGTGAATAGTGACTCCTGTTTTTTCGTGTATAAACATAATTACAATTTTAAATTAATTCACTTAAGTCCACCTCTAAAAAGTCTGATGTCCACTTAGAGTAACCTCTGTAATAGATTGATCTATCGTATATCAACAGCAATTCTGTGTCAATTCTGCTATTGCAATCTTCACTCTTCTCCTCGTCATCTTGGGTACTATCAAAGTACGCAACAGCATCAACTAGGTTAGAAGAAAATAAGTCTATTGTGACCGAAGATAAGCCATTATCCTCTATAACTTTTCTAAGTTCTTTAACCTTAGTTTTTAGTTTTTCAGAGTCATAGTTAAACTCGATTGAATGTATGTCCATGTACATTCCGTCCATAATCATTGTGTCTAATTGTATTGTTTCCATCTTATTTTAGCTTAAATAGTTGTCAATTTCTTCTTTTGTCATTTCTGTGAAGTAGTGGTAGCCATCGTTATAGCTAGCCTCTAAATCTTTGTATCCTTTTTCTTGTGCTAATTCTTCTGCACCTTGCTCTGTAAACCTAATTTGAAAATCAGAGAATACATACGCTTCTAACTCTTCCATAATATCATACATTAAAACTGTTCATTTCTTCTGCTGTAAACACTATTATTTCTGGTCTGTCACCGTCATAATCACTCAAAATATCCTCTATGTGAGTATCAATTTCAGATTGTGTAACAAACTTTCCTGTACCTACCCACTGGTTATCATCAGTCATAATAAGATAATCCATTCTAGGCTCTATATTAAGGTCAAAACAAAACATGAGTATTTCGTTTAACTCTAGGTGTTCTAAGGTATATTGAGTTCCGTGTTCGTTTCTCACTTCTAAACCTCTTTCGCTCTGTACTAATTGAGCCAGATCTAAGTTATTAAGCCGAAAATAAGAAGTCTCTGTAATAGGACTTTTTCTAATTAGTTCGATGTATTTTTCTTTAAGTGTCATAATGTTTCTTCTTTAAGTTAGTTAATACCTACCTCTTTTTTAAATATTGTCAGAAGTAATTTGTAAAATTCTACATAGTCATCCCAATTTGTTGAATATATTGCCCACTCAACTAATTTTTCAGTGTGGTAATCTTTGCCTACATGAGTTAGGTCTTTTGTGTTGTTCAAAAACTCTTCTTTTTTACCCCACCTATCACTATTGTATACGTTAGCTATCATAAATAAACTGTATGGATTAATACTTTTAATACCAAACATATATTTATCCTGCATAACTCCGTAACGTGCTTCATGAAGTTCTCTTACATCTTTAATAGCTTTATTAACTTTTTCAGCTATTTTTGTGTTTAGTCTGCTTATATCTAAACCTCCGGATAATAAGTCTTGCATAAAGAAATCGTTATCATCGTATTTAGTGGGAGTTGAATAAAAAGGTCTTACATTGTTACTTCCTACACTTAACAGGATTTGATTATCTTTTATTTTTAAAGCTGTTGCTATTGAATAACTCATAATTTATTGTTTTTAATTTACAATCTACTTTTTAGTTCATTAATTAACTCCTCGTCGCTAACACCTGATAAATCCATGCTTCCACTATCTACATATTCCATGGCATAATCATATCCCTCACAAAACAGATTAACACCGTCATTGTATCCTAGTGCTTTAAAATCTCTCAATCTACGAATTGCAGCAAGCTCTTCTGGCGAAGATACTTCTTCTAAAGTTATATCCTTGTTGAGCTTGTTTCTTTCTCTTATGTCATCTGAGATAGCTTTTATTAGTAAAGGTCTTAACACTTCAGGTATATCACCATCCATGTACTTTTCAATGTAACCCTCTTTCACTCTGTTGACTATAAATTCAGCTAAGCGTAAATCTAATTCCCAACTACAAAAAGAGTCACTCAACCTTTTGTAATTTTCAATCCACTCTTTTTCTGTGCAATTGTCTGCCCATAAATCCAACAATTCTTTTTTTGTTATTTCCACTGTGTGTTTCATACCTCTTCAAAATTAGTTATTACAAAATCGTGAGCTGTCGACTCACCCATTGCGACAGCTTCGTTTAAATCATCTTCGTTCAAACCGTAGAAAAATATCTCATCTTCTGTACGTGAACATCCTGAATCATAATCGTCAAAGTTTGTGACAATGTAGCCACCGAAAACTTCTCCGGTGTCTTTCCAGTAACCATCTATACTAAAATACTTTCTCATACCTCAATTTCATTTTCTATTACGTAACCCGTTAACTCATCAAAATCAATCCAATTGTCTAAGTCAGATGTTGTCTCTAAGTTTGCATACCCGTCAAACTTTACATAGGTCTCTGAGTAAGAGTATTGTCCGTATGCAACTGCTCTAATAGCTTCAATAGTAGTGTTAAAATGTTCTGAGAAGAAATCTTCTTCATTATTGTAAATGTGATCCCCTGAACGAATGTCATCACAGTAATCATTATGCAGATTGATGAGGTCAATTTTATCCAGGTTCGCGATAGCTTCTCTAATTGCGTTGTGATAGTCCCACACCACAACGAAATAGTTATCACATTCCGTGCATTTATGTAAGCTCCTCTCATCGCCATTAGAGTCTTCATCTAACCAATTCTGTAATGATTCGAACTTTTTGCGTGGTTCGTCAACACCCATACTCTCTGCATATTTACAGTGTGGACACATTATATACACGTCTCTCTTTTCAATTTCAATCATTGTTGTTTCCATAACTTTGTTTTAATCTTATTACTAATTTACTACTTGTTTTAGTTGTCTGCAACAGCACTTAAAGTTTACCTTGGGGGTAGCTTACGCTTAATTTTAGTTGCGTGTTAGCATTCATTAAAGAACGTATCTAACCCTCTTTTTTTAAACTCGTTTGCTTTTTTTGTGTTCCACTCGTCCATTGTCATCTTTCCGTTATTGTTCAAACACCACATTAAGAATTTTTCATACTCATCTTGGTATTTATCAAATTTTTCGACAAACGAAATGCTAACACTTGGTATAGTGCATTGCTCGGTTTTTGTATTTTTATTATCTGCATTCATATCTCAAAGTTTTGTAATTGTTAGTTGATTTAGTGCTGTAAGGTCGCAACGACACCATACCATATGCGTTAGGGTGGTTTACAGCCATACCATATCGTACTCCCTATCTTCAAACCCATTATTGTCTAACCAAGTCTGTATTTCTTCTTCAGAAGATTCGTCATTTCTAACTTCAATTTCAAACCATTGTTTTGGTCTATCGTTTGCAATCTCATAGACTTGTATGTTTTTCCACCCAGTACACTCTTCTACTGTATCAATGGTTTGAGTTTGTTTTTCTACCGTATAATAAATTTTAGTCGCCATAATATTTTTCTTTTAATGTTGTTTAATCTACCCAAAATGTACCGCAGTCTTTACACTTGTTTCCGCAGGGGTAATCATTTCTGTACTCAGTGTTTCGGTGCCTTGTTATGTCCATGTCTCCAAACGTACAACTACCATCCTTAAACGTATTGTTATACTGCTTCTCCTTGTCGTTCATGTTGTTCTGATGACTTCTTTCTAGTGTACCGACATCATCTTTATGCAACTTAACCTCAGTGCTATCACACCAATCTGCACACATCCCAGCTATTGAGTATGTCCAATTATACTTGATAGTCTCCTCTAAAAATATATTCTCTCTGTTCAGTGGCATTGTTATAGTGTGACCTGACAAATCAGTATCCAACACATCACCGCTTCCATTAAAGTGGTCAACAATCCCGATGCAAGCATTGGTGAAGGAAACACTTTTTGATTCTGAATCCTTAAGGAAATCCTCTATGTCGATATTAAAGTATATCAACAGTTGACCTCCATAGCTTGCTTGCCGAATCATCATGTCTATGCTTTCATCGAACTCTGAAGATACTATTTTCAAATGTTTCTTGATATTGATACGTTCAAGCCTTATCTCTGCATCACTCCAATTCCAACTGCCTTCGCATACCTCATAACCTGTATCATAATGAGCTATCAATCTGCCTGTGTTGCTTATTAATTCTCCAAGCGTGTCATCATCACATCTGCTTCTTATCTCATCTTTCAACTCATATTCGTACTCATCTATCAAGTCTTGCGCATAGTCATCATCAATATCAAACTCGCTTATCAAATCAGATTTTAACTCGTTTAATAAATAATCTTCGCCATGTACCTCAGTCTCCCAGTACGCCTCAGATATCTCTTCCTCTATTCTGTATATCTCACATTTGTGGATAGCTTCTTGAATCTTCTCTTCCATGCCACTAAGATCATCTCGGTAGTCTACATACACCAAAGATGTTGTATCAGGCAGTAATTTAACTATTTGCTCTAAACTAATTTCTATTGTTTCCATAACTTTTTTATTGTTTACGCTGTTTTCAACCATTGTTCATATACATAATCATATTCTACTCCCATTATCATAGACAATTTTTCGAATACTCTCTCTCTAACTAAGCTGTCATGAACCCCTATGTAACCATAAACGTCTCTATAGTTATCCATTTGCTCAAACAACCCCATGAATGTTGAATTATCGTTTATTTCTAAACCTAGTTCATCAGTTGGGTATTGCTCTAAATACCACTCTTTAATACTCACTTTTTCCATCGTCTTATTTATTAATTATTTTCTCTCCTAAATGTACCAACTCCCCGAAAGAGTTTGTTTGGTAATCCATTACATACCAGTAGGTATCAAGTTTATCATGTAGGCTTGCGGGTATTGCCGAGTCTAGGTTCCTTGTGTTTCCTTTGTAGGCTACTTTCATCAATTCTCCTTTGCTAACACGATTGTTAGTTACAACCTCTGCAACCTCTTCAATCGTGCTAGAGTCCTTAAATAAATCTTCCATATTACTACACTTTACAATCCAACTTTACAACATCATATACCGAACCGTCTAATCCGTAATCACAAGTCCACCCTTTTTGTTCTAACTCTTTTTGTATTCTAATACACTCTGAATACAAATCTTTGTTGTCATCCCAACTGTCCGCAATGTTTTTTATTTTTTGTGGTAATTTTTCGTATTCTCCTGGTTCCATAATTAAACAATTTGGTTCACAATTCTGTCAACTTCGCTTCTTTCAATAGCGTGACAACCTATCTTCATCTCCCCATTGAAAGATGATATACGATAAGACTCAACGGACTTGCCTATCACATCACGACCTGACTTAATCATCTTAGCTACAACCTTTGCAGCATCTAATGATACAGATATACCCGATGAGGTTTCAAGTCTATCTCCATTGACTCTCAAGTGGTCTGACTGTATAGTAGATAGCCTTAAAGAACCGTTGTATTCTCCTCGTTTCCACGCCTCAAGAGTAGCAAGCTGTTCTTTGTGCTTTTTCTTTTCAGCCTTAGCTAGCCTCATAGCCTTAGCTTTTTGCTCTTTACGACGTAAGTCACCTGCTGACTCTATATCTTCTTCATTTGCCCCGTTTCTGAGTAAATTAAGCCATGTCTTGCCTATTTTTCTTCTGTCAACTTTTATTCCTGCACGTTTTGCGAGGTCTAAGTATTGAGAAAGTGTGGACAAAGCCGAAGCCGCATTCTGTA
>Ga0102945_1000478_pt1 | contig 12120 bp, 13 predicted proteins | sample SalPonred_H2O_MG_FD_78207 | JGI IMG/M metagenome (GOLD analysis project Ga0102945, IMG submission 78207) | Salt pond water microbial communities from South San Francisco under conditions of wetland restoration - Salt Pond MetaG R2_restored_H2O_MG ...
CATTGATTTCGAAATCCAACACTTCCGTGTTCTGTCCTGTAAACCAATATTTGTACAATTTGTGCACACCACGATATTCTGAATTTGGAAAATATGCACTGCGCGGATTGTTGATTTGATATTTGTTTATCAAATAGGTTATTTTGTATGCTATGGTTCTGCGCTTGCGATCGTAGCCAAGAGGGACTACTTGAGTTTTTACTCTGTACCACTGAACTGTAGGCACACTGCGAGGTACGCCGTTTGGATCTTCTGGTCCTACCGGTTGTCCAGTTTTTTCGTCTATGTAGATATCCTGTTGACTGGTCACATAGCTGCTGGTTCTCAACAGTAGGTCAATCAGTTGAACTATCTGTGTACCTGCAAGCACGTTATAGGTTTGCGATTCTTTATCATAGTTTAGCTTGCTGGTAAGATACTTTCTTGCTGCTTGTTCTGCTGTGAGATTGCTGGCTTTGGTTTTACTGACCTTGCCGGGTTTGACAATTTTGGCATTTCGTAGTGCAGGATCTTGAAACACAATTTCATATTCGTCGGGTATTTCTGCACTTTCACCGGCCATTCTCTGCTGTTGATCGTTTAGTGCCTGAGTAAGACCTTGCACCACTGTTTGTGTTGTGCCACTTTGATTCTCGTTTTGGCCTTCGTCCTGTGTGTTTGTTAAAACCTTGTTTCCATTAAACAGTTGATCAATGGTGCTGGCTGTGAGCTGAATGTTAAAAGGAATAGAGCCTCTTGCAGTGCTGAATGCAATGTTTGTGCCTACACAGGCCCCTGAAATCTTGTACTCTGTGGCTTTGGTCGCTATCTTATAACCAAATCCTGTGATCACAAACGGTATAAATTTTTCCTGTATTGCATTGGCATCAGTGGTAGCAGGCAGGCCAAGATCACTGGCAGTCACAAGATTGCCGGCACCGTCATAACCGTAAAAGCGTATTACCATCAAATATGATTGAGCAAGTCCGTCGGCTCTGGCTTGACTCACAGTGGTATCTGGTCCGAGGTGATCTATCACAGCATTGTTCAATCTGTTTAGCAGAGTGATACCTTGAGGTTCTACAACGTCAAACTCCAGCGTGACTGCATTGTGCGGACTGCCCACAGCCTGTGTGCCCACAACACTGTCTAGTGTGAAATTTTCAATGTAAAAGTCCACGTTAAACCATTCGTTGCGTTCGGCTGCAGGTGCTCCGGCACTTTGTACTAACAGCTGACTGCTTGGTAGTATTTTGTCTTCTGCAATCACAAAGTTTGCAAACTCTTCTGGGGTCATTAGATACCAGCTCAGTGCATAGGTCATATTGGTTATGCCACTGAGAATGTTTGCTCGGCTCTCAATTGGATCCAGAAACTCGCTGGCTACCTCAGGACGATCGCTTGCGCCTGTGCTAGTACCAACTGTGCTGGGTGTATCCGTAACTTCGTCATCCGATGCTGCTACATCACCTGCTTGTGTTCTTTCTACATCAACCGTGGCGCGATCGCCGCCTACCGAACTGGTTGCGCCGCCTGATGCGTCATTGCCAACAGGAGAGTCAGTGCCTGCAGGTCCACCAATATTACTATCTACATCATCTGCAGTATTAGGTGTTCTAGCATTTGTTCCAGTGTTAGTGTTTTCTGGTTCAGAGACAACTCTTCCAGTTGCTTGATCTAATACAACATCTTCCTGCGGAGGTGACTGGACATTTGCGTCATTGTCTCGAGCATCCTGTTCGTTGCCCACAATTTCGCCAGCACTGTTCTTGGGTGTACTCTGTTCTTGAACTTGCTGTTGTCTTTGATTATCTTGAGCTCGTGCTCGGATTCCTACTAACTGTTGTTGTATGTCTTGCAACACATTACCGGTCGTCTCAATGAGATCTTGCAGTGATGCTTGTTCATCAAGTGAAAGATCAGAGCTGGCTATCTGTTCGCTTAATAAGTTTAAGGAATCAATTGATGCATCAATTTGAGCATCTAATTGATCAACTCTGTTTCCTATAAAATCAGGATCTCCGAGTAATGCACCGCGATTGACTTCATTTTGGAGCAAAGTGGTTTGCTGTTGTAAAGTAAAACTTAGTGCTCGGACCCTGTTATAATGCTTGAGAAACTCGTTAAAGGTTGCCACGGATTAGAACCCCAGCACTGATTTCAATGTGCTCTTTTTGGGCAGATAAATGTTTGTGCCTGTGACAAAGTCGTTGAGTGGATCTGTCAAGCTGTTAGGGTTGCGCTGTGCAAATACCCACCATAGGTTGGGTGTGCCATACAGGTCATAGGCCAACAAATCTGGTCTAAGATTGTAGGTCTGATTTATAGTAAATCTTTGATCATCAGCTAACTTGGGGATACTGCGGTTGATCATTGGTCCTAGGTATTCGCCCACTTGCGGTGTAGAGAAGTATGGCGACGTTGATTGATAATCGGCCATTACCAGAATCCTCCTTTAATGAGACTGCCATTAGCGTACTCTTTGAGACTGAAGTCTTGGCTGACCTGCAGTCTGTTTTGCACAGGCAACAGCGTGATTGTCATTTGCAATTTAGTAGGCACATATGTAGCTGAATCACTGCTGAGATTCGCAGTTTTACTACTCAGGCGTGCTGTAGGATTTTCAGCGCCGCTGAATAAATTACTGGTTAGCAGGCGATTTATCCTGCTACTCCACGAAGTAAGAGCATCGCCTGTGTTTTTGTTTTGCAGATTGGTTTGCAGTGTTTCGCCTGCTCTAATTTGCGACACACCGGCACGTATATAATCCACATCATCGGGCAGTGTGTAGTTGAACTGTGAAATCACACAAGGTGCTTCATTGAACTGATAATCACCTAAGCCTGTGAGAAACAACAGTGGCGGAGGCGATCCTCTTTGACTGTCCTGTCCGTAGAACATTTTACTGGCACTTTTTAGAAAATGTATCACTGCAAGAAGATAATCTGCTTCTGCGGTGTCCTGTGCTGTAAAGGTGGCTGTCATTACCACTTCGCCTACTTTGCTGCCTTTGTAAAAATAGCTTTGGTAGTTGCTATGTGTAGGCTGATACTGATTGTATTCTGCTGCATACAGAATTTGAATACTTGGTGTGTAAGGGAACACAATTCCGTCTGTGGCAATCAGTGGACGCAGTATACCAGCTCCATTTGAAATGCCTCCGGGACCGTTTGGACCTAAGCCTTGTCCAACATTTGACTCTTTGTACAGATAATTGGCGCCACTGGCTAATCTCAATTTCACACGCCAATCGCTGGTAGCTTTTGGATCGCGCTGTTGTTGTGCAGCACTCTGGCGTCTCAATCTTTCCAAGGCAGCCTGATTGCTCTGTGCAAGTTCTTCTGGATCTTCAACTGGGATTGTAGGGTCAGCAGCATCATCAAATACTTGTGGTTCTTGAACAGGTGCTGGGGCGGCAATAGTTCTTGTCTCGGGAGAAGTTCCAAACGAAGGATCATCTGGAAAAATCGTTGTTAAAAGTTCAAGGTCTTCGTTGGTTTGTTCAATGTTTTCCAGTATGTTAGCTTTTTGGTCTTCCAGTGCTCGTAGGCCACGCTGAATTGCCTCTGTTTGTCGCTGTCTAGTAGGCAGAGCCTGAATGGTGTTGATTTCGTTTTCTGTTGCATTCAACTGTTGAAATAAACTTTCTAAAGTTTCTGTTAATTCCGCTTGGCTGGCCACTGTGTTCTCCTATGTGTTATTTATGGGAATCAAAAACGGCTAACTTAATGATTGACAACCGTGCTCAAAGCTGTATACTAAGTACAACCTACGGAGAAATAGATGCCTGAACCCAAAAAACCCAGAAAAGTCAATTATCTAAACAACAGAGATATTCTCAAAGAGATTCACAAAAGCAAGAGCACATATTGTGCATTCCGTGATAAACTGGCTGATCATCAGTATGATATTATTTTGCCCAGTGTGGACAAGATCAATCAGCGTACCATTGCAGAAGCAAGACGCAACCAAGCTGACCGTATCAAAAGAGCCACTGGAGAAATTGTGGATCCTAAGAAAATTGCCAACACCGATCTTGTATTTCGTGTGACCTGTTGGGAGCATATTCCCAAAGTACCTAAAAAGCTAACCAAGGCACAAGAAAAGAAAAAGTCAAAGCTGGAAGATCTATTGGAAATGGACGATGTGGATCTAGAAGATGATGGTCTACAAGAGTTAATGGAAGATGTCAAACAGGATCTTAACTATATTAAACTGCCGTTTCCTCCTTTCTATCACTACAGAATTGACGAAAACAAAACTCCATATCTGGTGGGCAAAAGTCACTGGCGAGGTGATTTGGAAACTGGAGAGTTTTGTAAGGACCACGGCAAAATGACTGACAAGCTAGCACATATGTTTATCAAACTGTGTGAACGCTATGCTACACGGTCAAACTGGCGTGGGTATACTTACAACGACGAAATGCGCGGGCAGGCACTGCTACAGTTATCGCAGATTGGATTGCAGTTTGATGAATCAAAATCACAGAATCCTTTTGCCTATTATACAGCAGCAATTACTAACAGTTTTACTAGAGTGCTGAATTTGGAAAAGAAAAATCAAAATATCCGCGATGATATTCTTGAACAAAACGGATTAAATCCAAGTTACACCAGACAGTTTAAGAATTCCAGAGAAGCTAATACACTAGCTGAATACGCAGCACACGGATTACCGCCAGAAGAGTAATATTATGAGCAATTTGTTTAAACGAGCCATTGTGTTCACAGACATCCATTTTGGTTTAAAATCAAACAGCGCATTGCACAATCAAGACTGTCTAGACTTTGTGGATTGGGTGATCAAATTAGGCCGAGAACAGAACTGCGAAACCTGCATGTTCCTAGGAGACTGGCATCACCAGCGTGCCAGCATCAACTTGAATACCTTGCATCAGAGTTTGGAAGCATTGGAAAGACTGAATGCTGCTTTTGATGTTGTGCACTTTATTCCTGGCAATCACGATTTGTACTATCGTGACAAGCGTGATGTCACAGGTGTTACTTGGGCAAAGCACTTGCCCAATCTTAACATCTGCAACGACTGGTTTGAGTCAGGAGATGTAATTATTGCTCCATGGCTAGTCGGTGACGATCACAAGCGTCTACAAAAAATGAGTTCCAAATACATGTTTGGGCACTTTGAACTACCGCACTTTAAAATGAATGCCATGGTAGAAATGCCTGATCACGGTGAACTTAAAAACGAGCATCTTGGGCACTACGATCAAGTGTTTTCAGGACATTTTCATTTGCGCCAAACCAAAGGCAATATCAATTATATTGGCAATTCGTTTCCGCACAATTTTGCAGATGCAGGCGATACCGAACGTGGATGCATGATCTTAGATTGGGGCAGTGAGCCAGAATACCATGCTTGGCCAGATCAGCCATTGTATAAAGTACTAGACCTTAGTAGACTATTAGATGATGCTAATAATATATTACTTCCTAAAATGCATGTGCGTGTAAATTTAGACATTGATATTTCGTACGAAGAAGCAAATTATATCAAAGAAAAATTTGTTGCAGATTTTAATCTTCGCGAAATGGCACTTATTCCAAACAAACGAAGTGCACTAGAAGATGATGCACAACCTGGCGAAATTCATTTTGAAAGCGTTGATCAAATTGTAACTGATCAGATTGTTAATATTGAAAGTGAATTTTACGATAACAAATTATTGTTAGACATTTATAACAACCTATGATCCAAATTAAAGACCTAACTGTAAGAAACTTCATGAGTGTAGGGAACGCTACACAAGCCATTAACTTTGATCGACAGGATCTTACCCTTGTGCTAGGAGAAAATCTTGACCTCGGCGGCGACGGTAGCCGTAACGGCACAGGTAAAACCACTATCATTAATGCACTCAGTTATGCACTATTTGGCAGTGCATTGACAAACATTCGCAAAGATAATCTAATTAACAAAACTAATAGTAAGAATATGCTGGTTAGTTTGGACTTTAGCATATCAGGTATGGACTATCGTATCGAGCGAGGCAGAAAGCCAAACATCTTAAAATTTTATGTAAACAATCAAGAACAAGAACCTAACGACGAAAGTCAGGGAGACAGTAGAGAAACACAACAGGACATTGAGCGACTGTTTGGCATGAGTCACGACATGTTCAAGCATGTGCTAGCACTAAACACCTATACGGAACCGTTCTTGAGTATGCGCACCAACGATCAACGTGCCATTATTGAACAGTTGTTGGGTATTACCCTACTCAGCGAGCGAGCTGATCGTATCAAAGAGCAGATGAAAAGCACCAAAGACGCTATTTCGCAAGAAGAAATGCGCATTCGTGCAGTGCAGGAAGCAAACAGTCGCATTGAAGAACAGATTCGTAATCTTGAAAATCGACGCAATTTGTGGATTCGCAAACGCGACGAAGACATACAAAATTTTACCAGTGCAATCGAAAGTCTAGCGCATGTAGATATTGATCAGGAACTGGAAAATCATCGTGCACTAGACGATTTCCACGATAAAAGATCTCTAATCGACAATGCAAATGCTTGGATTAAAAGTATTCACACAGACAATCGCAAGCAGGAAAAACTAGTTGAAAAACTGCAAAAAGAAATTGCAGATCTAGAAAGTCAACGCTGTTATGCTTGTGGTCAAGAACTACACGACAATCAGCATGAACAGATTCTCAATGACAAACGTGAGATGCTACAGGAAACTGCTCAACAACTACTGACAAATCAAGCACAAGAATCGGAACACCTAGAAACAATAAATGACATTGGAGAGTTAGGCACAGCACCGAGAGTGTTTTATGACACTATTGAACAAGCATACGAGCATCAGAACAGTCTAAACACATTGGTACAACAGTTAGAAAGCAAACAAGCAGAGGCAGATCCTTACAGCGAACAGATTGAGGAAATGAAAAATCAGGCACTACAAGAAGTTACCTATGATACACTTAACGAATTAACCAGACTGCAAGAACATCAGGACTTCCTGCTTAAATTGTTAACTAACAAAGACAGTTTCGTACGCAAAAAAATTATTGATCAAAATCTCAGCTATCTAAACAGCAGACTCACACACTATTTGGATAGAATTGGCTTGCCACATACTGTAATATTTCAAAATGACTTATCAGTGGAAATTCAGGAGCTGGGCAGAGATCTAGACTTTGATAATCTTAGTCGAGGCGAGCGTAACAGACTAATATTGTCAATGAGCTGGGCGTTTCGTGACGTATGGGAAAGCCTGTATGGCGCTATTAACTTGTTGTTTATTGACGAACTAGTGGATTCGGGTATGGACACCAATGGCGTGGAAAACGCACTGGGTATTCTCAAGCAACAGGCAAGAGAACGCAACAAAAGTGTGTGGCTAGTATCGCACAAAGACGAGCTCGCAGGGCGTGTGCACAATATACTCAAAGTAATCAAAGAAAACGGATTTACAAATTACAATACAGACGTTGATATTACATAATATGAATATTTTGTCTCGCAAGAGTACGCACTAAGTACACGCCCAGAGAATGTATATGGATTGGACTTACAAAGGCGAAATAGTAGAGGAACTACCAGCAGATTGCGAAGGGTTTGTTTACCTTATTACCAATCTTGCTGACAACAGAAAATATGTTGGCAAAAAACTAGCAAAATTCAAAACAACTAAACCACCTCTTAAAGGCAAAAAAAATCGACGCAGAGGCACAGTAGAATCGGATTGGCGTGACTACTGGGGTTCAAGTGATCATCTGAAAGCAGATGTAAAACAATTAGGCGAGGAAAATTTTTCAAGAGAGATCTTATACTTTTGCTCCAGCAGAGGCTTGATGAGTTATCTAGAAGCACGAGAACAATTCGAAAGGCAAGTATTACTAACAGACGAATATTATAACGGCATTATTAATGTCCGTGTAGGCAGCAGTAAAATTCTCAAAGAAGAACTGGGCAAATATCATGGCAAAGAAAAGTAAACTTACAGCACATCAAAGAGCACAAAAGAAAATACAGCAAGACAAACAAAAAGCAGACAGCATTAGAGAGCAGAGTCTACAGTCATCAAAATCAAAAAATAACCTAGAAAAATTTAAAAACATCACACCAGCCCAAGCCGAAGCGTGGGCTACCAAGGCAACAAAAATCAATCCATCTCCAAAGGCACAAGGCCGCAAGGTCAATTACAGGCAACTCACAGGCGAATAACAAACAGCACATAAGGCTTGTCCGCCAGAAATATGGACCGTGGAAAACCCAGCGAAGGAACCTAGTACCTGGACACGAGAAGCAGTAATGCTCAGTGGTTATGCTGTTATCACAAAACTCAGAATTCCTAAGTAAGAGTAGCACATGAGGAACGAGGCTACTCCACGAGTCGACGTAGGTAGGGGAAAGGTCAGAGCCCCAAGGAATGAGTATAAACGCACAAATACCTGCTTCCTAAGTCTCGGCTGGATAAGACTCACATGAAGTCCCGAGAATAGACGGAACCATTATAGGTTCCGTCTGACTGAAACAATCTACATGAAGCATAAACTCACTTCGTTCGTACTATTGCTCTAATAAAAAAATATTGACGAGTGCTAACGAAGTCAATAGATGTCTTTAGACATCTTTTAAGTGATAAAATCTTTGTACTTGTTTGCAGTTTCTGGAAATGTTGCTTTCCAGCTTGTATTTCTTTGTTGATCTAAACGATCAAAATATGCAAGTGATGTAGGGTTGTTAAATGCTCTGGCTATTTGTTTATCACAAGGTATTTTTCCAAAATTGGTATTTTTTGTAAACTCGTTATTAACCCAATCTGTTACTTGTGTGAATCGTTCCGAGTTAAGCACAGATTGTGTAAAATTGAAACTAAATTTTACATTGTCTGGTGCATTGTTACGCATCCAAAAAACATTAGATACAAACTTGTTCCACTTTCCTGGCCATCTTAGGTAGTCAAACTGTTCATTGATACCGTCGATACTGATTCTAAACATTACTTTTCCTGGAGAGTGCTGTTGTACCAAATCTAAAATACCAGTATTGGGCCGAACAGTGCCATTGAAATGTAAAACTAGATAAATGCCGTGTTTTGCAGTGTATTCAATGATGCTCGGAATAGACGCATGTAAAATTGGTTCGCCGCCGCAAACCACCACAGATTCTATACCACGCCAATCTAGATCATTTACAGTAATACTGGTATCAAGTTTTACTGGTTTTCTTCCTGTGATAGATTGCCATCGGGTACTGGATCCGTCATTACATGTTGCGCAGGCTAGATTGCAAAGTGGTCCAGGATAAATGGTTGCTAGTTTTTTATTCTTGCTATCACGGACCAGTTTCATTACAGTATTTAATACTCTTGCTAAAAACTATAGCTGGTCAGGAAAGTCTCTATAAAGAAAATGCTGTATTGTTTCCACATCAACCAATTGATTGAATGCCACATGATCCTCTTCAATTGATTCTTCATTGCGTAAGATAGCTGTCATAGCATCATCCAGCTGCTGCATATTTTGAAAATCCATTGCTATGTGAAATTCTGGCATATCCATGCTACGAAAACCCAATTTCATACGAGTGAATCTGTACGATTCCATACGCCCCATGGCTACCATGTGGTCCAGGAACACACGCATCTTTGTGGCAAATGTGTGTGCGTCTGTTTCTTCGGTGTGATCTGCAAAAATGTGATATACGTCCATTATTTTCTCGGTCCTAGTATTTCAAATCCATCTATCTGTTTTTTATACTCGTCAGCTCCGCCGAGGTACAGATAGTCAAAACCCCTTGATTTATACACGGCACACTCGTTTTTAAGACTGGCAAATCCAAGTTTTAATTCAGGATTAGCATAATCCCACGCAAACTGAACACATTCTGCATTTTTGTTATTGTATCTATATATTAAACTGAATGCAACCAACTGCCCTGCGTCGTAATATCCTATTACATCATTGTGTTCAGCAGTGTATTCTTCAGGAAATATAGGCATGACACTGCGGAATTTTTTGTACACACAGTATTGATTGTATATAGATTCTAACTGATCTGGATCAGGATTTTTGATGATACCATAGTAGAAAGGACTCATGATGCTGTAATTGGTTTTTGCTAGATTGATCCTGGCGTATTTCACTGTCTAGGATCCTCTCGATGTATAAAAAGATCTTGCAAGTATTCTTCCGGCCAGTCGTTGTAAAATCCCTGCTCTGCTACCAGTTTGGATCGATGATTGAGATCGCTGAGGCTTTGTACCATTGCTAGTGTGTATTGCCCTTGGTTAAACACAACACCGTTTACCGATTCTTCATGATCTGGGTGATCGTCTAAGGCTATAAGATCCACTGGCAACAGAAAGCCCTGGTTGGTTTTGTCAATTATATCTTGAAATTCTTCTGCGGTGTAAAAGTCTCGAGGATAAGCATAGATAATCACTTCTAGATCTCCTAGGCCCTGTTTGCCCACATCCATCATGTCTGCGTACAGTTCTGTACCCAATCTAACAGCATAGCTGTTTTTCAGCCTTGCACTACGAGCATACGGACACGGTGAGCGATTGCCTAATGCCGGATTGCGCACTTCTAAAAAGTTTTCAATCCATTCTGCTATGTCTGCTTTCACTTTATCCAGTTGCATTAGAATCCTACACTCTCTCCACATCCGCAACTGGTTACTGCCAGTGGATTGTGTACCACAAGTCTAGCGCCAATAAGATCTTCGCTGTAGTCAATGGTGCATCCTTGAATGTACATGTAGCTCATTGAATCTGTGGCGAGCTTTACTGTGTTGTCGATGTCGATAAATTCGCAGTCTGTGATATCTGCAGTGTTTGCTACATCCCACTTGTACATAAATCCGCTGCATCCGCCACCTTGGACTCCGAATATCACTGCATCAACACCGTTGTTATCAGCAATGCTTTTAATTTTTTGTTTAGCTCGTTCTGTTATGGTTATGTTCATTAGAAATAAGGCAATCCTGTTTTTTTGGTAGTCTCGAGGTTGTCTTTGATTATATCCCCGATACTGCTACGGTCCTCAAAACTGAGAGCACATGCTTCGTCGTAGGTGACGCCCCCTCTCATGTGCCAGCATATTTTTAGCAAGTCTGACCGTATGCTCTTGATTTCTTTGTCGTAGTCCGTGATTATTTTTTCAATCCGATCAGGACTAGAAGTCAAGAGCCTGACCCGAAAAAATTTGAAACATCCAGTGTAAACGGTGTTTCGTACGACTGTGCGCAACTGCTACACTGTGCCGTAATAGGCTTGAGTGTGCTTTGCTCTTTTAGTTGCAGTATCTTGTCTCTCAGTGCACCGAATATGCTTCTGTCGCAGTTTTGTACAAACTCTTTGATGTGCGCAGGATCTGTCACAATCTCCTGTTCGGCTCGTATCATGCTTATACTGCCAGTGATAGCTGTCACGGTCATGTCACTGAGTTTTAGCAATGCACTGTTAATAAGGTCCATTTTTTCTTGTTCTGGCAGATCAGCGTCAGGCACTGCTTGCAAAATCTTTTGATCTTCAAACTGTTTGATAGCGTTTTCGTTTTGCTGTTTGTAGCTGAGTGGCTGAAAAAACACTTCAATATCGCCTGCTACCACGCTTTCCTGATATTCAGGCATGCGGATCTGTTCCATTACCACACGTAAATCAACACCAAAATTGTTTTCTTCTTCGCAGTGCGGACACTTGGTTTCCAGTTCCAGTTCATGGCCGTAGGTGGCAATTCTTATACCAACTAAGATAGCGTCGACATCTGCACTGGGCATGTGCCAAGGATCCACGATATTGGGCACACAGCTACGAATCACATTCACAACTGCTGAACCATTAAACAGAGCATCTGCTGTTCTATAGGTAATTTCGTCCATGGCTGTCATTGGATACACAGGCAGTTCGCCGTTTTCAGGCATGTTCAATGACCCTTCTGGGTAGTATTTTCCAGCACTGGGCAAACTGATGTAGATTGCAGGCTGTCTGAAAAATTTCTGTAGTGGATTGGGTTGTGTCATGGGTATACTTCCTGCCATAAATATTTGACTATTACTTATCGGCTGAAAAAATGGATGAATTAGAAAGACAGCGAGAACTACTTTTACAAACCATGGACGAATTTAATCGTGCTGGATTAAATTCAGCACGCACTATGGATGA
>Ga0102945_1000479_pt1 | contig 12111 bp, 26 predicted proteins | sample SalPonred_H2O_MG_FD_78207 | JGI IMG/M metagenome (GOLD analysis project Ga0102945, IMG submission 78207) | Salt pond water microbial communities from South San Francisco under conditions of wetland restoration - Salt Pond MetaG R2_restored_H2O_MG ...
CCAAACTGTGGATAGTTGGAATGCAATAGCTGGTGTGGTGATAAGGAATCCCATAGTCATCCACCCATAACTATCTACTGTAAATCCAAGTCCAATAAGAACTCCGCCAAAGAATCCAACTATTGCAGATAGTAGATTTCTAAAAAAATAAGTGGTTCCACTTATAGTTCCATTAAAGTCAAAATACTTCTTCATTTTATAAATTAATTAATTGATTATTTATTTGTTTTATTATTTCATTTGCCAATTTAATATTTCCATTTGTAGATTTATGACCATCACTTAACCCCAATTCTTTTATATATAAATCAATCCCATCTTCATAATCTCGTAATCCATCATATCCATAACCTTTATCAAATAACCAAAGTAAGTTTTCTTTTTTTGGAATTGGAAACATTGTTGGAGTTAAAAAAAATCCAAATATATCTATATTTTTAATACCTTTTATATGCTTAATAAGTGACAAAAAGTATTCAATAAAATAATAATTTCTAAACTCTTCAAATTTTTCAAACCAATTTATAATTGAAAGTTTATCTATTTCAGATATATTATCTATAAACTCTGTTTTTTTATTTATAATTGTTTCAGCATGATTAAGACTTTTCATATTGGCAACATCTTTCCACATGATATCAAAATCTTCTGATAATTTAATTTGTGCATTCATAAAATATCCAAATTGATATATCACAAGAGGGTTATCTAAAGTCAAAATATAATTAATATTTTTAATTAAATCTTGAATAGTATAAGTCATTGTTCTACCAGGTTTTCCTATTGTTATACATTCAGCACTGTAATGCTCTGATATAATTTCTGGATATGATTTATACTCATAATTTATTTTTTTGAATACATCAATTAAACCAACATCATTATAATGTTCTCTTTCATTAGTAAAGCTATCACCAATACAAATTACATGAGAGTAATTTTTCACTATGAATTAATTAATTGATTATATACTGTGTTTACATTTTCTTGAGCACTACCTTCTTTTTGGGATACAATTTTATATCCTTTATATCCTACTATTTTTGGTATTCTTTCAATAAGACCTAAACTTCTACTATTAGGGAATTTATCACAATCTACAAATATAAAAGGAACTTCATTTTGTTCGAATGCTTGTTGATAAAATTTTGGTAATAATTTTTTACAATTATCACACCAACTTGCCCCAAACATTACTAACGTTTTGTCAGAATTATCAAGAAAGTCCATTAAGTTATCTTCTTTTAAATTTATATACATTACAGTGCGAGTATTGAATTTTTACTTTGTAAGTTTTTCATATGTTTGCACGGTGAGTAAGGTCTAAACTCTCTTGCTTTACAAGTACAATCTACAATCTTTTGGTCTATTACCTTTACTCGATAGTAAGAAAGTTTACCAGTCTTTTTATTTCGAGAACCCATTTCTCGGTAGTAATACGGTTCATTCATCTTTTAAGTTTTATTTGTTTACCAAATATACGAAAAAAAATTTAAATATCCAAATTAATTTTTACTTTTTCATTAACTCTTTTTTTAATTTCTTCTGCTAAAATACGATTACCTTCAGTTGACTTATGGCCATCGTGTAAACCAAGATGTTTTATATAATGATATATACTATGTTCATATTTATTTAATCCATCATACCCATACCCTTTATCAAATAACCAAAGTAAATTTTCTTTTTTTGGAATTGGAAACATCGTTGGTGTAACAAAGAATGCAAATACATCAATATCTCTCATACCTTTCATGTGATTTGCTAAAGATAAAAAGTATTCAATAAAATAATAATTTCTAAACTCTTCAAATTTTTCAAACCAATTCACTATTGAGAGTTTATCTAAATCAGATACACCATCAGCAAACTCATTTGATTTATTAATAGTAATACTAGCATCTGTTATATCTACATGTTCCATATCAACTATATCTTTCCATATATAATCCATGTTATTAGATAATTTCAATGTTCCATTCATAAAATATCCAAATTGATATAATACTAATGGGTTTTCAAGTGTCATTATATGATTTATACTATCTATAAAATCTTGAATTGTATTAGTCATTGTTTTAGCCGGACCACCAAATGTTAAATACTCACAATCATATAATTCAGCTAATATTTGTGGGTATGATTTGTATTCGTAATTTATTTCTTTGAAAGTTTTATCTAATCCAACACCCTGATAATATTCAAGTTCTCGTGTTAAACTATCTCCAATACATACTACATGTGAATATTTTTTTTCCATATTAATTTACAATAATTGTTCCTGTATTCCAACTTGGTATATAAAAAGAAAACCCATGTCGTTCTAAAACATCTTTTATTATTCTATCTTGCAATTTTATTGATTGTCCTGTTATTATATTAATATCAAGATACTTACTTTTCATAGACTCTTTAATTAAGATATCTTCTACTAAAAAAACTGCTTCATCATGTGAAAACCCATGTAAATCAATTTCAATCATAATTAATTAATTTTTCCAAAAAGCTTGTATCATTACTATTCCAAGTGCTAATATTAACTGTGCCCCCACTTTCCAGGTTATATGTTGATTAAAAAACCATGAGGTTAAAACAGCATACATAATAATACCAACAACAAATCCAATGAATCTATTTGCCCATATCTCTCCATTAAAACCACCTACTGTATATTTAGTCCCCATTAAAAATAACCAAGTTAGTGGTATTGATAAAACATACCACCCCCACCAAGTTGGTCCATATTGAGTATATTTAAATTGTAGATTGTGTTGGGCCCAAGCACCTCCTTGAGCTAAAAAAGTATATAGTACTCCTATTAAAACAGATGGCCAATTTATATTCATATTTTTTGTATTAACTTTATTATTTTTTTGTAAAATTCATAATGACCATTCCATGAAAGATGAGTGTCATTTATTTTACCTTTTGTATGTTCTTCTATTGTTTCTAACGGCTTTATATTAATAAAATAATCACTATTTGATGTATGAATATATCTCCATGATAATGTTTTTATTTCAGTATCATTTAAAAACTTTTTTATAGAATCTATAGATTTCATAACTTCTTTATCCAATGTTTTATAATATGGAATTTGAAATGATTTTACATATCTTTCTAATGATTCTTGTGCATATTTGTCTTCTTCAAATCCAGGTGTTAAATCATTTAATTTATTAGTAGAAATTAATATGTTTTTCATTTTATCATAGTACGGGATTTCAAATCTATAAGAATCGGTTATACCTAATATGACATAATCTCCTTTTTTTAATTTATGAATATTTTGTGTTAAAATTCTGAGGGTTGATGAGTTTGAATTGCCAGCAAATCCTAAATTTTCAACATTTAAATTTAAATCTTTTGCTAATAAATTTGGCCACATGTACTCATCACCCTTTGGATATAATTTAGTATACTCACTCGGATACCATGAAGCACAACCATGACCCATAGTAAATGAATCCCCGAAAACCCAAAGTGTATTTTTCATATTAAAACCATTGTCTAAATGGATGTGTTTCTAATTCAACTTGTCTTCTATGTTCTTCTAATGCTTCTTGTTTAGCAAGTTTTTCTTCTTCAGTATCATGTTTTAACCAAAGACCATCCCATTCAATTGAATTTAAAAATTCTTTCCAATTTCTTTTATGCACATTTTCATACGTGTCTAACATTATTTGCTGAGGTGTTCTATGATTCTTAGAATAGATGTCTGCTTCTAAATCAGAAATATCATCATAATCAAAACTATCCATTCATTTCTATTTTGAAATATTCATTTTCCCAATTATAATCTAAAAATATTAAAATACCTATTCTTAATTTATCTTGTATAGATAAATTATTTTTTTTAATTGTTAAAATAACATCACTTTTATATTTATCATTTGTTTGTGTTAATATATTTAAATCATCATATCCATTTTCTATATAAAATAATCTTTCTTTAACTATTTTTTTTATTTTATCGTGATATATTTTACCCATTGGTCCTGTCTGTCCTCCATTAAATGTTAGATGTGGAATGAATGTTCCATGGTCTGCTGATATATGCATATCTAAATCATGATTTTCTTTTAAATCGGCCAACGCCTCTTGACTAACTTCTACTAAATTATCAATCCAATCAAATTGTTTATTGTATGTATTGAAATAAAAAGTTTCTATATTTTTTTCTTTTGAAAATAAACTAAATATTACCATACGACTTGAACCAGGATGAATTTGATTTTTTCCTAATCTAGGATTCCAATGGGCACAAATAGGATTTTTAAATTTACTCATTTTAAGAAATTCATCAGATAACCAAACCATTTTGCTAAAAGAATTTCTATTATCAGTATATTCTTCATCCCATATAGTTCCATCAATTAAATAATAATTATAGTTTCTAAATACACCTTCCCAATGTATGTTTGGATGTAATTCATTAAAATCAACTATACCTCTATATAATTTTTCATTGACATCTTTCCAGTGATAAAAAAATATTGGTATATGTCTCTTTTCACTAAATACAGATAAAAGTGTTGTTCCCAAACTTCCCTTTGGTACTTCCATAATTAATATACTTCTTCTTTGTAAATGTTTAAATGTTCTTTGAAGAGAGAGCACAATTCATATTCCTCAATTCTTTCATTATAATTAAGGAACTCTTCTACCCATTGTTTTCCGTACATATCAACTAACCAAGGAATACAATCATCATCACTTTGTTTCATATATAACTTGATATACGCTTGTGATAAATCAAACATATCTTCATCATTGGGTTCACCAAAGATATCAACAAACTCGTCATAATCTAGAGCCATTACACCACCACGAGAAACATCTATCTTAAACATTTCCTTTTCCATGTGTTTTAGTTGGTCAGAATAATCTTCATATTCTCCGTTAAAAAATTCTTCATTATTCATTAAATATTTTTTCATTTTTTGCATAGTTATAATAACTACTACTACTTTAAACAAGAATAGTTATTAAAAAAAAGTAAAAACCTCTTACTTAAATATAATATAACTAAAGACCGTGTCGATTTTTTAAAAAATTTTTCAGTCGTCCTTGCTTTTGGTCGAAAAAAGGTTTCACCTTGTTTCTTTTGATAGTTGCTTCAGTTTATATAATTGTATGCCTATTATACAAATATTCAGAAAGATAACTGCACTCTCCATCATCATTATCCCCCACAGAGTCCATAGTACTGCTCCTATACCATTTAGTAATCTTAGTTTCTTACCATCGAATAAAAAGGAAATTAAGACAAAAAAAGATGCAGACCAAGATAAGATAGTTGCTAGTTCCATAGGTAGGTAAAAGAAGGTTCTACGTTAGGGATAGTGTGATAGGTAGGTTGAGTATCCCCAAGTACCCTAAGACCTACTGTAATCATTCTATTATCCTTTGTCGTATCTATCTGGTCATGGGGTAGATAGGGAAAGTAACCTACTAGTTGTAATAACTGTAAGTACTGATATAGGTGTTGGGGTAGGTTATATATGTTCTCTGAATTAAAGTCTTCCATTGTATAGTGTATATGTTATTAGATATACTTTGTCTTTATTGTTGTTATCTATATGTTATATGATGATGCCTTGAATTAATGTTACGCGGGAGCATTTGACATAATAGTTAAGAATTACATTGCCCATGTTATTTCATCAAATGAATCTTCATCAAATGATGATTTCAATGTACCGTTTTGATACGAGAGTACGAGGTTGCGAACTTCATTTAAATACTCTTTGTCGTTTTCATCGTAAGTTTCGTTAATAAGGTATTGTTTTAATACCGTAGATATTTGTCCTAATGTATATTGATTGCCTCTTATTATAAAGAAATCTCCTATATCATGGTCTTGTATCATATTAACCATAATAGAATACATCTTAGTAATACCTTGTTTTTGTAAGGGTGTTAATCTCCACTCTATCTTATTCATCTTTCTTATCTTCTATTTCTTCTTCTTCAACTACTTCTTTAATATACTCTTGTAGGTGTTCTTCTAATTGTTTACGAAACCTCTCTATATCTTCTTTATTCTTTAATTCCATTCTTACTTCTTTTACATTATCATCACCGAACATCTCCCCATAGACACTCCTAAAGAATATTGTCATTAAGATTAGACTTGACAAGCTTAGAATCTTTGCAGATAATAATACTAAATCTAAGTTTCCTATAAAGAATCCTATTATTGTTGTTAGGGATACTAATAGAGTTAGTATTGCTAAAGCTATTAATCCTATTACTAATTTTCTATTGTACATTTTTATCCTTTATATATAATTGTCTTATTCTGTTGTATTCATCTCTATCTGTTCTATCGTAACTTTGTTTCCTTTGTAGTTCTGCTAAGAATTCTTTCTTTTCGTACCACAATCTTCTACCAATAGGGGATTGGGTGTTTTGGTATTTCTTTATACACCAAACTAATAACTTCCCAACTCCCTTTCTTTTTTCTTGTGTTATAAGAGGTAGTAGCTTTTTCATTTATACAAATATACGAAAAATAATTGAGATATCCAAACTACCATTTACCGGCTGGACATTCTGAATCTGGTGACAGGGTTTTAGCAGCTATGTTGCATCCACATCCGTTTACCATTTGTTCTGTTACAATATGTTTGAGTTGTTTATTGGGGTCACAAACATTGTTGGTTCTCATAGAACAATTATTACATTGTTCTAATCGAATCTCTGCCATCATCTTGATTTCTTCATTGAGGATACCAAATTTGTCTTTAACAACATTACCCCACCCATCGAGTATTTCTTTTAACTGTCCCATTATTCTACTTCTATATTAAATTTTTCTGCTTCTGGTTTTCGTATTACCAGAGAAGTATCATCAATTCGTAAGTGATATAATCCTAAATCTTTTTTTATAACTTGTAATAAAGCACCAGGTACTAAACCTCGTTCCATTAATCTAAGTATCATACAAGGTTGGTCTTTGGTATGACAATTATCACAAAATTGTACATCATTTACTTCATAAACTTTTCCTATTTTTGCATCTTTAAGTTTCATTATCTACCTCGACCTGATTTTTTAATTACAGAGTTTCCTCTTTTATTATTTGTTCGTGTGGATGGTGAATTCTTAGTATTGAATTTATCATCTTTCTTTTTATCACTTCTACTACTAAAAAATTTACTACTCATATTACATTCCTCTTTGTTTCCAATAAATTAATTCACTTAATAAAGTATCATCGTCTTTATCAATTGTGTGTACCCAATTTGAAGCTAACATACCAACTGTAGAGTGTAAATCACAATTGGGTCTACCATCCTTTTCCATTCTATAGACATTTAAGTTCTCACTTACAAAAGCATGTACACTTGGTAGTGGATATAAAAATTCTCCTTTATTCATCTGTTGGTATTTCTTCTTTAGTTGCTAATCTAACTTCTTTGATACTGTGAATATTTCTCATTTGAGAAACAGTAATCCCAATTGAGTTTACATCAGCACCAGCTAATACAAAATCAAAATCTTCACCATTTTCTAAAATAGCAAATATTTTATAGTAATTGTAATTCATTTGTTTTTCTTTTTTAATTTAATATATTCTTCTCTCATATGGTTTAACAACTCAGCTTCACCTTCATAATAATAACCTTTCTTTTCTATTTCGGTTATCATATTTCTAACTTGCATTGCTACTTCAAGTTCAATTTGTTTTTGCCAAGGCTCTGTGGCTAACCAACTATCCATTTCTTTTAGAAATTTAAGTTGTTGTTTTGTTACAAATGTTGCGTTATTATACAAAATACTTTTTATATTTTTTATTTAATAAATTATAATAATAATATTCTATTCCCAATTCTTTCTTTATTGAAAAAATCTAATTGTTTATTATCTTTCATTCTATGAATTTAAAATATATAAACCATATCCAACTAATAAGTTAAAGTTAATTGCAACTAAGTTCCATTGTTTTGCCAACCAAACCTGTGGTAAAGAAAATAATGCTCCAAGTAAATAAGTGTATCCACCAATACCAACTGGTAAAAGATATGGAGACATCATAATAAATGCTGAACCCATATAACCCATTCGATTCCCAATTCTTTCAGCTGGTGATAATCTCCGTTCATGTACCATCATTCTAAGAACTCTAACCCACCAACGATATTCACATTTTAAACAAGTTTTTTTGTCCTTGTGTTTAAATTTGTCTGTTTTTTTTAATTTACCACAGACATTACATTTTCTTTTTTCCATTATAATATCGTAACTTCTAAATTTTCATCTTTATATGAAACAACTGCAAATATACATAAAAAAGCCTTATAAGATTCTAAACTTGGATATAGTGCATTTTCATTTATTTTTACTCTTGCTGTTGCCATTTTAGCACTTTCTGTAAACTTATCACTATCAAGATATTTTTTTATTGTTTCGTTTTTTGTATATATTTTTAATTTATTATAGATTTCTTTTTGTGATTTAAAATTATCACTTACTACTTCTCTTGCAACATATCTCTTAGTAGGAAATACATGTGGTATTATAGAATTGTGGTCAAGTACATATCCTCCTAGACAATATGTATCTAATAATTCAATACAATCAACTTTTTTCATTTGATTCATCCATTCATCATAGTACCCACCTGTGTTCCAAAAAATAAATTTATATTCTCCATCCTTTATCGGAAACATTTTCATAATTTCATATCTATTTTTACCAGGGTGTACAAATATTCTATTGTTCTCTGGACTCCAAAATGCAGATGGATAGAAGTTAAATTTTTTATTATTTAACCAATCTTTTACCTGTGAAGCTATTTGGCTAAACATATATTTATTATTTGATTTATCATTTTTTAAAAAATCTTCGAAGGCCTCGTATGTTTCAAGTAATTTAGTATACTCAATAAATTGATCTAATTTTTTATCATAATTAAGATATTTATCGTCTTCAAAAAATATATGTTCAAATGGAATATTTCCTATTCTAAAACATTCATTATTATTTGAAAATAAAGATAATAGAGTGGGTGCGGAAATTATTTTTAATTGGTCACCACTTAGTATATGAGGTGATGTATACTCTCCACCAAAATTTGTTTTTTTATTTTTCATATTGTTGAATATAAATCCTCATTTGTTTTATATAAATTATTATTACTCAAAATTATTTTTTTATATATCTCTCTATCATTATATGTATATTCATTTATACGCTTAATAAAATAATTAACTTCTATATCATCTTTAGATTTTAAGCCTTCTAATAATATTTCACGTAGATTTTCAGTGCTATCCTTTTTACTAAAATTAATTTTTAATTTATCTTCTTGTACATCATATATTTTAGAAATAATTGGAAAATAATCAACTTTACGTCCCGTATCTAAATTTATTAATTTAAAATTTGAATTAGATAAATTATTGTAAATAGTATTTTTAAAGTATTCTAACCAAGTTCCTTTATGGTTTGATGATAATCCATTAATATTAATATGATTTATAACACTACTTAATATAAATTTTTTATAATTATCATTATACTGTAGTTTATTAGACAATTCAAAAAAATAATTATTTTCAAATTTATAGTTTTCAAAAAATTTATCAGTGAATAATATATCTTTATATTCGTCTTTTGTTATAGTGTATATAAAATCAAAGTTTGATTTACTAAATTTCAATGACTCATTATTAAATAAATCTTGAAATATTCCCGAAAACAATGATTTTATTGGATTTCTATATATAAAATATACATCATTAGTATATTCACCCTTTCTAATTTTTAACCAATCTTCTTCTATATTATAATAGTCATTTACTACTTCATCTCCTAATTCTAAATATTTTACTTTTTCTCTTTTTGGTATAGTAAGTTTTTCAACATTTAGTATAAACGCATCCTTAATAGAAGTTAAATCTGTTGTTGATATATTTTCAGTAATATAGTTATACTGAACTTGTTTTATATTATTTAAATATGAAGTAATAATTTCACCAATATGTTTTGATTTTTTATCTATATCAAATTTATCAATATAATAATTTAATTGATAGGAATCCAAAACTCTTGAAGAAAACTTTTCTCTTGTTATAAAAATAACATCTTTTATTTTAATAAGTCTAAATATTTTCATTGTGTATTAATATAATTTCTAACGAGCTCTTCCGCTTGTTCCCCCCAAAACTTTCCTGCTTTAGGTCCTCCATTACACTTTCCATCGGATTCACCTGGAATTTTAATCCATAAATATGCATCACATTGTCTATAATCTGTGTTAGTCGTTGGTATATTTCCTATTGCTCTACCTTTTGGATTACACCATTCTTTATCAAGTGGACCATTTCCGTTTCTTGATGTGTCTATAACAAAATATTCGTTAGGTCTATACTTGTTTATTTTTCTTCCAAACTTTAAACATTCTTTCGTTGTTCTATAATTACAAGAATTGATAGAGTATCCTCTTACTTTGTTATTAGAAACTCTATCAAGTAATTCATTTACTTGTTCTGGTGATAACCATGCAGAGTGGCCAACATCAATATATACTATACCATTACAATTATTAGTAAGAATTTCTAATGATTCTTTCATTAACTCTAACCTCCAATCTTGTTCTTCTTTTGACATTAAAGTAGAGTGAGGTAGTGCATCTGGTTCATAAATGATAATTGGTGAATTATCACCAACTCCTTCTGCAAAGTTTTCAATAAACTCTAAATACTTTTCCTTGGTTTTTGCACCACCTCGTGAATACTGACCAATATCTCTATTGGGTATATTGTAAATTACTAAGATTGGTAGTTGTGGATGTGCTCTTTTTAATAACCTTTGAATACTTTCGGTCATTTTCTTTTTAGGTTTCTTAGGATTATCTCCAAACCAAAAAGATTGTGGGTGTTTAAATATCTCCAAAGCAAGTGGGTACTTGTCTTGGTAATTAGTTATTCTATTAAAGTCTTGAATCCAAAAAGGATAATTCATAACTCAAAATTTATTGAACTTAATGTAAACAAAGGTGTTATACCAAATTTAAAAAAACCAAAATCATAAGATAACATTATGGTAGGTAGTATAGTTCTGTTCATATCTGTATTTTTATAACCTGTCATTATCCCAAGATTTAAAGATAAGTTTGTAAAGTAATCAAACCCAACTGTTGTTATCAATGAATGTTTACCATATGAATTATAAACATACCCACCACCTATTTTATATTTACCAAAATCTCGTTGTACTATAATACCAGGATTAAATTCATTATAAGAAGTTGGTACAAGATTATCTAAGTATTTTCTATCGAAGTGGAACGTAGAAAGTGTTATATCAACTTCCCAACCTTTATCTTCTAAATTTATTTGTGAAAATAATATCTTTGGTAGTATTAATAAAAGTAAAAGGGTTTTATTCATAAGAATAAATATACACCTACTACTTCATATCTACAAATACTTTTCAAATTTTATTTTATTACTTGTATGTTTAAGATGTTCTTTGAGATAATGTTTTGCATACTCCTCCATAATCTTATCTAATTTTGTATAATGAGGATAAATGGAAGAATCAACATTTACATTCTCCCATTCATTTTCCTCTAACCATTCTTTTGCTGTCATCTTTAAATTATGCAACTTTTGTCATTAATCCTTTGTTTTCTTTAAACAAATGAGGAACAACTTCTGTTTGGAAGTCTGACCCATAGTCCTCTAAGAATCTCTCTAAACACTCAGTCCAAAATGGTTGTTTATCATCTATTCCAAAAAAGTCAAATGTATTCTTTAACTTTAAATAAGAAACAAGTGTTGAGTATAGTCCTCGTTTGTTTAACTCATTGATAATATAAATACCTTTCTTACCATTTCCAATCAAGTTATTTCTTACTGCACGACCAAGAGTTTGAATTCCTTGAATAAGAACTGGCCCATCTGAATTACTAGCAGTAGGACATCTGAATGAAAGTAGATGACATATGGACTGAATATTCACACCATATTGTAACTTATAAAGTGACGCGAGAATTGTCGTTGGGTCATTATCATCTTTGATAATATCTAACCACTCTTCACCTTTACCATCTTTGATTGGGTTACCTTCGTGATTGAGAATTTCCCACCCACTCTC
>Ga0102945_1000480_pt1 | contig 12098 bp, 13 predicted proteins | sample SalPonred_H2O_MG_FD_78207 | JGI IMG/M metagenome (GOLD analysis project Ga0102945, IMG submission 78207) | Salt pond water microbial communities from South San Francisco under conditions of wetland restoration - Salt Pond MetaG R2_restored_H2O_MG ...
AAGACATGCCCGAGCGCTGGTACGACAAAATCTTCATGGCGTATCAATGTGCGTCCTAAGCGCCCCTTTTGCGACACGTGTATTGTTTGTATCGGTGCCGCTTCGTTAGGCCAGGCATTCAGATCTTTCAGCAACACACGACTGCCTTCGTTGACCGCAATCACACGGGTATCGTTAGCAACGGTTAGGTCATAGCGGGATCTTTGCTCGGCTTGAAACAAGATCACACGGCCAGCACGCTTGGCCAAGCGTGCCAGCAAGATGGCCAGTGCACTACCCGCCGGGCCACCGCCGATGATGGCGATGTCGAAGTCTGCTAGGTCTGCTGTGTCCGTTGGTGCTGTTGGCTTTGTCTGGGTCATGGCAAGGTCGGCGGTATCGCGATTCATATCTATTTATGAGAATACGTGATTTAGGGCAATCCTACGATTAAACTCACGTCATGAAAAATGTTGATACCCATGAAACGCCAGTGGCAGAGGCCTCAGAAGATGCACCTCACGCTGCCACTCAGCAGGCCCCCATCGATGTGGACGTTACAGCCTCTTCCCCCGCAGTCAAAAGCAAGGTACTGGCTGGCTTACTGGCCTTCTACGGCGGCTGGTTTGGTGCCCATTGGTACTACTTGGGACGTCCCCGGCCTTGGCTGCTAACCCTACTAGCGGTCATGATGATCGGTATCGCGGTGCAATCCCCTGTCTGGTGGGATAGTCCGGCCTTGTTTGTTGTTTTCATACCGGCAGTGGCCGGTTTCATCGAGGCCTTGGTTTTGTGTCTGATGCCGGATGATAAATTTGATGCGCGCTACAATCCCGGCTATCAGCGGGCTAGGCATACAGGATGGGGTCCAGTACTGGTCGCCATTTCGGGGTTATTACTCGGCACGATTTTGACATTGTTCGGGCTGGCACATGTCATTCTGCATATTTGGACGCGTCTTGGTTGGCTTGATGGCCTTAACTTCTAAGTGTTTCTAAAACCTAAGAATATCTAGAACATTAGCTAGCCGGTACCTGTTGTACGAGCGCCTCAATCGAGGCGCGATCCACAGGGACACCCCGGGTCAGCAGGTCGCAACCCTGCGCCGTGACCAACGCATCGTCTTCAATCCGTATACCAATGTCCCAAAAGGCTTCGGGCACGTTCTCGGCCGGGCGCACGTACAGGCCGGGTTCAATGGTTAGCACCATACCGGGTTCAAGGGCGCGCCATTCAGGCTCCTGAACGTCGTTTTCGGTGAGTCGATAGGATCCAACATCGTGTACATCCAACCCGAGCCAGTGGCCGGTACGGTGCATATAAAACGGCTGATAGCGTTTGTGCTCGATGACGTCGTCGAGCGAGCCGCTCAAAATGCCCTCATCAATCAAGCCTTGTGCCAGCACCGCCAAGGCGGCTTCGTGACCGGCGTTAAAAGACGCGCCAGGTCTGGTTTGCGTCACGGCCGCTTGTTGAGCCGCCAAAACGATGTCATACAAAGCCGCTTGGGGGCCAGTGAAGCGACCACTGACCGGAAAGGTCCGGGTGATATCGGAAGCATAGCCGTGGAGCTCGCAACCGGCATCAATCAGTATCAAGTCGTTGTCTTTTATGACGCTTGAGCCCGCTTGATGATGCAAGATGCAGGCGTTGGCTCCCGCGGCGACAATGCTTTGATAAGCCGTGTCTTGTGCACCTGCCTGCAGAAAAACACGTAGTAGCTCGGCCTCAAGGAAACGTTCCGGTAGTCCCGGTTTGGCTGCTCGCATAGCCTGGCAGTGTCCGGCTGCCGCGATTTCGGCGGCTTGTCGCATGAGTGCCTGCTCTGGGGGGTCTTTGACCAAACGATGTTGGCTTAAGACCGGTGTGAGGTCGAGCCAGCGCCAAGGAACCTGCCGCAAGCCCTTGGCTTGCTTTCGGGCGGCATCGACCCAGCGTTGAATTTGTGCAGGCAAATTCTCGATCGCACTGCGGTGAAGTGGTGCAAATATCGTTGACTCCCCCACCAGTGCCGATGACAGATAGCTGGCAAGCTCATCAGTGGCCTGTGCTTGATCAAAGCCAAATATTTCCCGGGCAGCGTCCGGTCCAAACCTACGCCCATCCCAAATCTCGGTCTCAGGGTCTTTTGACTGGCAAAACAGAATCGACTCATTTGAGCCATCCGCTTTGGCAATTAAGACTAACCAAGCCTCGGGCTCGACGAAGCCAGTCAGATAATAAAACTGGCTGTCGAACCTGAAGGGATAAGGATTGGTGCCGTTGCGTGAGCGCAAGCCACCCGTCGGTAAAATAGCAACACCACCGCCCTGGGCTTGCATCCATTGCAAGACCCGGGCGCGACGTGACTGGTATACGTGTGTTTCATGGGCAGGGTAGGGTAGGCTCATTTCTCTGTGCATCAATCTGTCTGGTCATTATCAATCTTCCGATACTGTGATACTACAATCAATCGCTGTTGCGCACGAATACGCTTGAATTTCTAAAGGGTTGTTGGCATGGATCCGTTGAGTTGGTTGATTCCTTGGGAGTTTTCCCCGGCGCTGTTGTTGTGCTTTGCCATCGGTATTTACCTGTTTGTGCGTGGGCAACGCGTCCATAAAGTGAGTCGAGCTCGGCAAGCGTTTTTCTGGGCGGGCGTGGTCTTACTCTACCTATCGATGCACACTTTGCTCGATTACTACGCCGAACGCATGTTTTTCATGCACCGTATTCAGCACTTGGTCCTGCATCACTTAGGGCCGTTGGTACTCATGGCGGCTTACCCGGGCTCTGTGATGCGCGCCGGCCTACCCATCAGCTGGCGTCATCGCTTGCGTCGTTTCAATCACACGGCCCCTGGGCGCGCCATTATTTCTGTAATGACGAATCCGATTTTTGTGCCCGCGCTTTTCGTCTTTTTGGTGATCGTGTGGCTCATCCCCTCGGTTCAGTTCTATTCCATGTTGGACTGGCGCCTCTATCGCCTCATGAACTGGTCCGTCGTTATTAGTGGTTTCATGTATTGGAATTTGATCCTTGATCGACGACCTTCCCCACCTGCAGCGATGAGTCCTGGCGGACGCGTGATTTCGCCGATTGTCACCATGGCTCCGCAAATGGTTGCCGGTGCTGTGATCGCGTTCACCGAACGCGATCTCTATCCCCTGTTTGACCTGTGCGGCCGGGCGATACCGATGGCAGCAACCACGGATCAAAGCATTGGTGGTTTAACGATGTGGATCCCTGCCGCGCTCACAGAAGTCATTGGACTACTGGTTGCTTTACAAACCGTCATGCGACTATCGGCCAAGGGTCGTTGGGGCAACGATAAGCAGCCACCGCCTACGCGCAAGCGCGTTTCCGCTGCCACTGGCTAGTGCCAAGCGACAGCGGTCAGTGGTCAGTGGTCTTGTCTTGGGTCTTGGGTCTTAAGCTTTCAGATTGTGGTACTTGCGACCGATCGCGACAGTGGCGGCAAACATGCCCGCTTTGTTGCCGCAGTCATAGCGCACGCCGTCATAACGATACGCAAAAACTGGTTTCTCATTCATGAGCGATGCGATGCCGTCGGTCAGTTGGATTTCGCCGCCTGAACCAGCCTGGGTGCGACGCAAGTGCGCGAAAACTCGCGCGTCAAGTACATAGCGCCCCACAACAGCCAAGTTGGAGGGCGCGTCGGCGGGCGCGGGCTTTTCCACAATCGCATTCACGCGCTCAGTCCTATTGTTTATTTTGTTGCTTGAGACGATGCCGTATTTGTTCGTGTCTTGCGCAGGGACTTCTTCAACACCGAGCATGGTGCCTTGGTGCGTCAAAGCGGTGTCTATCAATTGGCTGAGGACCGGTTTGTCGGCGTCGATCAAGTCATCCGCAAGCAACACCGCGAATGGCTCATCACCAACAATGGGGGCGGCCGTTAATACGGCATGCCCCAATCCCAGTGGTGCCGATTGGCGGATATAGATACAGTTCACATGATTGGGTAGGATGTCACGCACGATCGACATCAGCGCGTGTTTGCCCTTGCGCTCGAGTTCTATTTCCAGCTCTGGTGCTGCATCAAAATGATCTTCAATCGAGCGCTTGCTGCGTCCGGTCACGAAGATGAGATCGGTGATCCCCGCCGCAACGGCCTCTTCGACAGCGTATTGAATAAGAGGCTTATCGACAACTGGAAGCATTTCCTTTGGCATGGCCTTGGTCGCGGGCAAGAATCGGGTGCCAAGACCAGCGACAGGAAATACAGCTTTTCGGACGGGGCGCATATAAATTTCCAGAACTTTATATAAGAAGCATTATCATAGTGGAATGAAATGGCAAGTTGACACACAGCGATGGTTTGGCTCGTTGGTCTTGACGGTGGCAGCGCTCGCAGCCCTTGCGATTCCACTTCAGGCCCAAGGGCAACCGACCGGATTACCCTCTATTGGGACGGCCTCTGGCGCTGACCTTTCACCGGCGTGGGAGCAGCGTTTAGGCGATTCGATTATTGCTCAAGGTCGTCGCGACCCGACTTTTGTGCACGACGCCGAGCTCAATCAATACCTAAACGACATGGGCAATCGCTTGGCTCAATACGCGAGTGGCAGTGCGCCCCGGATAGAGTTGTTTGGCGTCAAAGATCCCGCTTTTAATGCTTTCGCGTTGCCTGGCGGGTATATCGGCATCAACACGGGTTTGATCGTGCAAGCCGATTCCGAGGCCGAAGTTGCAGGCGTCATGGCCCACGAAATTGCGCACGTGACACAACGACACATTGCTCGCGGGCTCACACAGAGCCAGCAAAGTGAGCGACTTGCCATGGCGACCGTGGCGGCATCGCTGCTGGCGGCTTTAGCCGGTGGCGTGGACATGGCCGCCGGTGTGGCGGCCTTTGGTCAAGCAGCAGTCATTGATCAGCAGCTCGGTTTCTCGCGATCGGCAGAGCGCGAGGCCGATCGAATTGGTTTTCAGATGCTTAGCCAGTCTGGATATGACCCGCAAGGCCTGGAGGATATGTTCGGCAAGTTGATGCGCAGTGCGCAGATGAATGTCAATGCCTCTGGGAATAATTATCTAAGCACGCACCCACTGAGTATTGATCGCATGACCGATATGCAGAACAGGACGCAGACAGCACCTAAAAGACAGTACCAAGACTCGCCGGCGTTTTGGTACATACGTAGCAAGTCCTTGATACTGCAAACCGATTCGCGCAGAGCCTTGTCACGGATCGTTGAGCAGTTGCAAGATGAGGGTCGACGATTTGAGGGCGTCAAGCGCTCAGCGGCTTGGTGGGCTTTGGCTGAGTTAGCGACGCAGTCAAAGCAATATGCCGATGCCCGTCGCTTTCTTGGCTATGCGAACAAGGGGGTTTCGGCCAACCCATTTCTTGCCAGGCAATCTGTTGCCATTTTACTGGCTGAGGGCAACGCGCAGAAGGCGTTGGCTGCAGCTGATCAAGCCTTGGCGAGGTGGCCTCAACATCGTGCCTTAGCAGAGTTAAAGGCAAAGAGCTTGCAGGCACTTGCCCGGCACGCCGAAGCGGCAAGATTTTTAGAGACCCAAACCAGAAAATGGCCAGCCGAAGCGCCTGGACTTTACGAGATGATGGCACAAAATCTATTGGCGGCAGACCAGCCGGTCCAGGCCAGGGTAGCCATGGCTGATTACTACGTATTGACTGGCGCCTATCCTGCCGCCATGGCGCAATTGCAACAGGCCAGGGAAATGAGTGACGATTTTCACGCGAAATCCAAGTTGGACGTCCGCATTCGCGCATTACGCGAACGCATGGCGCAAGAGCAGGAGGTTTTGGAGCGATTTAGTGGCTAGATATACTGCTTCACTGCGGCTTTGCTGATTGAAAAAAACGCGCAAGTCTTGCGGGCAACCAGTTCAAATGGCCTGGAAATCGACCAGTGGTGAATCCAACGTGCCCGCCTTGTGCAGGCTGGTGCAAGGTCACGTGCTCACTGGCGTCGTCGGCGCTTGGTAGTGAGGGCTCCGGGATGAAGGGGTCGTTACGCGCATTGATCACAAGTGTCGGGATCTTGATGTATGGCAACCAAGGCTTGCCTGAGGCTTTTTCCCAATACTCTTGAGCATTCGCAAAACCATGCATGGGTGCCGTATAGGTGTCATCGAAGTCGCGCAACGTCTGTGCACGTGTCAAACGAGTGACATCGATGGCACCGGGGAAACGAGAGGCTTTTTCTAAGGTTTTGGGCCGCATTGTGCGCAGAAAATGTCGCGTATAGAGTTGCCGACACAACCAGTCTTGACTCAGCCGGTTGCCAGCGGCAACCAAGTCGATGGGCGCGGAGACGCTTACCGCGGCCTGGATCGAGCTGGTTTGTTCGGCGTGCTCACCGAGGTACTTTAATAAAGCGTTGCCGCCCAACGAAACGCCAGCCACATGCCAACGGGCTTGCGGGGCTCGTGTTTGGACTGCATTCATGATGAACCCGACTTCCTCGCTGTCGCCCGAGTAATAAGCTCTTGCCAAGCGGTTGGGGACACCCGAACATCCCCTGAAGTGCGCCAAAACCACTAACCAACCACGAGCCCGAAAATACTGCATGACCGATTGCGCGTAACGGCTCGCGCTACTGCCTTCTAGTCCGTGTAAAAGCACCAGCGCCGGACTGCCCACAGAACCCGCGATGATTTGTCGATCTTGATTGTTAATCCAGCGTTCAGCTGCAGAGGACTTGGGTAAACCCTCTTGATCGATAGGTGTGTTTCGAGGGTTGGTGGCAATGCCGGGGGCACTCCAGTCGAAATCCAAGAAGTCGCCATCGGGCGTCTCGATTCTCTCCCGCACGAAGCGTACGCGATTGGTCGGGGCGAACAACGCGCCATAAAGTGTCTGCAGGTGTCCGCCCGGCAACCAACTTGGGCTTGGACATGGTGAAGAGTCGATTAAGGCCGGCAAGGCGCTATTCCTGCTTCAATGTAAGGTTCCTGGGGAGTCGTGCAGATCCAAAGCCCCCGCTTTTTCTGGCGCAGCACTGGCGTGATGCAATACCATCCGCCAACCGCTGGTATCTTTGTGAAAAACGTTGGTGGCATAGCAGTAAGCAAACTCAGCGCCAGATGGGCCTTGGGCCTTAATCAACTCAACAAGTGTATTTGTGGCACCTAGCATCGTGTTGAGTGTCACGCACTTTGACGTTTCGATGTGAAGACCCCCATGCTGCAGGATTTGCTGCCAGGACTCGCGCACAGCCACATGACCGATCAGTCTGAGACCGCCTGGATGCACGCAAACCACATCCTCATTGTCCGCCCAGACACGCATGACACCGTCAACATCACCGCGTGCCAGTGCCTCATAGAACGCCTGCTCGGCTTCCGTTGCGCTAGCGAACATGGTGGGGCTCAGTGCCCATGGCCTTGAGGGACCGTGCCAGGGTCCAGCGTATAAACCGTTCCGCAATAAGGGCACTTAACCGATCCCGTCTTGGTGACATCCAAGAAGACCCTCGGGTGCATGCTCCACAAGGGAGCCTTATCACCCGGGCAATGCAGGGGAAGGTCTTGCGCGGTGACAACCACCGCTTGCGATTTCAAGGCCTTGTCGCCGTCATTATGCGTGGCTTCGTCACCACCAACTGGCTGTGTCATCCTCAGGCTTCCATGTCATATCGATTAAGCGATTATTGTAACAAGCACCGCACTACAATCGCATTAAATATTACTCAGTAGGCCGCGTCGGTCATTGCCCCTTGGGCGAACGCGAGGGCTTGTTTTACCAGGAATTTCCGTGTCCGAACCATCCAATTTAAGTTTGCAGGCTGAGAAAAAACGTGCGATCCGTGAGGGATTGATTGCTGTTCGTCCGGCGTTAATCGCCACCTTTACCTGGGGATTGGTCACGGGTGTGGCGATGGTGAAGTCCGGGCTGACCGAGAGTGCGGCAGTGGCCATGACATTGCTGGTGTACGCAGGCTCGGCCCAACTCACGTCCTTACCCCTGATTGCGGGCGGGGCGCCGCTATGGTTGATATTTGCCGCGGGTTGTATCGTTAATTTGCGATTTTTGATTTTTAGCGCCGCCTTGCACCCGTACTTCAGGTCCTTGCCTTGGTTTAAACGGATTACTTACGGTTACTTCACAACCGATATGTCGTTTGTCCTATTCATGCCGCGATTTGGCGAGGCCAGTGAACGAGGCACTTACTTTCAGCGCTGGTTCTTTTTGTCCACCATCATTCTAGGTTGGCTGACCTGGCAGTCCTCATCTTTAATTGGGATTGCATTGGGCGCTCTCGTACCGAGTGAGTGGGGGTTGGATTTTGCGGCCGTCCTGGCTTTGATGGCCATCACGATTCCTTTGGCGAACAGTCGTCCCATGCTGGTCTCTATGCTAGCGGCCGGTTTGACCGCTTGGGTGGCGCAGCCCTTACCGCTGAGGCTTGGTTTGTTGGTCGCGGTTGTGGTGGGTATCTTGGCAGGTATTTGGGCTGAAAAATCAATGAAAAAGGAGAGGCGCTGATGCAATCGTTTGATTGGTATACCTATGGTGCTATTGGCTTGTTGGCCCTTTGTACGGTTTTAACGAGGGCCTCGTATCACTTATTTGGCCATCGGGTGCCGCTAGGCGATGGCGTTCGGCGTGCATTGCGTTATGCGCCCGCGGCGGCGCTAACAGCGATCATCGTCCCCGTTGTGTTGCCGTGGTCAGCCGAAGGATTGGGTACCGTCGTGGATGAAAAGATTTTCGCGGCGCTCATTGCGGTTTGGCTTTTTCAACGCACTCGCAACAATCTCGTCATGATTATTGGCGGCATGGTAGCGTTTTGGCTTATCCGCGCCCTTTTCAGGTAACCGCGCCTTTTCGGTTCGTTTCTGAGGCCAATCCCGAGATTCTTGCTCAGTTACCCCTGAGTTGCAGTACACTTTGAATTGGTTTTTTAGCTTCTATCAATGACACCTCAAAACAGCACATCCCCAGCTCTCGGTTCCCCCGGCAACGACGCAGTCGATTTGGCAGCCACCGCTGAACCCGTCTCCAACTTTGATGCATTAGGGTTACACGACGCGATCCTTAAGGCAGTCAAAGACACTGGCTACACAACGGCGACCCCGATTCAAGCGCAAGCCGTCCCGGTTGCCATGACCGGACAGGATGTGATGGGCGCTGCCCAGACAGGAACGGGTAAGACGGCGGCCTTTACGTTGCCGATCTTGCACCGCTTGATGCCTTTCGCTAGCTCGAGTGCATCACCTGCCCGGCACCCAGTCCGTACGCTTATCTTGACTCCCACACGCGAACTGGCCGATCAGGTTTACGAGAGTGTGCGTCGTTACGCCAAGCACACGCCGTTGCGTTCGACCGTGGTGTTTGGTGGTGTCGATATTGGCCCGCAGAAAGTTGAGCTACGTAACGGCTGCGAAGTACTGATCGCGACCCCCGGTCGATTGCTGGACCATCTGACCCAAAAGACGGTGAATTTGTCGCAGGTCGGTATTTTGGTGTTGGATGAAGCCGATCGCATGCTGGACATGGGCTTTTTACCGGATCTTGATCGTATTATTCGGACGTTGCCAAACGGACGGCAAACGCTTTTGTTTTCAGCGACATTTAGCAATGACATTCGCAAGTTAGCTCGTACTTACATGAATCACCCTGTCGAGCTGGCGGTTTCACAAAAAAATGCCACGGCGGATACCGTGACCCAAATTGCCTATCCTGCGCAAGGCGATGAAAAGCGCGCGGCAGTAGTGCATTTGGTGAAATCACGAAAGCTCAACCAAGTCATTGTGTTTTCGAATACAAAAATTGGCACGGGGCGCTTGGCCAGACAACTCGAAAAAGACGGGATTCGGGCCGAATCGATTCATGGTGATAAAAGCCAATCTGAACGCATCAAAGCTCTCGAGGCCTTCAAAGCAGGTGAACTGGAGGTTTTGGTTGCAACCGATGTGGCTGCTCGCGGCCTAGATGTCGCCGGTGTTCCCTGTGTCATCAATTACGACCTGCCTTACAACGCGGAAGATTACGTCCATCGTATCGGTCGTACCGGACGCGCGGGTGCCAAAGGCGATGCGATCTCTCTGTATGGTCCGTCTGAAGAAAAGCTATTAGTCGATATTGAAAAGCTCACGCGTCAAACCATGACACGGGGTGTTTTGGATCTGCCAAAGACAGGTGGTTCGAGTGGTGCGAGTGGTTCTGCTCGTCCGAGCCGCGCACCCGCGGGTCGCCGTGAGGCATCAACCAAGCCAGCAGCACGCGCGTCTAGCCGACCCAAGGCGCCGGTGGATGACTTCTTCTCCAAGCCCTACGAACCGGCTGTTTCAAGCACTGCAAGTACTGGCATGACCAAGTCTGTGCATGCCGCTAGAGGCAAGTCAAAGCCTGCGGTTGGGGTATTGTTGGGTGCCAATCGGTCAAACGCGGCCAGTCAGGACGAAACAGTCAAATCCGAAAAATCTGACAAACCTGAAAAACCCGAAACCACAGACGGCAACCACAAACCCGAAAAGTAGCCTGTGATGTATCCGTCACAGGCCATTCAAGAGCTGTTCGCGTATATTTGGTAAGTCACTGGTGACGGTATCTGGGTCTGAAGTATCGCCGAAGGTTTGTAGTAAGCGCTCTAACTGATTGATGTGCGGTAGCATCGTGCCGAAGAAAAGCACCTGATTTCGTTGCTCTATCAGAATCGTTGGAAAGTTTTCTACGTCTTCGTCACCGAGCAGTGACGGGTACTCCTCAATATCGGCCCAGACAAAGACGGCTTCTGGAAATGACTCGGATAGTTGAGCAAAATTTTCTCGATAGATGCCGCAGGTATCGCACCATTCTGCGCAAAAGCAAACCACGATTTTCTCGTGAGAGGCCACCGCAGCGGGTAATTCCGGATGGTTAGGTAAATACAAGGTCATGGCTACAACGGATTTGTTTGTTTGTCTATGATAACGATGTTAATCACTTAACCCAGCATAGGCACGGTTTAATGTCCAACACAGGTCGATTTTCTCAGTTAACAGCGCCCGCTCCCTTGGCGCGTGACATTGGGCAGGCGTTCTGGCGAGCCCTGAAGTCGCAATTTCACCCTCGTATGCTACTCGCCCTGTTTCTGCCGGTGGTGGTGACCTTGCTACTTGGCATTGTTTTGCTTTGGTTCGGCTGGACACCGCTTACCGAATGGCTGTCGGGCTTACTAACTGAATCGTCGGTGCCAGGTGCGGTTGAGCCTTGGATCAGCACGGCTGGCTTCTTGGCACTAAAAGCGTGGCTTATACCGGTGGCCGCCTTTGTGATTCTGATGCCTGTTGCCGGGATCGTTGGCTTGGCGGTCGCTGCTGTCTGGGTCATGCCTTTGGTTTTGGCACACGTAGGCAAGCGAGACTACCCAGATGTCATTCCCAGAGGAGAGCACGCGGTTATGTTGAGTGTTTGGAACGCGATTTGGGTGAGTGTGTTGTTCGTTGGTGGCTGGCTAATCACGCTACCGCTTTGGCTTATTCCGCCTCTTGGGTTGGTTTTATCTCTTTTTTGGTGGTCGTTTGCGTTTTCAAGAATGATGAGGGTCGACGCACTCGTTGATCATGCCAGTCCCGTGGAGCGCAAGGTGCTGTGGCGTCAACGAAATGCTGGATTCTGGTGGTTGGGTTTTGCATGTGCCGTGTTGAATTTATTTCCACCTGCGTGGATTTTTCTACCCGTCTTTTCGGGTTTGGTCTTTGTGCATTTTGGTTTCGATTCGTTAAAGGATTTGCGTCGCAAGGCAGCTGACCCGTCCGTTATCGAAGTATCTTAATTTTATATGGGTCGCTACTATGTCAGTCGATGTGTCCATGGTCTCAGTCAAACGCCCTAAATTCGGCATGATTATCGTAGGTGATGAAATCTTGTCAGGTCGGCGGCAAGATAAACATTTCTCCAAGGCGGTTGATCTATTATCAGCGCGGGGACTTGGCTTATCGTGGGTACGCGTGCTTCCCGATAACCGCGAAATTCTGACGCAAGCTTTGCGCGAAACGTTCGCTAGCGAAGACCTGGTCTTTTGTTGTGGAGGCATTGGTGCCACACCAGACGACCACACACGCCAAGCGGCGGCCGCTGCTTTGGAAGTGCCTTTGGTATTGCACCCAGAAGCCGAAAGAGAAATCACACTGCGATGCGCGGAAATGGCTGAGGCAGG
>Ga0102945_1000481_pt1 | contig 12083 bp, 9 predicted proteins | sample SalPonred_H2O_MG_FD_78207 | JGI IMG/M metagenome (GOLD analysis project Ga0102945, IMG submission 78207) | Salt pond water microbial communities from South San Francisco under conditions of wetland restoration - Salt Pond MetaG R2_restored_H2O_MG ...
GGTCTGGCAATGGTGGCCCAGCAGCGCGGCTACTCGTGCATCTTCGTGTGCCCGGACAAGGTGAGTGAGGACAAGCGGAATGTCCTGCGGGCCTACGGCGCCGAAGTGGTCGTGTGTCCTACCGCTGTAGATCCAGAGGATCCGCGTTCGTATTACTCGGTCAGCGATCGACTAGCCCGGGAGACCCCCGGCGGTTGGAAACCGGACCAGTACTCGAATCCAAATAATCCTCGTTCCCACTACGAAGTCACCGGACCGGAGATCTGGGAACAGACCGATGGGCGGATCACGCACTTCGTAGCGGGCGTCGGTACCGGCGGAACTATCAGCGGAACGGGTAAGTACCTCAAGGAAGTCAGCAACGGCAAAGTCCGCATCATCGGCGCCGACCCGGAAGGTTCGGTGTATTCCGGGGGCACTGGCCGGCCGTACTTGGTCGAAGGCGTCGGCGAGGATTTCTGGCCCAGCACCTACGACACAGGCATCTGCGATGAAGTGATCGCGGTATCGGACGCCGATTCCTTCGAGATGACCCGTCGTCTCGCCCGCGAAGAAGGCCTCTTGGTTGGCGGTTCCTGCGGAATGGCGGCAGTGGCCGCGCTTCGGGTGGCGAGCACTGCCGGTCCCGACGACGTCGTGGTTGTGCTTTTGCCTGATTCCGGCCGCGGCTACCTAAGCAAGGTCTTCAACGATGAATGGTTGGCTTCGTACGGATTCCTGCCGGCCAGCGAAGACCGAACCGTGGGTGACGTGCTGCGCGCCAAAGCGGAGGAAATGCCGGCATTGGTTCACACGCATCCAACTGAGTCGATTGCCGATGCCATTGGGATCTTGCGCGAATACGGAGTTTCCCAGATGCCGGTAGTGCGAGCCGAGCCCCCGGTCATGGCAGCCGAGGTGGTCGGTGCCGTGGTGGAGAAGGATCTACTCGATGCGCTCTTCTCCGGGAAGGCGAAACTCGCCGATCCGGTGGATGCGCACATGTCGCCTCCGCTTCCCATCGTGGGTGCAGGCGAGTCGGTGCAGGTTGCTATCGACGCCCTACTCAGTAGCGATGGCGTAGTGGTGATCGAAGACGGCCGGCCCCTGGGAGTGGTCACGCGCCAAGATCTTCTGGGTTATCTGGCCGCCTGAGGGCGCGAGGCCTCACTTGGAGTTGCCACCAGACACATCGGTCGACTGAAAGCACCTGTGCTGTGGTGGTTTCTGGCATAGCCTTTCCGGGTAATCCATTCGCACAAGGAAAGGCGACCTGTGCAATCTGAAACCGCCGTGCAATCTACGACCGCCGAGCGTTCCGAGCCTGGCGTTCAGGAGCTCGTGATATCCGAACTGGACGCCGAAGGCGTCTTGCGCCTGACCCTCAACGACAGTTCGAGTCGCAATGCACTTTCTGAGCGCATGCTGGCCGAATTACACACAGTGCTCGAGCAGGCCGCATCGGATCCCAAGGTGCGGGTGCTGGTTATCGCTGCGACGGGCCCTGCCTTCTGTGCAGGTCATGACCTCAAGGAAATCACCCGTGCACGGGAACAAGACGACGCCGGACTGGCCTTTTTCGAATCGCTAATGGCTGACTGCGCATCGGTGATGCAAGCAATCGTCACGCATCCGAAACCGGTGATCGCAGAGGTGACGGGCGTGGCTACGGCGGCTGGTTGTCAATTGGTTGCCAGTTGCGATCTGGCCTATGCGGCGCCGGGTGCCCGCTTTGCCACTCCGGGTGTGCATATCGGACTTTTCTGCTCGACACCGATGGTGGCTGTGTCGCGCAACGTGTCAAACAAGGCAGCTATGGAAATGCTGCTGACCGGCGACCTCATCAGCGCCGACGAGGCGATGCGTATCGGACTCATCAATCGGGTGGTCGAAGCAGAGGATCTCACGCAGCAAACCATGGAGTTGGCCCAGAAGATCGCTTCGAAATCCAGCATGACCCTCGCGACCGGTAAGAAGGCGTTCTATGCCCAACGGGAGATGCCGCTTGCGGAGGCGTACGCGTATACGTCGCAAGTGATGGTGGATAACATGTTGAAAGCAGATGCGATTGAAGGTATGGGTGCCTTCGTGGAGAAGCGAACTCCATATTGGCAGGATCGGTAAGCATCAGGTTTCGCGGTCCGATGAAGGAACTATACGAAGCCGATCTGCAGCGGAACCCGGCCAATTATCAGCCGCTCACCCCATTGATCTTCCTGCAACGCGCAGCCGAAGTCATGCCCGATCATCCAGCGATCATTCACGGTTCACATCAAACGACCTATCGAACTTTCTACACCCGATCACGCCAACTTGCCTCAGCCCTAACCAGTTCCGGTATCGCTCGGGGCGACACGGTTTCGGTGCTCCTCCCCAATGTCCCGGCAATGTTGGAAGCCCACCATGGGGTGCCCATGAGCGGTGCTGTTCTGCACGCCATCAATACCCGTTTAGACGCCCGGACAATCGCGTTTCAACTCGATCATGCACATTCGCAAGTGTTCATCGTTGATCGGGCTTTCGTTGCGTTAGCCGAGGCGGCACTGGAAATCAGCGGCTGCGAGCCGAAACTGGTGTTGTTTGACGATCCTGAATTCAATTTAGGGGAGAGCGAACCCCCGGTTGCCCAGTGGTTGGACTACAACAGTTTCGTGGCAAGCGGTGATCCGGATTACGAGTGGCTGATGCCCGAGGACGAATGGGACGCCATTGCAATCAGTTATACCTCCGGGACCACCGGGGACCCGAAGGGTGTGGTGACGCATCACAGGGGGGCGTACCTGTTGGCGCAAGGAAATGCACTTATCGCCAACATGCCGCGTCACGCCACGTACTTATGGACCTTGCCGATGTTCCACTGCAACGGGTGGTGCTTTCCGTGGACGCTGGCGGTGTTGTTCGGTACCCATGTGTGTCTGCGTGAAGTGCGGGCCGAACCCATGTGGCAGGCGCTTGCCGAGCACGGGGTAACGCACCTGTGCGGTGCGCCACCGGTGATGTCTCTCCTGGTTTCCACGCCGGTGGGTGAGCGCCGAACGCTCGATCGCACCGTGGAATTCTTCACCGCTGCTGCGCCGCCCCCGAAGACAGTTCTCGCCGGAATGGAAGATGCCGGTTTCAATGTGACTCAGCTTTACGGGCTCACCGAAACCTATGGACCGGCTGTCGTGAACGAATGGCACAGTGAATGGGATGCCCTCGATGCAGACTCCCGCACCGCCTTGAAGGCGCGTCAGGGAGTGCGCTATCTACCTCTGGAGGATCTTGCTGTCCTGGATCCGGAGACATTCGAACCAGTACCCAGCGATGGGATGACTATTGGTGAGGTGATGTTCCGAGGTAATGTGGTCATGAAGGGCTATTTTCGAAATCCGGAGGCCACCCAAGCCGCCTTCTCGGGCGGCTGGTTCCACTCGGGAGACTTGGCGGTCGTGCACTCCGACGGCTACATAGAGCTTAAAGACCGTTCGAAGGACATCATCATTTCCGGGGGAGAGAACATCTCGTCCATCGAAGTGGAAGATGCGCTCTACCAGCATCCCTCGGTCGCGGGGGCTGCTGTGGTGGCCATGCCACACGAGAAATGGGGCGAGACTCCGTGCGCCTTCATCGAGTTGGTTCCCGGACACAGCGTCACCGAGGAGGAATTGACGCAGCATTGCCGCGACAATCTGGCCGCCTACAAGATTCCGCGCCGATTCGTCTTCGCATCGATCCCCCGGACGTCTACCGGCAAGATTCGAAAGCATCTACTCCGGCAGGAAGTTGGCGGTTGAGTTAGTGACCGGCACTGGCCGCATCGAGCGCCCAGGCTGCGGTTTGTTCGAAATTGCCGAATGAATAGAAGTGGAATCCCGCGACGTCCGGGGAATCCTCGACGAGCGGGGCCAAGGACTCCACCAATGTCTGGGTGCTGGAGTTTCCCAAGGCGGTCTTCGCTATCCGCATGCCATTCTTGCGCAGCAGCCCGATGCTTTCGCCGATGCCGCAAGCGTTGGCGATCTTCAACAGGCGGGCTCCACTGACCAAGCCCGGAATGCCGATATGCAGGGGCGCCCCGGCTGCCAGGGGCTCGTACACGTTCTCGTGCCACGTAGTGATCGCCTGGGGATCCAACACGAATTGCGAGACAGCCTGCGCCTCGAAGCCAGCTTGCCGGGCAGCAACCAGATTCCGATGCAGCGCCGCGTTGGATTCGGTGTCGGTCATGACCGGATGGCCTTCGGGGTGGGCAGCCACACCGACCGTGCGGATGCCGAACTCCGCAAGGACGCCGCTGCTGAGCAACTCGCTGGAATCGGCATAGGGGCCCTCTGGCGTAGCCGGATCACCACCGACTACCAGGATTTCGCGGACGTTGGCCTGCGACGTGAGGTCGCTGAGGAAACCTCGGAGGAAAGCTTCCGAGGGAACTCGACGAGCGACCACATGGGGTACGGCGATCATGCCTTCGCGATCGAGTTTGCCTGCGGCGGCCACTATTGCTTCCGGGGTGGCCTTCGGTGGCCAGGCGATGTAGACGCGGGTTCCTTTCGGCACGTGGTCGCCGAAATCGACGATTCGCTGGGCGTCTTGCGGAACCGATTCGATCGAGAAGCCGGTTACCGCGCCAGCAACCGAACTGGAGGTCATGCGCTGGCGTCCGAGGGTTTCATTGTCTGGAGACCGCCTGGAATTTCCGGAATGTCTGCCGCTCGACCGCGCGGGATATCACCTGCTTGATCGTAGAGCGGAAGTTCGCATACCGCAGCGCGGTGAGTCGAACCGTCCGTGCAGAGGACGTCGAGTTCGGTCCCTGGCCCCAGATCCGGATCATCGAGACGCACAATGCCGATGCCGCACTGCAAGGTAGGAGACCAGGCGCTGCTCGTCACCAGACCGGCCCCGAGGGACCCGAGTGTGAGAGTGCGGCCGTATTCCGGTGTGCCTTCCGAGCACGTCAAACCCCAGGTACGACGGCGGCGATCGGCGTGGATCAGCGCATCGCGTCCGATGAAATCGCCCTTGTCCCAGTCGATCAACCCTTCGAAACCAGCAACGAAAGGTGTCACGCTCTCATCGAAATCCGTCCCGGCGAAGAGCAGCCCACCTTCGATGCGGCGGGCATTCGTCACCTCAGCGGGAGTGGTACCCATTTCGAAGGGAAGCCCGGCTTCGCGTATTCGCTCACCGAGCGCCCGCGCATCTGCCGTCGGTTCGAGGTAGAACTCCCAGCCGAGTTCGTTGGTGAAGCCTGTGCGAGTGATCACGACCGGTTGTCCATCAATATGTATGCGTGCTGAATCGAAATATCGAAATAGCTCGGGCATGCCGTCGTCGGCAACAGCAGCTAAGACATCGAGGGATCTCGGCCCTTGCACTTGACTGACCCACACCTGCGGGTTGAATACTTCGACATCGAAACCCTGAGCTTGGGCGCGTAGCCACCCGTAGAACTCACCGTCGCTTTGCACGTACCAGAATCGGTCGTGTTCGAGTCGGATAAGGACACCATCCATCATCGCTCCGCCGTCTGGGTAGCAGGCGATCTGGTAACTGCATCGACCAACGCGCACGTTGGCAACGTTTCGGGTGAAAACCCGATTGAGTACGGCTTCTGCTTGCGGCCCACGTATTTCGGTTGGCAGTTCACCGGTATGCGAAAGCATCACTTGTCGTCGCAGCCGCCAGTACAGGTCGGTGGCGTCGGCGTTCGCGTAGGACAGCGAGCGAAGCCGGCCGTTATAGATACCGAAGTGGGGGTCGTGTGGCAGTTCTTGGTACACGAGCGGATGAGGAACCATGCTCTGTCGGAATTCACTGGCACCGCCTGTCGTGGCTACCGGGCGAACCACGAACGTGACCTGGTGGTCATGCAACTGACTGTGATTGAGATCGTTTTCGTGAATGTGCGGTGACATCGGCCGTCCCCAGGGTCGCGATGTGACCCCCCGTTACTCGATGCTGGGTGCCACATAGATTGCACGCCGCATGATCGATGATCGAAACCTGTTCGACGACGAGCCCTGACGTCATTCAGCAAGGTGAGCCTAAGCCTGCCACCCCCCGACACTCAAGACTTCTGGTCAACTAATTGCCGGTAGGGCCAACCCGGTATTCGCATGACAGCGGTAGCCGTTGGGGACCTTGTACAGATACTGCTGGTGGTAGTCCTCGGCCAGGAAGTAGTGGTAGTCCGAGGCGGGAACTATCTCGGTGGTTATATCGGGGTATCCCCGGGCGGCGATGACCTCGGAGTACGCCGTCCGTGTGGCCTCGGCCATTTCCCGCTGCTCGTCGCTGGTGTAGAAGATCGCGCTGCGGTATTGGGTCCCGATGTCGTTGCCCTGTCGGAATCCCTGGGTGGGGTCGTGGTTCTCCCAGAAGGCCTTGAGGATGTCGAAGGTGCTGATGTCCGCCTGTTGGTAGGCGACGAAGATCGTTTCCGTGTGGCCGGTCATGCCGGTGCACACTTCCTCGTAGGTGGGGTTGGTCGTGAAACCGCCCATGTAGCCGACGGACGTGGCGACCACTCCGGGCAATCGCCAGTAGATCTCCTCGGCACCCCAAAAGCACCCCATTGCCAGGTAGATGCGGGCAAGGTCAGGATCGCCGGGATCCATCGAGGTGCCGAAGACTGCGTGCTGATCAGATACCGAGAAGGATGCAGTGTTCCTTCCCGGCAGAGCCGATTGCGCATCGACCATTGAGGACTTGGATCCGAAACCGAACATCCAACTAGGGTAATCGCTATGGATGGTTTCAACACCCGGGCGATACATGCAGGCCAAGAGCCAGACCCGTTGACCGGGGCAGTGGTGCCACCGATCTACCAAGTTTCCACCTACGCCCAAGATGGTGTGGGCGGGTTGCGCGGGGGGTATGAGTACTCACGCAGTGGCAACCCGACGCGCACTGCGTTGCAGGAATGCCTCGCGGCGCTCGAGGCACCGGGGGATCCGGCCGCCCGGGGTCTGGCCTTCGCCTCGGGTCTGGCCGCCGAGGACACGATCATCCGCACCGTTTGCGCCCCCGGAACCCATGCGGTGATACCCAACGATGCCTATGGAGGCACCTACCGACTCTTCGCGAAGGTAGCCGAGCCGTGGGGTGTGCAGCACACTGCTGCACCGGTTACCGATCCAGAGGCGATCGCCGCGGCGATCGAACCGGGCCGCACTCGGTTGGTATGGATAGAGACTCCCACCAACCCGCTGCTCAATATCGCCGATATTGCCGCGGTTGCCGAGGTGGCGCACGCAGCCGGTGCCCTGTTGGTGGTGGACAACACGTTCGCGTCGTCGTATCTCCAGCAGCCGTTGCTGCTGGGCGCCGATGTGGTGGTGCACTCGACCACCAAATACCTCGGTGGTCATAGCGATGTAATCGGCGGCGCGCTCGTGGTGCGCGATCCCGAGCTCGGTGAGCGCCTGGCTTTCCACCAGAATTCCATGGGTGCCGTCCCGGGCCCCTTCGATTCCTGGTTGGTTCTCCGCGGAATCAAGACCCTCGGAGTTCGGATGGATCGGCACAGCTCCAACGCGCGCGCAGTCGTCGAATTCCTCACCGACCATCCAGCCGTTAGTGAAGTGGTGTGGCCGGGTCTGCCCTCGCATCCTGGCCACGACGTAGCTGCCCGCCAGATGCGGGATTTCGGTGGCATGGTCTCCTTCCGCGCCGCCGGAGGAGAGCAGGCGGCGGTGGATCTGTGTTCCCGCACCGAGGTCTTCACCCTCGGGGAGTCCCTGGGTGGTGTGGAATCGCTGATCGAGCACCCAGGGCGGATGACCCATGCGTCGGCTGCGGGCAGCCCGCTCGAGGTGCCGGCTGATCTGGTGCGCTTGAGTGTGGGTATCGAAGACGTCGACGATCTCATCGCCGATCTAGACAAGGCGTTGGGCTAGTAGCAAAGAAGTATTACGACGCGGCCTGTGGCAGTGGGTCGGTGATCGTCACGGCGTCTGCTTCGCGACACGATGGTCCTGCGCAGGCATCCAATTGGGCTAGTTGAGCGCTCAAAGCCGCAACGAATACCGGATCGACCGAATCGACGATGTTGCGAAGTTCGAAGGGGTCGGCAAGCTGGTCGTACAAGGCGGTGCTGCCGTCGTCGTATTCGACGTACATCCAACGCGGTGTGCGAAGCGCGGAGAAGGGCGACGGGATGAAAGGCAGGTAATCCGGATCGGACTTATTGGTCTCACCGATCGATTCCGAAAGCGCTGCGTTGCGCCAATTCTCGGGCGCTTGTCCGGCGGGCAGGAACGGAACTAGCGAGCGACCGTCCACCCACTCCGGGGTTTCGCCGCCCATGATCTCGGTGAAAGTCGGCGCGAGGTCGATGGTGGAGGTCATCTCATCGACTCGTGCGCCCGCCGGGATCCCGGGCCCGATCGCGATCATCGGCACCACGGTGTCGGCTGCGTACGGGGTGCGCTTGCCCTTCGGCATCCGGTACTCGCCAACGTGGTAGCCGTTGTCGGAAGTCAGTACCACCAGAGTCTCGTCGGCCTTCCCGCTGGCCTCCAACTCATCCAAGACCGCCTCGACGGAATCGGCCACCGTCTCAGCCGAACGGGCGCGCTTTCGCCACACTTCGTCGAGTTCGGAGAGTTTCCAATCGGTCAATTGCGGAAACTTCGCAAGCCACGTTGGTTCGTTCTCGCCGAAACTGTTGTAAGCAGGGGTGCGCGGGGCGACCGTGCCTGCATGCGTGCCCAGATGCCGGGGTGCTGTGGCGAATGGTTTATGGGGTGTGTAGTTGGACAGGTACAAGAAGAACGGGTCAGTCGTTTCGGAGATGAACGAGCGTGCTTTGTCATTCAGCACGTCGTTGAGGAAATCCTCCGGTTTGGTGCCGTATCGGATCAGATCGCCGTTGTCGTTGAGTGTGTAGCTGTAACCGGTGTAGGAATCGCCACGGGAGATCGGTACCGCCCACTCATCCCAGCCCGGCGGAACATAACGAATTCCGCGCGGACGCGTGGGGTACTGGTTCAGGTACTTGCCGTACAGCGCCGTGGTAACTCCGGCGTTATCCAGCCAGACAGGCAGGTTGTCCTTGTGCTCGCCCAGCCGTTTGAAGGTGGGCCATCCGCCACCGGTTGCCTCGATGTTGGAGATGATTTCGTGGTTGTGGATGTATTGACCGCGCAGAATCGTCACTCGGGACGGGCAACACAATGAGTCCACCACCGTGTGGTTGGTGAAGGTCATCCCGCGTTCCTGCAGGGCGCGCAGTCGGGGAATCTGGTCGAACAGCTTCCAGTCCAAATCGTCTGCCAAGACCATGACCACGTTACGGAATGCCGGTGGTTCGCTGTCGATGGAGAGGTCGGAACTCACTTCCTCGGGGAGCGAATCGGCTACCTGTGTGGTGAGGGTCGATTCGATGCTCACGGCGGCGTCGGATGTCGAGGCCGCCGCCGGCGCTGACCGAGAGGAGAACTCACCCAGCGCCAAAACTCCGGCGACGACGGCCAGGGCGGTCAAAGCCGAGGTGAGCCCGACGATCCATCGCCGGCTCGATACGTGAGAAGTCATGAACCTGCCCCGGTGCGAACGAGTGTCTCGCGCATGCGGAGGACCAGGATGATGGGGATGAGGGCGAACAAGGCGCCCGTGGCGAAGGCCCAATCGAAGTCGAAGGCATCGACCATCAACCCGGCTACCAACGGTCCCACAATCGCCCCTACGTCCGACATCATCTGGAAGGTGGCAATGACGATTCCACCCTTGCGCCCTCCCATGATGTCACCCACCAGCGCCGCTGGGGCGGAGGCCATGAAGGCCCCGCCGAAGCCCTGGACGGCCATGGCTACGAGGAACAAGATCACCCCGGCAAGTCCCGCGGTGCCCAGGATGTTGGTGGCAAGGTCCGAGACCGCTAGCAGGCCCATGCCTATGGCCGAGGAGATGGTCCCGAACAGCAATGCAGGGCGCCGACCACGCAGATCGGCCATGCGGCCAGCCGGCAGCAGGAATATCGCCTGGGCGCCGGCAGCAACGAGGAATCCGATCCCCGAGAGGGTCGCTCCGCGCTGCAGGCCCTCGATGACGAACAGCGGCACGATGGAGGAACGAAGGCCGAAGATCACGAACCCGGTGATCAGATTGCTTCCGAGTGCTGCTTGGTAAGCCTTGTCTTTGAGCGCCGCGCGCAATTCTTCGCGTTTGTTCGCATGGCCGCCAGAGACCTGCTCCTCGCGGTCGATGAGTCGGGCCCTGGACAAGAAGACCAACGAAACAACCGTGGCGACAAGCAAGGTCGCGGCGTAGACGAAGAACGGTGCTCGAATCGACCACGCCACCACCAAACCACCAACAGCGGGACCGGCCACACCTCCAAAAAGGAACCCTCCTTGGAATGCGCTGGAGGCGCGTCCGCGTTGTTGCGAGGTGGCGACGCGAAGAAGTAAACCCATCGCAGAAACCGTGAACATCGACGAACCCAGCCCACCGGCCCCGCGCAGTATCAGCAGTTGCAGGTAGGTCTGTGAGAAACCGGCTACCAGGCTGGACAGCGCGACAATCAGCAGTCCGCTGCTGAGGACGATGCGTTCGCCGAGTCGATTGACCAAGGATCCGGCGAAAGGGGCGGTGGCGAAGCGCACAAGCGCGAAGACCGAGATCACCATTCCGGCCTGGAAGGCATTAACGCCGAATGTGCTCGCGAAGATCGGTAGAGATGGGATCAGAATCCCGAAGCCGAGTGCCACGAAGAACGCGATCGTCGTCAAAACGGCGACCTCGCGGGGGAGGTCGGCCAATAGTGGGGTTCGACGAAGTGTGCGGCCCAGAGATCGCATTCTCAGTTGATGGCCCGATGCTCACTATTCGAGCGCGCTGCCGCGTCGAATACTCGATGCGCACCCACCGCTTCGGCAACCGTTGCCGCTCCGAATCGATCACCGAGTTGGCCGGCGCGCTCTGCCAGGAAGCTGGCCCACATCTGCAAGAGCGCATCTGCGAAGCCGAATTCGAAAATGGCGCCGCTGACCATCGGCCAGGCAGAGATATTTCCCGGTTGGATCTGTTCCCAAATCTGCTCGCTTCCGTCCCGGCGGAAGCGTTCGAAGTAGGCCGGTGTGCGGGTGGTGAAACGGACGCCGGCGTCCATACCCAAAGCCTCGAAGACCCAAGTGTTCATATTCCCTGGCGCGATCCGCTTGGTTTCCCAGAGCATGGGGAAGGCGCGATCCGAACCGGTCTCGATCCCGCGCATCGTGATGAGTGCGTTATCCCAGGTGTCGCAGCGCTCCATCTCGCTTGATCCTGCGGATGCAGGACGCTGCGCAACGATGTCGTCGAGTAGCGCGTAGACCATCGAGGGTTGGTAACCCAACCGCAGCGGGACATGCGCCACGTGCATACCCAGGTCGCCCATGACGCCGATTTCGCCACATGTCTGTGACCGCCGTTTCCAGTTGATCGGCTTGGCTCGATCGATATCGGAGGAATGAAGGAAGGCCGAGCGGACGTCGATGATTTCACCGAGCGCACCACTGCGTGCGAGTTCGTACGCTCGTAGGGCTCCTGGGAAGAAGGGCATCTCGCTGCTTACCCGAACGAATACCCCAGCGGTCTCGATCGCCTGGGCAATCCGCTCGGCTGCGGGCAGATCGATGCCGAAAGGTTTCTCAGCGAGGAAGTCTCGGCCGGCCTTCGCGGCTGCTACATAGATCTTCTCGTGAAGATCGTGCGGGACAGCGATGTAGAGAACATCGAGGGAGGAGTCCTCCACCAGGTCCGTCCACGAATCGGTGAGCGTCTCGATGGTCGGGACCTGTCGAAACCACTCTCGTGCTGCCGGGTTCGGATCGGCTACGGCAACAACGGATGGCCGGACGGGATGGTCGACCAAGTGCAACCAGCGACCGCAGATGGCCGCTAGTTCGCGACCCATGAGGCCGCCCCCGATGATGCCGATGCGGATATTGGTCATGCGATCAATTTCTCCGCTTCATCGACTGACGCATTCTCGTGCAGCATCGCCATGAGTGCCCGGGTAATGCCCGCAGGATTCTCGTGCTGGACGATATTGCGCCCGTACACGATGCCCGCAGCGCCTTGCTCCAAGACAGCCGCTGTGCGTTCGAGCAGCTCGCGGTCGGGGACGCGACCAC
>Ga0102945_1000482_pt1 | contig 12069 bp, 20 predicted proteins | sample SalPonred_H2O_MG_FD_78207 | JGI IMG/M metagenome (GOLD analysis project Ga0102945, IMG submission 78207) | Salt pond water microbial communities from South San Francisco under conditions of wetland restoration - Salt Pond MetaG R2_restored_H2O_MG ...
ACAGCCCCGTTTCAGTGTAGTAGATGATTGGGACAAGGTTAATGCTACGGTAGAGATCAAAGACTTCATCTACTACTCTGTCTGGATCTTGCTTGAAATCTGCCTTAGTATAACTGTCAAGCTGATCCATGACTGGTTCATACCCGGTAAATTCTTCACCATGTATGTTGTGACTTTGTATGTTCCAGAACGCATACAGATCATTTAGCATTTCAGTAGGTCTTTACCACGTAGTCTAACACTTCTTCTAAACTCCATTCCTTCATGGGTTCAGCAAGAGCAATGACTTTGTCTTCTGCTAGGTCTGTTTCTAGATTTAGATATGTGAACAACTCGTCTTCGCTGAGCTCTTCGTTCCTTACTGCGGCGACCCACAATAGGCTCATTATGATACAGTTCATTATCACAGATTGATCATAAATTGCATTCTCTAAAACAAATTCTTTGGCACGAGTCATTGCGTTGTGATAGGATCTAACCCGTGCACCGATTTGATCTAGATACCTGCGTGTTTCTATGCTTGCTTCGCTCATATTAATATTGCCTATAAAAGATATGGTTGCCAATTGTGCCAACAAGGCTGAAGTGTTTGGCCCAGTGTGGCTCCACATAAGTAGCATGATAATGTGTTGCACCTTCTGTGATGCCCACAAAGTTACCAATTATGCTCATTACATAGGCGATTCGCTGTGCCTCTACCCATGCGTCTTTTTCAGTGGGCACATCAGGCTTGCCATCACAGAACCAACTGAACTGGCATTTGTGTTTGATAGGCACATCCTTGCCGTGTTCCTGTTTCCACCACGTACTCATTTTGGCTTGCTTAACTACTTCACATATAGTGTCTGGGTATTTTTTGTGTGCAACTCTGTTAAGCACCACGTCCGTTACTGCGACCTTGTCCGCAAAACTGGATCCGCGTGCTTCAAAGTATATGTTCTTTGCCAAACAGATTTCCTGTTCGTATGTCACCGGGTCGAGAATATTTTCTGCCCACGCTGTGGACAATCCTAAATAAGCCAGAAAGGCAACCAGTAATTTCATAACGCCCTTTACTCCCAATCATTGAAGTCATTAACAGTTTGATCTAACACAGCGTCTAAGCTAAGACAGGCTTGATCATCATCTAAGGTTATAGTCACATTAGGGTCAGTGTCTGACAGAGAAAAGTCATCATTTTCTTCAACACCTAACAGAAGATTTAATTCATCCTCTCTGAGTTCTTCGTTCCGCTGGCGACTTTTCCAAAGAAAACTCGTCACTAACAAACTCAAAATCAGTTCAGCATCGTCGATGCCTAACTCCCCAATATACTCTATAGTATACAGTCTTACGTCATCATAATCAACCATTCTTTCTGCGAGGTTGTTTAGGTATTCTGCTGATTCGGCCATTCAATAGGATCTCGCTTGATCTGTTTGGTTTTGGGATTGTATGTAATTCGATACCAAGGACTGAATCCTACGAGATACCAGTCCTTGGGATTGTGTGCTGTATCGCATTTATTACAGCATTCGGTGGTTCCACAGTTTTCGTGCTCCTTGTTGGGATCAAACTGCTCAACCATCTTACATTCCGTTTTTCTTGTCTTGAATTTCTTTGCGGCGATCTTTGGTAAGCTTGCCTAGATCTCCAAGTGCTTTACGGGCGCGAGTGGCCGCGGCTTTTACACCTTTCTCATCAAAAGTTTCTGCTTCTTTGAGGTAGTTGTTAAACGCCTGTACTATTTCTTCGTGTAGTGTATTATCCATTGGTTTCTCCTTTTAATAACCATTTGCATAAACATCAGGACTTCCTGAGCTTATGCTTGCACCACAGTCGTAACTGTCTCCTAGTCTGCCTATTTTCTTTCCGTTAGCATAAACATTGGGAGAGAAACTAGTTAGAGGCGGAGCGTGGCTAGGACATGCAGGTGGTGAATGTGTGTGTGATTTAACTTTGTCGCCTTCGCGAACAACTCCTATGCCATTCACAAAGACATTCCCGGATCCTTCGTCTGTTACGGTAGACCCCTGGCAGGTAGCATGATTTATATCTACAGTGTCTGTTCCGTCTTTGCGGGCAATAGCAGGCATTACACAGCCAGTCCTGTTGTTGACTGAATGTACTGTTTAGCCATGTCATCATCTGTCTTGGCCACGAATACCAAAGTATTCATGTTCAATACAATTGACGTTTCTGGGTTAACAGTGAATGTGAAAGGCACCATGCCTAGGCCTTGTTGGTTAGCAGTAAGTGCCATTGGCTTGCTCACTTTCAGTGTGGTTCCTTTCTCTTCTTCTAGACGTGCGATGATTTCCTCACCTGCCACTGTCTTTGCTGTAATTGTATCGCCTACTTTGTAGGGCGTTTCTATAATCATCCTATTCTTCCTTCTGTTGATCCTAGGTTGGTTTGTTCAATATACTCTACTAGTTCATTGTATCCGCCCACATAGCGTCCTCTAACAAACACCTGCGGAACACTTCTTGCATTAGGCACTGCTTCAAGTAGCTGTTCTTTAGTCCAGCCATTATCGATTATTCTTTCTTCGTACTCAATGCCTCTTTGATCGAGCAAAGCTTTGGCTTTTACACAGAAAGGGCAGTTGCCTTTGCTCCATACTACCGCCTGCATCATAATGATAGTCCTTTAAATGTGTCAGCACTTACGTCTTGTTTGGTGCCTCCGATTACATAACTGGTGATTTCTGTTTCTTGTGGAGCAACCTGTACGTCACTGCCCGAAATCCACTTCTGTGTCCAGGGTAAAGGATTGTTCTTTTGGTTATAGATTGGCTTCATGCCTAGATTGCTCATTCTGCGATTAACAGTCCATTCTACGTAATCACACAGCAAAGGTGTGTTCAGTCCAATCATTGATCCATCCTTGAACAGATAGTCTGCCCAAGCCTTTTCTTGTTCTGCGGCATCATGAAACATCTGTATGCATTCTGCTTCTGTTTCTTCTGCGATCTTAACAAAATCTGGATCGTCCTTTTTCAATACCTTGAGTAACATCTGTGTGCTTCCGAGATGAAGATTTTCATCTCTTGCCACCAGCTTGATTATTTTAGCATTTCCTTCCATCTTTTTCAACTCGGCAAATGCCCAAGAACAGGCAAAACTCACATAAAATCTTACCCCTTCTAGAATATTTACACTCATAAGTGCCAGCCACAATTTTTTCTTCAACTCATAAAGATCAACAGTGACTTTCTTGCCGTTCACTGTATGCGTGCCTTCGCCTAAGAGATTGTAGTACATGCTGGCTTCAATTAGGTCATCATAGTATTTGGAGATATCGTCTGCGCAGTTTGCAATTTCAGACACATCCATCATTTCGTCAAATATCTTAGAAGGATTTGAATACACATTACGAATGATGTGAGTGTATGAACGGCTGTGAATAGTCTCTGAAAACGTCCATGTGATAATCCAGTTTTCTAATTCTGGTAGGCTCACAATGCTGTTGAAACTTTCAGCTGGTGCACGACCTTGCACACTGTCTAACAGAATCTGACGCTTGAGGTTGCTTGTGAAGATGTGTTGTTCATGCGGTGTTAATGCCTTAAAGTCTTTGGCATCTTGGTAGATGTCAACTTCTTCTGGACGCCAAAAGAAACCCAGCTGTTTGTCAGTGATGCTGTCAAACTGTTTGTATTTTAGGCTGTCGTATCTTTGGATTGTGGGACCGCCACTTGGATCCAGAAATGCGCTGACCTTGGTATGGTCCGCACGATTTGTTACATCAAATACACTGCTCATTCATATCTCCTTTAGATTGTACAACTGTCGCATGCTTCATCATCTCCTGAGTCTCCCGCAGGTAATGATGTTTCGGCCTTATCGAAACTACTGGTATCCAGCTCGCCTTGGCCATCAAACGTGTTGAAATAATACAACTGCTTGCCGCCTAAACGATAGAACATGATGAGATGTTGCAACATCACACTCATTGGAATCTTTTCATCATCGAAATAGGTAGGATTATAGCTGGTGTTTACACTGACGCCTTGATCAATGTATTTCTGTAACACCGACATAATTTTAAGATAACCTTCGGGACTACGTTGATCCCAAAGTAAATCATATTTGTTCTTAAGCTTCTTGTACTCTGGCACTACCTGCTTGAGAACACCGTGCTTGCTCTGCTTCACAGAAATCATACTGCGCGGCGGCTCAATTCCATTAGTTGCATTAGCAATCTGCGAACTGGTTTCGCTGGGCATGAGTGCCATCAGGGTTGAATTGCGGATTCCTGTGGCTTCCAACTGCTTGCGCAATCCTGCCCAGTCCTGTCTTTCACGGTGTGGCAGTATTTCGTCTAGGTTCTTGGAGTAGGTTTGGTTAGGAGTGATGCCTTGTCCATACTTGGTTTCTGGTGTGCCTGGACAGGCTCCAAACTCTTCTGCCAGTTTAGCACTGGCTTTGATTAGGTAGTAGCTCCATGCTTCTGCCCATTCGTCTACCACAGCCAGTCCCTGCTCGTCTATGTCTTGATAATTCAGTCCCTGCTTGGCCAGCCAGTATGCAAAGTTAATGATGCCCACACCCAAAGGTCTACGCTTCTCTGTGCTTAACTGCGCGGCTAACACGGGATAGTCCTGATAGCTTAACAGTGCATCCAATCCTCTAACAGCCAGTTCGCAGGTTTTTTCAAAGTCTTCCGGATGCTTGATGTTGCCCCAGTTGATTGCGCTCAGTGTACACAGACTGATCTCACCTTCAGGATCGTTAAGATCGTTCAGCGGCTTGGTTGGCAAATCAATTTCTGCACAAAGATTTGATTGTCTAATTGGAGCCAGCTCTGGAATGAAACTGCCGTGATCGTTTGCGTTATCAACATTCTGTAAATAGATGCGACCGGTGTTCTTGCGCTCTTCCATAAAGGCACTAAATAGGTCAGTGGCTTTCACAGTCTTCTTGCGTAATTTGTTGTTGCGCTCTGCTCTCTCGTACAGTTCGCGAAACAGTTCTTGATCGGCAAAGAACGCTTCGTACAGTCCAGGAACGTCGTGAGGCGAGAAAAGGGTTATGTCTCCGCCCTGTATCAATCTTTCATACATCAACTTGTTAAACTGTACACCGTAATCCATATGGCGCACACGATTGTCTTCAGTGCCTTTATTGTTCTTCAATACCAATAGATCTTCTACTTCGTAATGCCAAACAGGATAGTAAAGGGTTGCGGCGCCGCCACGTACCCCACCTTGACTGCAACTCTTTACTGCGCTCTGAAAGTGTTTGTAAAAAGGAATCACGCCTGTGTGGTAAGCATCGCCCTTGCGAATAGGAGAGCCAATAGCTCGAATGCTTCCTGCTCCAATACCAATACCTGCTTTCTGGCTTACATACTTGACCACACTTGCGGCTGTGGCATTGATGCTGTCCAGGCTGTCACCTGTTTCAATAAGAACACAACTACTGAACTGGCGCTGTGGTGTGCGAACACCTGCCATTACAGGAGTAGGCAGACTGATATCGTGATTGGAGATAGCGTCGTAATATTCTTTGATCCAGTGCAGGCGTTCTGCTGGATCGTAATTCATAAACAGGGTGGCCGCAATTAGAATGTAACACATCTGCGGTGTTTCAAAGATCTCACCGGTTACTCTGTTTTGTGCTAGGTACTTGCCACGCAACTGTTCCATTGCCACATAGGTAAGGTTCTCGTCTCTTTTGTGATGTATGAAGCTGTCTATGCGATCCCATTCTTCTTGGTCGTATGCTTCTAACAGCACAGGATCATAGTAACCGCGCTCTACATTTTTCTTTACTAGGTCGATAACTGCACAGGGTTCGTAACTGCCATACACAGTTTTTCTCAGCCCGTAATTGATCAATCTACCGCCTACATACTGATAGTTAGGAGTGTCCTCTGAAATCAAATCGCTAGCGGCTTTAATTAGGGTTTCTTGAATTTCGTCTGTGGTAATTCCGTTATAAAACTGGATTTGGCTTTTGATTTCTACTTCACTGGGACTAACACCTGTAATGCCATCGCAGGCATAAAAGACAACTTTGTGTAGCTTTTCGATGTCTAGAGGCTCTTTGTGGCCATCTCGCTTAGTCACTTGCGTCATTATTCTTCCTTTCTTTTTTCTTTTTCGTAACCGAGTATTTACTGAAGAGCGGGCATTACGTAGCTCGTCTCGAAATGCAAATCCTTGGGTAGTTCTGATACTAGAACAGGTGTGTCATAGTCGTATCCAATGCAGGTATCTCCTACGAACAACAAAAATAATGTGTCTGAATTATTGTCGTCACGTACAATATGTATCCCAAAGGTTTCCCCATTTAAACGCTCGGTTAATTGAAGGGTGTAACATATTGCTAACAATTTTACAAACTCACAATATAAATTTTCTCTTAAAATTTCCCACGGTGCAGGCCATGTAGACTGATCATAAGGGTCAGTCTGTATAGAAACCAAAGGTGCCGACTTATAGAAGTCAATCACTGACCGGAACGGATCCTCAGCGGTTTCGAGATATTCTCTAAATTCGTGCCAAAGCACGAGACGCGATTCGTATTTTTTTTCAAACATTTATCTAAAAGTGCTAATTGAGAATGAAAGTTCTGCCTGATCGTTAAAGGATAAGTTTAACACTGATATACCGATGCTGTCAATGGCACCGTCATTGTTTTCGTCAAATAATTCTGCACCGAACTCTAATTGTTCTTCTATGGCATTGTTACCCGCAAAAGAGTACTCATCTGTTAAAGTCTTAGATATCGTGGTTGGGTCTACTAGAATATCTAAAGTTCCTTTTCTGATCGAATTATACTCTCCACTCTTGTATACATACTCGATTTTAATGTTACCAGTTTCTTCTGCTGGAAGCTTAATAAGGGTAGCCGGTTGTGTTATCTGTTGGATGTCGAGCCTATTCACAAAAGAATTTGTGAAGTGCACCGGACCCTTTATTTCTGCCACATAAGGAACAAAGGTATTATACAGTGCTCCTAGCGCATATTCTTGTGTTCTTTCAAACCAGTCACTCACACTGGTGTTACCTTTTGTGTCAACACCGCATTCCACTACTGGAGCAATAGGATCTCTCTTGTCAAACACATCGTTAGTGTAGTTATATCCTACGGTATAGAATTTATTGCTTTCAAGCAAATTGTTATCGCCGGTTTCTATCAAGATTGCCGAATCGGAAATCAAATCAAACACATTGTTCTGAATAAGGTTTCTTGACGGTCCTTCTTTCTTTCTGTCGGCACCGATTGTCATCGATTGTCCAAAACTGATAGCTCTGTTACACTCTGCAAAATCACTATTGATTATTTTGTTGTTGTTGACATCATAAACACTGTAAAAACCTTCGCTTACTCCGTTCATTTTAATATCGTCAAACACATTGTCTTTTGTTTCTTGCGAAACACTTTCCAGTTTGAATCCGTATAAATCTAGATCTTCGCCATCTCCCAGAGACCATTCTCCAGATACTTCAATATCTTTAAACACAGAATTAGTGCAAGACTCTATAAGAAATCCAGACGCTGAGTTTAGCAATAAGGTTAGGCCTTGCACATCAACATTTCCTGGTGATGCAGTATTTCCGTTGGTAGCGGTAACAGTTTGAAAGGCAGGTCCAGGAGTGTTTTTTGTTATTACCGTTCTTCCTTTGCCGGCTCCTTTCAGCACACAATTAGGTGGTAAAGTTATCGTGTCCGAAATAAGATAATCACCTGCATTTATTTCTAGCACCATTCTTGCGCCAGTGTTAAACGGCGCACCTTGTCTATCAAACAGTTGGTTGATTGCTCTTTGAAGCTGTGCAGTTTGGTCTGTGCCGTTGCCTGTAGCTCCAAAGCTTTTAACAGTCACACTCTCGTCAAGACGTTCTTGGATGGTGCGTTGAATAGGATTGTTAGCGTCGAATCCTGTGATTAATGATCCAGCTTTGTATTCATATAGGCTGGCAAATGCAAGAATGTTATCGTTTTCAGTAAGAATTTTTGTGTTGCCTACTAGAGGAGCACCTTCAGCAACTGATCCGTTTCCGATATAAAGTTCTTGTGTGTCTACAGCCCAGCCAAATTCTCCGGATGCCAGCTGTGGTAACCCTGTGCCTTCCAGTTTACGTCCTCTACGAACCTGAATCCTTGAAATGGAAACGACTGCCATGTATTACTCCTCGCATTAATAAATGTATTTATGCGTTCTTAGGCAAACTTTTCGTAGTATTCGTAGACTCTGTTGTACCATTCATGACGCCATTCGGCATACTCGTCGGGCCAAATGTCGAACTGTTGATAGGTTAGATCGCGACAGCACATGAACACGTGCCCTTCACATATGTCAGTGTCATGCACAGCATTGTGTGCTTCTGCATAGGCTACCAATTGCAGATAATAGTCGTAAACCCATTCTGGTTTCTTGGGTTTGTTAGACTGCTTGAAATCCATAATGCAGGGCTGTCCCTTGTATTGTCCTACAAGGTCAGTGGTGCCTGCGTACATGTTAGGCACATACAGAGCTACTTCACTGCCCCATATCTCGTCTACATCTGCCAGAGCATTGTCACGGATTTGTGCCGCCATTGCGTGTGCCTGTTGTGCGTAAGGATTGCCGCCGGCTTCGGGCCATTCACCTGTCTCGATATATTTTTCAAGATAGGTATGCATGCGAGTACCCACACCTGCGGCTTCGGTCACAATCTCTTGTGCTTTCTTTTCGCCAACACGTTTGCGCCACGCAATAAGATGTGTTTTGTCTTTGGTAGCATCCAAGATTGTGGTTACTGAAGGGACTGGTTTTCCTGTGGGAGTAGCGTATCTACGCTTGCCATCTTCCTCTACACGCTTGAGAACAGTGTAGTCATATTTGGGTTTTATAAGACTCATGAGTTAAGTATAACTTAGTTTTGAGTCGTTGTCAAATACTTTTTCCGAGATCAGTTGCTGACTTTGCCATTTGACTTACAGTGTCACTGTCGCCTTCGCCGCCCTGTGTGGCTGGAAGGTCGTCTGTGGAGCCGTCACCTTTGAGATTGATAACTTCTTGATCAAAGTTTTTCACAATCTCTTGCAGTTTAGGGTCTGAATCATATGCGGCTTTGAATACGTCATAGGAAAACTGACCTCTTCCCTGCTTGCGCATAAGGTTTGACAGTTTATCTATGCTGAGATTGAGAACCTTGCGATCCTTGAGATGATCAAGGATCCTATAGATAGCATTAGTATCTATGTTCTCTGTTACTTTTTTTTTGAACGTTGTACCGATTCGCGCTTTTCACGACCAGCTTCTTCTTCACCGCCTGCCGCTACGTCTGTGGCACCAAACTCGTCACCACCTTCAAGGTCGCCTATGTCAGTGTCCATGTCCATGTTATCAGTTGGTTCCATGTCCATGTCCATTTCGTCATCAGCGCCCATCATGTCTGGAGCACCACCTTCGCCTGTAAGCATGCCAACACCAGATGTTAGTGTTTGGCGTGTTGTTTCCATTGTGGTATACAGTTGCTCAAGCGCAGGCTTCATCATGTTTACAAATTCTTCGGACTTCTCACTGCCCATTTCGTCTCGGATAGCATCAGCCAGTTCCAACATGCTTTCCGTTTGCATTTCAGCGGTGTCTTCCATCCAACCAGTAACACGATCAACCATGTCCTTGGTTGCCATTACGATTTCAGCTTCGTCTTCTGCACCTTCTTTGATTGTGGTAACAGTGCCGTTTGTTTCGTAACGCTCTTCCAGTTCTGCCACAATCACATCGAGAAACATGCGATCTTTTTGATAGCCATCTTTGAGAACGCTGTCATAACTTTCGTTTGTTTCCGTTTGACTGATTTTGGTGCGTAGTCTGTTTCTGAAGTCTTCCAATTGCTCATTGGTAAACTTGGCGAGGTTCAATTTCTCACCATATGTCTTTGCAAGGCTTTCATTGAGCGATGCCGCTGTCTTTGGTTTTGTAAACTCTGTAATATTCATTTTGTGTTTCCTGGCTGAATATAAATTTATTTATCTTTTATAGACGAACTTTTCTATCTGCTTGGTGTAGTATGCCGCATGCCTTGCTGTCTTGGAAATTCTTGCCCTGCGAGATTCTATCATTTCTTTTTGGGTATTTTTCTTTAGTGTGTTCTGGAATATGAGTAAATCCGTATAGTATTTGCTGGCAAGGTCATCCAACTCCAAGATCTTTGCGGTTTGATCGTCATCTTCGGAAAGACATTTGGCGATTGCGATGGCACTCTTTTTGAAGTAGGTGCTGGCTACGGGCTTTTTTCTGTGATACACCGTGAATCCCTGCTTGGTTTCGCCCACAGAATAATTTTTGATTCTGATTGAATCTGCTGAGATGCTGGGGAAAGAATAGTTCAGCAGCTCTGATTTCATTATGTCTTCGAGATCTTGTATCAGTTTCTTAGATTTCATTCTTGACCAAATACACTTGTCCATTAACGTTAACCTTACTTATTAGGCTCTTTTTGATTAGGCCTTCTATAATGAATGATTGTCTTTGATCAAACTGTGCCAGCAGTGCGGGACCTTCAAATTGATCTAGCAGTGTCTGTTCTTCACCTGTGGTATAGATTCCAAACTCACCTACCAGATCGTTCAGTTTCATTTTGGTGCAACTGCCTTGACTGTTGTGCCAGGCTTGAGGGTCTGTTCTGACTCGCCTTCTTCTTCTGGATTAAATTCAAACTCGCCTTTGTCATTGGCTTTGATCATTCCCTGCTTGCCTGCCTGCTTGGGAACGTTCACGGTAACTTTGGTTTTAGGATCTTGCAACACTGTGGTTTGTGCATCGTCTTTGGCAACTACGAGGTCCTGCAAAACCGTTTCTGTTATCTCCGTCATTTTCATATTCTTGATCTCCGTCTACTGCGTCTCTTCATTGCGCGATTGCTCTTGGCCGCCCTTACCGAAGCTGGGTTTGCTCTCTTTGTTCTGCGAGCTTTTACTCCCATCGTGCTGCCTTTCTTGGCCTTTGTTCTCTTAAGGCCCACACTGGCTTTAACATTCTTTGGTGCAGAACAGGTGCTGGCCTTGGCCACTATTCTGCCTTTGCGAGGTCCACTGGTGCACTTGTATTTGCGTGTGGTTTTGCTACCGCTCTTGGAAAATGCAGGAACCACACCTTCAAACAGTTCTCTCAATTTCATTTGCCTCTTCTCGCTTTGTTCATGCTCTGTACTCTGCGTGAAGCTGGATTCATTCTTTTGGTTCTCTTGGCCTTGCGTGCCATGCGACCACCTAGTCGAGCTTTGGTGCGCTTCATCTGTGCTCTCTTCTTGGCATTGATAGGAGCAAAACACTGAGATATATTAGAAACGATGCGTCCTTTGCGTTGGCCGCCTGAGCATCTATATTTGCGCACCACCTTTTTTCCGGAACGTGCCCAAACCTGACTTTCTTCAAGTGTGTCGAATAACTCTCTTAATAACATAAAGTTATTTATCGAGTTTAGAAGTTCATTAATAGAACAACGATGGTGGAAAGTAAACCTGCTACGATAGTACCTGCGGCGCCAATCAATACTTTGATCATTGATTGATTGCCATCTTTGATGTCTTCATGTACTTCGTCAATCTTGTTTTCAACGTTGGTTAATCTTTTATCAAGATTAGCATAACGAATTGCACATAGATCTACGTGTGCTTCTAGGCTTTCTTTTTCTAGTTGTGTGGTTGGCGTTGTGTCTGCCATCTCTCGTCTCCCCCTGTTCCCGCTCCGAGAATATATGTTTAAGTAAACTCATGGTTGGCCTTATTGTTTGTAGTAGAGATAGCCTTGTGTTGCCTTGTACTAGTGTACATTGTTATTTACTCTCTGCAGGGCAGGACTAATCAGCGCAGTTTATAAACAGGATATTACGATGCTTGGGATCGTTGGTTATGAACACAGGATCTTGGAACTTGGCAGACTCTTCCAGTCCTGTGATGATAGGAATCAGATCAAAGTCACGCAACAGCATCTCCATATCCAGAGCATTTTCAAAATCAGTTTCGAATTCGAATTGCCATACTCGTTGACTGCCTTTGAAATTGCTTCCAAACTGTAGATCTTTCACGGCGGTCTTACCGACTTGGGGAGGAGCATCATAGTGAATGTTTACCCGCAGGCCGAT
>Ga0102945_1000483_pt1 | contig 12064 bp, 11 predicted proteins | sample SalPonred_H2O_MG_FD_78207 | JGI IMG/M metagenome (GOLD analysis project Ga0102945, IMG submission 78207) | Salt pond water microbial communities from South San Francisco under conditions of wetland restoration - Salt Pond MetaG R2_restored_H2O_MG ...
CTGACATGACATTTGATGAATATGTGGCCATGCGTGGAAAGGCTATTCCGATGCAGCGAATCGGTCGGGCCGAAGAGTTTGCCAACGTGGCATGTTTCTTGTCCTCTGACGCGGCCTCTTACGTCACAGGCGTCGCCATCAATGTGGACGGCGGCATGAGTCCGGTGACTTAACATTGAGGCAAGCGCCTACAAACCTTACCGGCAAAACATACCCAACCGTGTCGAGTCATCCCTAGCGTGTTACCCGTGCGACTATTACTATAGGTTTCAAGACGAATGTATGGGATGTTTGCAGTGCCTTTAAAGGGTGATAGGACGATGAAATACATCAGGCGTTTGGGTGTTTTGCTGTTGGTGATTGGTGTGGTCGGGGTCGCTGGCTGTGGGTTGAATCCCAAGGCCGAGCGAACCCCTGACGGATTTAATCCACCGTACAACTATTATTAACGGTTGCTGGTTCTAGAACTGATAGGTCACGCCAGTGGTTACGCCATAGTTATAGGCATTGTCGTTAGCATTCAGATCAGGTGCGTAAATGAGCCCTAAGCCGAGTTGCACGTTGTCTACAGGTTCATACACCAAGGCGATTTCACCAAAGGCGCTATAGCGACTGTTATAGGCAGGATTTGTTTGGATCCCTAAGTCAAAAGCCAGCTTCCACTGCGGGTCAAGCACGAGAACAGGCGCCAACGAAGCGGTCCAGAGATTAGTACGCTCAGATTCTGTGTTGTCTGTTTCTGTTAGTCGATTGCTGCCATAACCTACGTTAAAGTGCCATTCGTGGTTATCAGCGAGGTAAGAGCTGATTAACGTGACAGAGACGTTGGTTTGAGCGGGTCCAAGTCCGTTGTCCTGCATCGTCTTTGAGACCGGTAGCGTCAGTGTCGGTTTGATTGCAGCACTCCAACCTTTGATTTGATCACCCGCAAAAACCCACTTCAAGCCCACCGCCGAACTTTGCCAGCCACTGATGGGACTCGTTTGGCGCGACATCCCCAAAAAAATATCAACGTTTTCACTCACGCCGTATGTATAGCTCAAAGGAAAGGCGTTTGATATGTCTTGGGTGTCTTTGACGTAGCGACCTGCGTCGTCGAATACCGCGTTGTGGGATTTGTTAAAGAGATAGTCGATTTCTATTTGATTGCCGCCTGAACCCTGTGTACCGGTATCGTCGGTGATTAGAGGGAAGTAGGCTTGCGCTGGGGCAACAAACGCCAAAGATATAGCCAATGCAGTAGAGGCTAATTTGATAGGTTTTTTTATATTGACAAATAACGCCATGATGTTCCTGTTAGAGAAGACTAAACAATAATGCCGATCTATTGCGGTTTTGTGATCGACATTAATCAACAGGACATGGGGTCGTCATAGTGCAAGTGGTGTAAATCAAGGGATGTACGGCAGCGGCTGTAATGATTGCAAAGCATAAGTGAAATGAGATGTGACTAACAATGATTATCAAAAGTATAACTTTATTTATGTGCAGGTTTTTTCTTCACGCATTGTCTTCGTTCGTCATGCCATCGGTGGATGCGTCACGATTGACTTCAGGTCAGCATTGTCTTTGCTCAGCCCACTAACGTCCGGCCGTGGTCGAGACAGTGCCGGATCACTGGCAAGGACTTGCTCCAAAGCCTGCGCCATCGCCAATAAACGACCATCTTGATAGAGCTGTCCGACTAGCTGCAAACCAAATGGCATACCGGCCTCATCCAAACCGGATGGCAAGGACAGAGCGGGGTGTGTGCTCAGAGTGATGACGTAGGTGAGCGCTAACCAATGGTAGTAGTTGCGCGTCGCTTGACCATCAATGGCGTCAGCGTATAGCGTTTGCCATGGGAAAGGGGTGACAGGTGTCACTGGGCTTAGTATCAAATCGTAATTCTCAAACTGTTGCGCCACGCTTTGCATCAGTTTGGTTTGTTCAAGATGAGCCCAAGCACGATCGGCTAGAGTGAGTTGCTGCGCGATCTCCATGTTGGCGCGTACGTTAGGACTCAAGGCGCTAGGGTCCTTGTCATATTGCTCGCCCATCTGAGCTAAGAAACCCTCGGCACGCATGATGTCAAAGGCGCGGTCGGCATCGCCTAAGTTCAGGGAAATCGGTTCGCAGGACTTCACGTGTGCACCGACGGCTTTGACGCGCTGTGCAAAGACACGTCGGATCATAGGGTCGACAAGACAGCATCCAAAATCATCGGTGTAACCGATGCGTAGCTCAGACAGGTCAATCTCGGCCAGTGGCCATACGCTAGTTGACTGAGCGGGAAATGCCAAAGGATCCATGGTCTCAGAACCCATGCAAGAGGCATACATCAGTGCTGTGTCAGCCACATTTCTTGCCATCGGACCAACCACGTTGAGCACACTCCAGCCGAGCTTGCGGGCGTTTTGTGGGACCATGCCGGGCGACGGGCGAATACCCACGACCCCACACATGGCGGCCGGTATTCGCAAGGAGCCGCCGACATCCGATCCGGTGCACATTGGCAACATATCGGTTGCTAATGCAACTGCCGAGCCCCCCGATGAGCCACCGGCGTTCAAATTGGGGTTAAAGGGGTTGCCAGTGGCACCCCAAACCATGTTGCGGGTATTGGCGCCGGCACCCATGTCAGGTGTGTTGGTTTTGGTGGCGACGATAGCGCCCGCTGCTTTTAACCGCGCGACCAGTGTGTTGTCGGCAGTGGGTACATGACGAGTAAAGCCTGTGTTACCGAAAGTGGTGAGCAAACCCTCGGTCTCGGTTAAGTCCTTCACACCGATAGGTAAGCCATGTAAGGGGCCGAGTGCATCGCCGCGCATCACAGCCGCTTCAGCGGCTTTGGCCTTGGCGCTTGCCCGCTCAAAATCGGTCGCGCAAAGTGCATTTACGCCAGGATTGATGGCTTGCATCTGATCGATGTAAGCGTCCAAGATTTCCACAGGTGAGAGTTGTTTGCGGCCGATTTCTTGGCGCAATTGAACGGCACTTAAAGCGGTGATTGACATGGCGCGTAAAGACTCCTTGAAGAGTAACCACAGGATGACCACAGGGTGACCCAATAGAGGCGTGAGGTGCCTTGGCTAGCGTTACACGCTATTTACGCCACGTTTGAGTCGAGGCTGTTTGTTGTGTTTAGCCGATAGTGGCATGATTATGACACTGTGCACAACCAAAATAACAAAGGCAGGCCATGATTGCACTACTGGAAGCCAAGCGGGCTGGCCTATTTAAAGCAGGTCACTGGTTAAACAACCTCGTGGCGGGCGTTGTGGTGGGCGTGGTGGCGTTGCCGCTATCGATGGCCTTTGCGATCGCCTCTGGCGCACGACCTGAGCAAGGTATTTATACCGCCATCGTCGCTGGATTAATTGTTTCGCTGTTTGGTGGCAGTCGGCTCCAGATTGCGGGTCCAACCGGCGCGTTCATCGCTGTGCTGGCAGGTATTACTGCAAGCTACGGGATCGCAGGTTTGCAGGTAGCGACCTTGATGGCTGTCGTGATGCTTTTGTTGATGGGATTGCTGCGTCTAGGCGGTGTGGTGCGTTTTATTCCAGCGCCGGTAATTATTGGGTTTACGGCTGGTATCGGTGTGATCATCTTTACTGGTCAGTGGTCTTATTTTTTAGGTGTGAAGGCATCGGTTGGTGGTCCGTTTCATGAGAAGTTGTGGGCTGTGCTTGAGCAACTGCCACAGACGCACTGGCCGACTGTCGTGATCGGTGCGCTGAGTTTGTTGGTTTTGTTGGCAGCGCCACGCGTGTCAGCACTCAAGCGATTGCCGGCGACCTTGCTTGTGCTGGTGTTGGCAACGGGCTCTCAAGCGTTGTTCAGCTCTGATGGGGTGGCGACGATTGGATCGGCGTTTGGTGGTATCCCGCAAGGCCTGCCTGCTTTCGTGATGCCTGATGTCTCTATGTCGCAAATGCTTTTGTTGATTGGCCCAGCCTTTGCGATTGCGATGTTAGGCGCCATTGAGTCGCTCTTGTCTGCTGTGGTGGCGGACCGCATGACCGGCACCAAACACAGCGCAAACCAAGAATTGGTTGGACAAGGCTTGGCCAATATCGTGGCGCCGTTTTTTGGGGGGTTTGCCGCCACGGGCGCAATCGCACGCACGGCCACCAATATTCGCAATGGAGGCAGCAGCCCGCTGTCTGGTGTTATTCATGTGTTTACGTTAGTGGCCGTTTTGGTGTTGGCCGCACCACTGGCGACTGACATTCCGTTGGCGAGTTTGTCAGCGATTTTGTTTGTGGTGGCTTGGAACATGAGTGAGCCGCGGCAGGTGAGAAAAATCTTGACCCAGGCCCCAACAGCCGACCGCGTCATATTAGTCGTGGTGTTCTTGTTGACGGTGTTTATGGACCTGGTCGTGGCGGTCAATGCGGGAATTGTGTTGGCGATTTTGCATTTCTTGCGTCGCATGTCCCAGGCGGTACGTCTACACACGGTTTCTGATTCAGGCGAGTATCGGATCAGTCGCGTGGAGGGTCCGTTGTTTTTTGCAGCGGTGGGTTTAATTGAGACGGCCGCGCAAAGCCTGCATGGCCGTGTTCGTCATTGGGCATTGGATTTGTCGCAAACGCCTTTTATCGATGAAGCCGCCATTCAAGCACTTGAGGACGCGATCACACATCTCAAGCACAGGAAGGTTAGTGTTGTTTTGGTTGGCGCAAACGATCTGATCTTAAAAAAATTGAGGGCTCACGGTACGTTATCTTTGCTAAGTGAAGGATCGGTTGTAAATGAGTTGCCGTCGTCTTGGGGCGAGTGTGACTAACTAGCGCGCCAGTTGACCTCATGCTGGTGTGATCCTAGGGTCAGCTCTGCGATTCGAGGTGGCGTACGTGCAATGCACTGGCCCCGGCGCAACACGGCCAAACGGGTCGCTCGCAGCCGAATGGCTTCGGCCGGATCTGAGGCTTGCAAAAGCACTAGATCCGCGGGCTCACCAACCTCTATCCCTCGGTGGGGTAAGCCAAGTATTCGGGCGGGTAAAGTGGTGACTGCAGAAAAGCATTGTTGAATTTGCGATTGACTGGTGAGTTGACCTACGTGCAAGCCCATGTGGGCCACTTCTAGCATGTCACCCGAGCCCATGCCATACCAAGGATCCATGACGCAGTCTTGACCAAAGGCCACCGTCACGCCAGCTGCCATCAATTCGGGAACGCGGGTCATGCCACGCCGCTTTGGGTAGGTGTCGTGCCGTCCTTGCAGGGTGATATTAATTAGAGGGTTTGCGACCACGTTGATTTCGGCTTCTCTCATGAGATCGATCAATTTGGACGCGTAATCATTATTCATGCTGTGCATAGAGGTAAGGTGTGATCCTGTGACTCGGCCTTGGAGACCAAACCGCACAGTGTTGGCGGTTAGAGTCTCAATGTGACGCGAGTTGGGGTCGTCAGTTTCATCGCAGTGCATGTCGACCATCAAACCGCGTTCGGCTGCTTGGCGACACAGCCATTCAATGCTTTGTGTGCCTTCGTCTGTGGTGCGCTCAAAGTGTGGGATGCCGCCAACCACTTGAACGCCCATATTGAGTGCGCGGATTAGGTTGTCCCGCGCACCCTGATGCCTTAACAACCCATCTTGCGGGAAGGCGACGAGTTGTAGGTCTAACCAAGGTTTGAATTTTGCAGCGACGTTAAGTAGAGCCTCTACCGCCAATAGTCGTGAGTCACTGGTGTCAACATGGCTGCGGATCGCCAAAATGCCATTTGCTATTGCCCAACGGCAATAACTTGAGGCTGTTTCTTCAATGCTTTCGCGCGTTAAGGTGGGTTTGAGTTCACCCCATAAGGCGATGCCTTCCCGCAAGGTGCCACTTGTGTTGACCCTTGGTTGACCGAAACGTCGCGCCGAATCCAAATGAAAATGGGCATCTACAAAAGCTGGGCTAATCAATTGATGCGCGGCATCAAGTGTCTGCACGTAAGTGTGATTGGCCAGATCAGCGTCGGGACCGCTGGCCGCGATAAGGCCATCTTTGAGACCCACAGCCATATCCCGACGGCCATCTGGAAAATTGGTGTGGCGAATCAGAAGGTCAAACACGGTCAGGTTCCTTAGTCAGAGTTGTTAGCGTTGGTGATAGAGGTTAGGTTACGTCTAAATAAGCTTTGTTGTCGCTGTTTTGAATTTTGGGGCTCGAGCTAGCATAGGTGAGTCTTTAGTGCGGTATAAATAGGTTTTGATTCTTGACGTCCTAAGTGGACGCTTTTGTTTTTCCTCATGATTCCTCCAGAAGCACTGTCTTTTACCAGCCTGTCATTTGCGGAGTCGCTATTGTCAGGGGTGGCCCTAGCGGTGATGCCAGATTTTTCTGTTGGCGGCGATGGATTTTTGTTAGCGCTCTACGTGCTATTGGCACTGGGGTTCTCTTTTTTATGCTCTGTGGCAGAGGCGTCGCTTTTAAGCATCACACCGGCCTATGTGGCGGGTTTGCGCGAACAGCACCCTAAAAAGGCGGAGCTGCTACGACAACTCAAAGGCGAAAAAATCGATCAAGCGTTGGCGGCCATCTTGACGGTCAACACGATCGCCCACACGGCGGGTGCCATTGGTGCAGGTTCCAAGGCAACCGCTGTCTTTGGAAGTGTTTGGTTTGGTCTGTTTTCAGCGGTAATGACACTACTTATCCTTTTTTTATCTGAGATTGTCCCCAAAACTCTAGGTGCGGTTTACTGGCGCGAGGTCAGTGGCGCCACCGCGTTGTATGTCAATTTTTTAATTAAGGCGATGTATCCGCTGATTATCGTGTCAGAGAAAATAACCAAGTGGATTTCGTCGGGTAAGCAGACGGGCGACTTCAGTCGGGATGAGTTTGTGGCGATGGCTGGTCTTGGCCATGAAATGGGTCACATCAATGAGCGAGAGTCCAAGATCATTCGTAATTTGTTTCGCTTCAAGTCGGTGCAAACAAATGCCATCATGACTCCGCGAGTGGTGGTGGCGGCCTTACGTGCAGATTTGACGGTCGATGAAGCCTTGGCTTCTCCTGAACGGGTGCCGTTCTCCCGCTTGCCCATCTATACCCAACACGTCGATGCGGTCACAGGATTTGTGTTGCGCGAAGACTTGCTAGTTGCACAAAACCAAGGCAAAGGTGACTCCCTAGTGGGTTCGTTTCACCGTGACATTGTGGCGGTACTAGACACATTACCGGTGTCTAAGCTACTAGAAACACTGCTGCAAGAACGCCAACACATTGCGTTGGTGGTGGGCGAGTATGGCGAAACGGAAGGGATTGTGACGCTTGAAGACGTGGTTGAGACTTTGCTTGGCATTGAAATCCTCGACGAAGGCGATCAAGTCGAAGACATGCAGCAAGTGGCCCGTGACCTCTGGAAAAAACGGGCGTTGCGTATGGGTATCAGCTTGACCGATACCCAGTGACCGATACCCAGTCCTAAGATCGGATATTAGTCGCCGTTGGCAGGAACAACGGTCGAGAAACCCGCGTCAACGTGTGTAATTTCTCCGGTAACGCCACCTGCCAAATCAGACAATAAAAAGGCAGCAACGTTACCAACGTCTTCAATAGTGACATTGCGGCGTAATGGGGTGTTGGATTCGACGTATCGCAAGATGGCATTGAAGTCTTTGATACCACTGGCCGCCAGAGTCTTGATGGGACCCGCGGATATACCGTTAACACGTAAACCCATAGGACCTAGGTTGCTGGCTAAGTAACGCACGCTGGCCTCGAGACTAGCCTTGGCGAGCCCCATGGTGTTGTAGTGTTTGACCACACGCTCGGCGCCTAAGTAAGTGAGCGTCAATAAAGCGCCCTGGCGGTCTTTCATCAAAGGCAGCGCTGCTTTGGCCATCGCCGGGAAACTGTAGGCTGAAATGTCGTGAGCCATGCGGAACGCTTCACGTGACAATCCGTCGAGAAACTCGCCCGCAATGGCTCCACGAGGGGCAAAGCCAATCGAATGCACCAAGCCGTCAAGACCGTCCCAATGGCTCGCTAGCGTTTCGAACGCACCATCGATTTGCTCGTCTTCGCCGACATCACAGGGCAACACAATTTCGCTTCCGAAATCAGCGGCAAATTGAGTCACACGGTCTTTGAAACGGTCGCCGACATAAGTGAAAGCCAAATCAGCGCCCTGTTCGCGGCAACTTTTGGCGATGCCATAAGCAATAGAACGATCTGAAATGACGCCTGTGATGAGAATTCGTTTGCCGGTCAAGAAACCCATAGTGCCTTCCTGTGATGTGCTTGTTGTTGGTTTGGTGTTGGTTTGGTGTTGATTTCGTTTTTGTTTTAGCCAGGCACTTTTAAGCGCTGACCAATGCTTAGTTTAGACCCTCTGATGTTATTCAGTTGGCGTAAATTTCTAACCGATGTGCGATATTTGCGCGCAATCCCTGACAAGGTGTCACCGCGTCGGACTCGATAAGTTTGAGTGCCTATGCTGCGGCTGATTTTTGCGGTGGCTACCGTGACATCAGTGGTTGGCCCAGGAATGATGACAATCTGATTGTCGGGTAATTGGGTGATTCCGCGTTGCATCTGGTTGGCGCGTCTAATGGCAGACTCTGAGACATCAAATTTGCTTGATATGTCGGCCAGCGATTCCCCTTTACGCCCTGGGTATTTCTTCCAGCTGGTTAAGTCGCCTTCATAAGCGGCAAGATTGGCTAAATAAGTTGCTGCTTTTTCGCGTGGCAAGATGATCTCGGGCTTCAATTGAGCCATGATCACACCTTGGTTATAAGCAGGGTTGAGTTCTGCGAAGTCTTCAACCGGCATCTCGGCAAGCTTGGCAGCGACCGCCAAATCGATGTCGCGGTCTTTGGATATCACCACGAAATAGGGTTCGTTTTCCACGATCGGCAACGCCACATTGTATTTTTCTGGGTTAGCAATGATGTTCTTGATGGCTTGCAGTTTGGGCACGTAGTTGGTTGTTTCCTCAGGCATCTTGAGATGGCGATAGTCAAGAGGCTTGTCGGTCGCACGATTTTTTTCTAGCGCGCGTCTAACCGAGCCCTCACCCCAGTTGTAAGAGGCAAAGGCAAGAAACCAATCGCCTTGGTATTCAAACAAATACTCGAGGTAATCGAGTGCGGCATTGGTCGAAGCGATGGGGTCGCGTCTTTGGTCCTGCCAGTAGTTTTGCTCTAAATTAAAAGCGGTACCGGTACTGGGAATGAATTGCCAAAGACCAGATGCTCGGGCGCTTGAGTATGCGTTAGGGTCGTAGGCGCTTTCCACGAAAGGCAGGAGTGCCAATTCGGTGGGCAGGCCACGGCGATTTATTTCATCGACTATATAGAAAAGATATTTGCCAGAGCGGTCAGCCATTTGCTGAATCGACTGAGGGTGTTTGGCATAGTAGGCCGTCCACTGGTCAACAAGCTCTGAGTTTAGGTTGGGAATGGCGTAGCCACGACGGACTCGCTCCCAGACATTTAATGGAGCGACCGTAAGGTCGATCGTTCTGGAGTTGATTTCAGCGCCGGTTTTTTTCGTATCGCCAAGCCCGGAACAACCCACCAATAGCGCAAGGCACGACAACAATAGATAACGTAAGAATCTCATGCGCTCTATTTAAACCCGTTTTTCCACTCGCGAAGCGCGGCAAACACATCAACGGGCTCAGGAAGTAATTTTTCAGCCCAGTTCTGGGCTGCTGCAGCGACCGCGGGTTCGCGGCTACGCAAGAATGGATTGCACGCTAATTCGGTCTGAATGGTCGAGGGTACCGTGGGTTGGTCAGTCTCGCGTTTGGCCTGACAGGCTTTCTCAAAAGCCAATAATGATTCGTTTTGAGGTTCGACAGCCCTAGCCCAGCGCAGGTTTGAAAGTGTGTACTCGTGAGCACAAAAAACCTGGGTGTCGCTCGGTAGCGCGCCCAGTTGATCCAAGGAATGCAGCATTTGAGCGGGTGTGCCTTCGAATAGGCGTCCGCAACCGCCTACAAAAAGGGTGTCGCCACAAAAAAGTACCGATTGCGAACCGGCAGGGGTTTTAAGCAGACCTGTGTATGCAATGTGTCCGGCTGTATGCCCAGGAACGTCTAGGACCGTTAATGAAAGCGCAGGAGCACCAATGGTGACGTTATCGTTTTGACTTAAGGAAACATCACAGACAGGTAACACTTCAAGTGCGGGGCCATACACCGGTACCTTAAAATGAGACAAGATCTCTTGGACGCCACCAACATGGTCATGGTGGTGATGGGTGAGTAGAATAGCGGTCAACGTGAGGCTTTCTTTTTCAAGGCGATCAAGAACTGGTTGCGCTTGGCCAGGGTCAACCACGACGGCATGTTGACCGTCTTCTACCATCCAGATGTAATTGTCGGAGAAGGCGGGTATTGCCTTAACGTTGACTGGTTGATTTAGCGTCGCGTCGTTTGATGTCATTGTTTTAGGAATTCCATGTTGTCTCATTCGTCAGACCCTATTGTAGATCTACCGAGTTGGTTTGACAGTGATCCCGGACGCTACGTGCATCAATGGGAGCAGGCCCGTGTCGATGCGCTGTTGGCCGATGTGTTTGGTTACCGCGCGGTGCAGTATGGATTGTCGCCATTTAACTACCTTAGCGCGAACCGCATGACGTTTAAAGCTTACGCTGGCTCAGCAAGACTTAGCGAGGCCCAAAGCGCCTGTTGGAGCGCCTCAACCGTTTGTTTACCGGAACAGCTACCTTTCGATACAGATAGCTTGGATCTATTGGTATTGCCTCACACGCTAGAGACGGCCGAGGATCAACACATGGTGCTCAGAGAAGCGCAGCGTGTTTTGATGCCTGAAGGCCGTCTAGTGATTGCTGGGTTTAATCCTTGGAGCTTATGGGGTGCGAGAATGCGCCTACCTTGGTTAAAGCCATGGCTGCCGCCCGGTTGCCAGAACGATTTGTCACCCGCAAAACTAAAAGATTGGTTGAGGTTGTTGTCGTTTGAGATTGATAGGGGCCATTTTGGTTGTTATGCCCCTCCCTTTCGGCGTCAGCAGTGGATTGACCGTTGCCAGTTCATGGAATCCGCTGGTGACCGCTGGTGGCCCATTTTCGGGGCCACCTATATGGTCTCAGCAGTCAAACGTGTCGCGGGTATGAGATTGATTACCCCGGTATGGAAACGTAAATCGCAGCGCCGCTCGGCCCGTCAGGCAGCCGGTGTGGCAACGCAAACACCAGTGAGTCAGCAGAAAAATCATGAGTGAAAGTGGCGTAGATAGTCAGGAGATGCCGGTCGTTGAAATTTGGACCGATGGGGCTTGTAAGGGCAATCCAGGCAAAGGCGGGTGGGGGGCTTTATTGAAGTTCGCTCATCATGAAAAGGCGATCTTTGGCGGACAGACGCAGACAACCAATAACCGCATGGAAATGCAAGCGGTGATTGAGGCCTTAAAAGTCCTTAAAAAACCCTGCAAAGTGATCATTCATACCGATTCGACTTATGTCCAAAAGGGCATGACCGAGTGGTTGCCAGGATGGAAGGCCCGCCAATGGCGTAAGGCTGATAAGAAGCCGGTGTTGAACGCCGATTTGTGGCAAACGCTTGATGCTATGGTGGGCGAGCATCAGGTCCAATGGCGTTGGGTGCGTGGCCATGATGGCGATCCTGGCAACGAAAGGGCAGATGCCTTGGCAAACCAAGGCGTAACTAGTTAGTCTCAAGCGAGCAGTATCGGTTCGGTGGACTAGGTTGGCGATTCAGACAGGCAGCAGGGTTTGTGGAACGGAGCGCTTGGTGAAGGTGCTATAAACAGAGCAATCAATCGCGGCTCATGCGGTGGGCCGCGCGTTGGCGCAATTAAATAGTTGCGGCGAACGAACACCTCAATCTGGTTTTAGGTATATGAACAAATCTTCTCGTGTGGTTATTGCCTTGCTATTGCTCGGGATCGGTGTGGTGGCGGGCGTCTATGGGCCTCAATATGTGAGCGGTTTTTTATTTGGGAGCGACAAGCCACAAGCGCAGGACAGTGCCCCTGATAAGGGTGGCGTATCGGCCGCACCGCGAGGGTTGCCAGTTGAGGCGGCTATCGTTGAGTCGGTTTCCTTCCCACGCGGGTTGAGCGCGATTGGCAGCCTGTTGTCGGA
>Ga0102945_1000484_pt1 | contig 12048 bp, 12 predicted proteins | sample SalPonred_H2O_MG_FD_78207 | JGI IMG/M metagenome (GOLD analysis project Ga0102945, IMG submission 78207) | Salt pond water microbial communities from South San Francisco under conditions of wetland restoration - Salt Pond MetaG R2_restored_H2O_MG ...
ATCACGACTAAAAGTATATGGGTCATTATTTCCGTATTGTAAGAATATGATGAAACGCCCATTAGGATTATCCAGAACGGCTTGATCCCAAGCTGCATCCAATGTTCGAAAAGGATATGGACCACCACACGGAACAACAGCTTTCGAATCATCACCAATGACGTTATTGACATTATACAGTCGTGAATTTTTCAAGAGACTGGCTGCATTCCAAAAAGCGGAAGTCTGAGATGGGATATTATTGAGATTATCATTTGCGATGGAGGTATACAAGCATCCAGTATAAATCACGATGTCACCATCATTATAGGTAACAGCATCGCTCCATGGTCCGACAAAATTTCCACCGGTTCGGTTTTCGATTTTCTCAGCTATAAGATCTCTCAACGTGAGAGTGTTTGCAAAAAGATCGAAATTATTAGGGACGGTTAAATTACTGATCGACATTGTTATATTATAAGGATCGAAAATATTTTCCAAGTATAAATTATAATGTCAATCAGCAATCTTACAGTTCCAAATAATTTTGACCTATTTTGTAATTCGTTGACCGCGAATACAGTTTTAAGTAATCGACCGACATCGACCGAGATATCTGGATTATGTATTTCAACCACAACCGCAGGAGCCAATACAACTGGTGGAACAGCTGCTCACAAAGTCGTAACTGGAAGTATTCAAATTTTCTTCAGTGTGGTCAATGGAATCTGCTATCTTTGGAAAGAGGGGACATCAAGTAGTTTTCCTCAAACCGGTGACAACAATACTTTAAAGTCCAATCTGGGTGGAACGAATACTCTTTATCTACTGGCCAGAAGTTCAACACCAACAGCCAGTGATGGAGGAGGTATTTTTATCCCAGCTGGGACACTACCACTTTGTCAGAGTCAACTCGGTCAAAAGCCATATTACGGATATTGTAATATGAATATTCCTTTGAAACAAAACACCTTTACTCCTGTCGGAGAAGTTTCTGTTCCTGTCATGTTAGACGTCATTACAAATAATGCAAATGGTCAATACATAGAAATAACAATTCCAAGATCGTACGATTATATTCCCAACGGTAACGCAGGTATAACCGCCTCAGTAAATACGTTGGATACGGTTCAAGATCCTAACAAACCCCTGAATGACGATTCTCAAGACATAAGATACATACGACAGAATTTTTCAGGTAACGAAACTTCAGGATTTCAAAACGCTTTCCCTCCATTCTTCGTTCAATACCCCGTAGAGCAATCTTAAAAGTTATTCATCAGCATAACGGTGTCTTCAGTCAAAATATAAAGCGGAGCGATATTACTGAAGACGATATATCGTGAATCGATCGCAAACAGTCTTTCCCGAATTTTTTTATCCTTAATTCCTAGGTATTGATCCATGAGTCTGAGATACATGCTCTTGGAACCAGCATTCAGGAAAAAAACAAAATGGCTCGCCTCACTCATCAGCATTCTCGTTTTAGAATAATTGGTATTGTGCAGGATAAACAGCAAGTCGATTTTTAATTTTCGAGCGTTCTGCGCCAGATCACTTGCCAACGCATACCAATAATTTGTCAACGCTTTCGATGAAGACATATCGATATCATCGAAAACGACCAAACTGTTCGCCAATGAAGAATTATCGACTACCGCTTCTTTGTTAACGTATGATTCGGTGATATCGGTTTCAGTCACGTCGATTCGAATCGGTCCGACTTTGTCGATACTCGGATCTTCAGCATGACGGGAAAAAAGAAAAACCTCATTCTTGAATTTTCTCTTATACTGTTCGATATATTTTGCCGCGAAAGTCGATTTTCCGGATCCGGATGGGCCGATGATCAAGACTCGATTATTTTGCTGTTCATCGCGGCTCGGAGAAAACTGTAATCGAAAATCCCCTTCATCCGGCAGTCTGAAAATATTATCGAAGATCACCAATCTTTTGTCTTTCTTCGACCTTATTTCCGATGGAATTTTATCTCCTTTCGGTAAATTTTTAATTTTTATGGATGTGACCTTCTGTTCGTTGGAATTCAAAATCACAGCCACTTCCTTTCCTTCAGAAAAATTTATGCTGTAAACCATAGATTTTTTTTCAAATATAATATATACACGACAATATAAGAATGGATAATCAAACGGAAAAATTAGAAATGAATCAAGTATCACCCGACCAATCAGATCACATCCGGACTCCACAATGTGAGCGTAAATTGGATGAATCCGGTTCACAATGTGAACGCGAACTGGGTGAGACTAAGTGTAAGTGTCCAAAATGTAAACAGGAACGACAACGAGCTAAAACCCGACAACTAATTATTCAATGTTTCGACCTATTATCGGAGGAAAAATACGAGGAGTATAATTCGATTCTGAATGAACACCCACATCTCTATAAAAAGATGAGATTCGTAGTCAAAACGGAAATATGTGAGAATGACGAAATCATCAAAAAAACTGAAAAGATTCTTAAGAATGCGAGAGATTTCGCCAAAACTCTGGACAAAATGTCGCTTTTTTTATTTAAGGAATGACCCTTTTTATGACCTTTGACTTGACCTTTGGTTTAGCCTTAGGATTGACCTCAGGATTGACCTTAGGTTTGACCTTAGGTTTGACCTTAGGATTGACCTCAGGTTTGACCTTAGGTTTGACCTCAGGTTTGACCTTAGGTTTGACCTCAAGTTTGACCTTAGGTTTGACCTTTGGTTTGACCTCAGGTTTGATCTTAGAGTCAGATTTCACTGAAGTCTTTTTGAGACCTTTGCCCGATTTTTGTTCAAATGTTTCCTTCATTTTTTTCACTTTCGATTCCGATTCCGGTTTTGGTTCTGGAAAAAAAGGTTTAAAAAATGTAGTTAAAATATTTTTTTCAGGTTCGGGTTCAGATTCGGGTTTGGGCTCGGGTAGTTGTTCTAAAGGATCTGTGACCCATTTTAACGAGTTCTCTCTTTTTTTTTGCAAATAAAGTCTTTCATCTATAGGTTCATTTAGTTTGAATTGAGCTTTTATTTTTTCATTGTAACTATCAACAATATTATTATATTTTTGTACTAAAAAATTATTTGAACTAAATAATTCAGAAAAATCTTGCATTATTTCACGCTTAATTTCTTTGTTTCCTTCAAAATCAATTGGTTTTTTTCCGGTAAAATTAGTTATTTTTTGATTGTATCGAATTGTTGGAACGAGAACATCAGAATTCAACCTCGTCATTTTATCTCCTATTGATTGGATTTCTTTTTTTCGTTCTGTTAAATCTTTGTCTACCGTGTTTTTGAAAAAATTTCCCAAATCTTGACCTATTTTTAAAATTTTTTTTTTCAGTATATCATTAGTTTTCTTGAGTTCATTTTCTCCTAAAAATAGCATCTCACTTTCTTTTTGTTTTTCACTTATTTCCTTACTATTGATTATTTCATCCAGATCAATAAAACCATCCTCGTTTTTTCCGTATTTTTTTTGTAATTTTTCATATGTTACTAATCGATCATCAGGTTCTGGTTCAGGTTCAGGTTCAGGTTCAGGTTCTGTCGGATCCACTACAACAACAGGTTCTTCTGGTTCAGGAACTGTTGTTGGAACCGTTTCAGGAGCTGTTGTTGGAACCGTTTCAAGTACTGACATAGGAACAGTTGTTTCAGGTGCCGACACAGGAACTGTTGAAACAGGAGTTGTTTTCGGAGCTGTTTTCGGAACTGTTTTAGGAGCTGTTTTCGGAGCTGTTTTAGGAGCTGTTTTAGGAGCTGTTTTAGGAGCTGTTTTCGGTGCTGTTTTCGGGACTCTTAGTTTTTTTATCGTGTCGTTAATTTCACCAACCGGCGTCGAAATCATTTTATTAATCAGTTTTGTATCAGTCAATTCTGGGTTTAATTCTTTGAATTTCGCGACGATTTCAGGGTCGTTCTTGAAAAGGCCAACCTTCACCATTTCTTCTTTTAATTTTTCTTCACGATTTGTTCTTTCTTCATTCACCTCCAAAAGCTTCTGAAGATCAGTTCCGTAATTTCCTGGATTATCCTTCATCAATTTTTGTACTTTGGCGATTTGGTCCATCAAAACATTAGCCTTCTGAACGTTCTTGATCTGTTTCTGAATTAATCTTTCTCTCAGTCTTCCTTGAGAACGCCCTTCAGCTTTCGAAACATTTGCTTTTTCGGAGATGTTGTCCGCTAATTTCTTTCGAAGTCGTTCTTGAGTTCTACGATATCGATCTGTCTTTGATAGTCTTTGTTTACGGAGTTCTTCTCTTTCGTCTCTTGATTCCTTCGTGATATTCTTGGAAAGATTCTCACCTCTCTTCTTTGTTCTTCGAGATAAAGTTGATGCGGTCGATTTCTTCATTTCCGGTTCCATTTTATGCCATATACTCGATGCCAATCTTGATATTCTCGATATGTATTCTTTCGCGGATTCATCCTCGAGTTTCGGGTTATTTTTTCGAAGAATCGAAAGAAGACCTGTCCAAGTCATCGGATCATTGATCGGTGGTCTATATGTATTCCGATCGATGTTCTGATCCAGTGCCTTTCCTGAAACATCATCCATCAGTTCGTGTTGTATGTGCTCTTTATAAATATCCGAATCTTTGATATACTCTTCGAGATTTTCGTACTCATCGGTGTTTTCGACGTATTTTTTCTGTTTTTTCAACTCAGATTTGGTTATTTCGGGCAGCTCTTGATCCATTTCATCATCGATATCTTCATAGTCTTGTTCCTCATCGAAATCTTGATCATCATCAAAATCTTGATCCTCATCAATACTTCTGCTGTCACATCCATCATCAACGAGTTGAACAGATTTCCAGTAAAATTTTGCCACTGAACGATTGAAATTATTGAAAGTTTCCGTTGATTTTTCGGAAGGGTAATAGTCTTGACCAAGTGGAATTCTCGTATTTCGAATCAAATCTGTCATATGTCGGAATCGATTGAGTTCTCCAAGGTATTGAGCTCTTGCTATGTCGATTTTTTTCTTGTAGTCATTATCGATATTCAAATTCGGTTCCTCCACCATCACTGATCGAGAATAAAACATTATTATATAATTACCGTTGAAAAAAAATAGAAAAAAAATCGGCGACTTATTAATGAACAAGTCACTCACTGGAACGGAAGTTATCAAACTGATTCCATGGGATGTCGGAATGATTATCTATCCTCAGATTCAAGAATTCGAAACGATCGATGATCTTCTCGGTGAAAATGGTTGTTGTTTCCTTCTTTTCGAAACCGAGAGAGATAATGGAATGCATATCGGACATTGGACATGTCTGGTCAAATCAGTTGACGACGAGAACAATAGCTCGATCAATTTCTATGATTCTTATGGATTCAAACCTGATGATCAGAAAAAACGGATCGACAAAAATTTCATGGACATGATCGACATGCGTGATAATTTTCTGACCGAACTCTTGTATAAGGCTAGCAACGAATTCGATGACGTCGTTGAGTATAATGAAAAAAGGCAACAGAACATGAAGAAAGGTATTAATACATGTGGGAGATGGGCATGTCTACGGATTTTGATGAAAGACATTTCCATGAACGAATTCCAGAAATTCATCAACTATCTCCGTTTCAAATACAACCAAAACCTCGACAAAATGGTCGTCAACATGACCGATCCGGTTTTGAAGGATCAGATGGACTCAACGCAGTTTCATGATTTTTTACGGGATCTGTACGCTGAGTATCGAAATTCTTCCTAATGTTTTTTACCTGATATAGTATATAATGAACCGAACAACTATCTCAGCTCCTATCAGAGTCGATAACGATAGTACCGACCCAGTCGTTGTTAAAGTTCAAAAACCAGATGGTCCTGATCATGTATACATAAACATCCAAGTAGCGGGTGACAACACGACCGATCCAACTTGTCCCCATAAAAAGTTCAGGTACAGACAGAATTTCAACCAGCCGATTCTCAGTCATATGGAAAATTACTATCTCAGTGTTGTGACTCTTACATTTCCGGCGGTGGAAGTACCTTTGACCATAATCAATAATATTCAAACCGGATCGACTCAGTCAAATCCGAATCTTACCGATTGGTCGTTCTGTTTCACATATAACGGGAATGATTATCAAGAGTTCGTCCAATACATTCCTTTCAATAATTTATCCGTCATTGCACCGAGTCAGAATCCTCCTAATTTTACCCAGGTCAACAGCCCGTATTATTTCGTCGATAATTATAATGTCCTTCTTGAGATGATGAATTCCACCCTTTCGAATATCTATGCTGCATTATGGGCTGTTGAATCGGCTTCTCTTGGAGCACTTGGTTTGACATCAACCGATGAGCCGCAATTCATTTACGACGAACAACAGCAGAAATTTATCCTGGTATATAATAAGTTATTCATCGGAAACGGTATCCAATTGTTCACATCTGATACATGGACTGTCTATTTTCCAGGTTTCTGGACACGTTACTATGGAACCAGCACCGTCAATTTTAAGGATTTCGAATTTATCTTCGCGACCCTTCTCAATAACGAGTACGACATCAATAATAATTTGAATTCTCAACAATACGATGGCTCAGGAAGTTACCTCAATACTATAAACCAGATCATTCTGACGAGTAATTCTTTGAGGACCAGATTCGAATTCACAACTTCAGACAGTTCAACCGAATTAGCTTTCTCGAATGTTATTTTCTCATTAACACCCTTGCTCGAATCGGCGAAAGAATCGAAATCGAAATTAGTTTATGTAGCCAATGGCATCTATCGTCTTGTCGATATAATTTCGAATGGTTCAATTCGTGAGCTTGATATAAGCGTATTTTACACAGACAATAAGGGGAACGTATACGATATTTGCATCCCTAAAAATTTTTCAGCTTCGATGAAATTGCTCTTCATGAAGAAGAGTGTGGTAAATGATGTATAATGATTTTTTTCCAAGTGATATCGCGCTTTTTTTTTTTCTAGCGCTGTATATATAACCGATGAGTCTGAATTACATTAAAGAGCTTCTGCCAACTTCGATCATTGATTCAAGAATCGATCTCCGTGAAGAGAAAAATTCCGACTTCGGAGTTATAAAAGGTCCAAAAAATAACGATTACTATGAGTTGTCTCCTACAAGTGGTGAAACATCGTCAGGCGGTACTACAGATTTTACATATACACTCCCCTCAAGACAAAACGTCATTAACAGAGTTATTTTCTTGAAGGGTAAGGTAACCTATGATATTTCTGCTCCTTTCGCTCAATTTACCCAAGGTACAATAGCAGGATCACCACCAGTAACGACACAATCCACTGGTCAAGGAACAGGACTTAATGACGGTGCATATTTACTGAACCTAAATACATGGGGTCCGAGAAGTTGGCCTCTGAGTAGAATGATTCAGACATTACAACTCGATTTCGATGGAAAACAAGTAAGTGTGAATCTCGATGAATGGGTTGATGTCCAAGCAAATTATATGTATATCGAAGAGGAGTTAAAGACATTTTCAACAACAAGTCCTTCTCTTCTTGATAATACTTTTTTATTCGGATCGGGTGTGAGTAACAGTAGTCCTCTCGGTTATTTTGGTAATATTGGTACAGGTTTTGTTCCTACAAGATCGTCTTTTCAATTGATCGGTTTTACAAACACACCAGCGAGCGCTACTCCAAGCAACGCAGTTTCGAAATTAGTTTATAATTTCTGTGAACCTATTAATATCTCACCACTCATATCAAAAGCTATCCGTGAATACACAAATGAAGGGATCACTGGTGTAAGCACAATAAAAATAAAAATAACTTGGAAGTCACCTCAGGAGATGTTCGACAAATCATTTTGTCTCAATATCCTACAAGATTCTGCGTTTACTTTGAACGGAGAAAATATTTCAACACCTTCACCAAAAAACAGCACCATTATAGCTGGTGGTGGTGCTGCTGCTACTTTTCCGGATGATTCAATAACTTTAAATCCCTCGATTTTCACAAGATCGGCAAAAGTCGAAAATTTAAGAACCATTATTTCTGTTTTGACTTTACCTGACGGTTCAGCAATTCCACCACCGATTAATAGTTATGACTATTACAGATTTGAATATCATACTAAGAAACAAACTTTAACCGCAGGTCCTAAAGTTTCAACGACTGTTTCTTCCGATAATTTTAATCTTATGGGTGTTCCACATTCTATGATAGTTTGGGGTGTAGTCAAAACAGAAAGTGGTGTCGTTACTAACCTTCTCGGGAGGTCACCGACAGCGACAGCGCCAACACCGGCAACCGGAATACCTGAATTCAGTCTTCCAAACGCCTACATTCCCATAACAAAAATCGAAGTCAAACTTGGAAATCAACCATATGTTCTCAGTGAAGTGAGTCCTTCAACATTATTCTTGATGAATGTAAATAACGGTGGTCGTTTCAAAAATTTTTCATCAACAGGAATGGATTTACAAGGTGGTCTTCAAGTATCAAATATGGCAGGTGCTAATGCTTCTGTGATTTTACCTATTGGTAGTCCTCTGATGTTAAAATTTGGAAAAGATATTCCTCTTATGGATTCTACGCTCGCTCCAGGTGTGTCAGTCAATCTTCAACTAAATTTCAGGGTGAGTTTTGCCAATTACACTCAGCAAACGATGGATATCGATATGAGATGTATGTTCTTGTACGAAGGTTCTTTCACCGTTGGATTACAAGGTAGCTCTTTCGTCACAACACCTCTAACAAGATCCGATGTAGTAAACGCAGCAGAAATGGGTGGGGAAATCGATGCATCTGAATTGAGTCCTGAAAATTTCGAAGGAAAAGCTTTGATCGCTGGATCTTTCATCGGTAAACTCAAGAATTTCGGAAAGAAGACTTGGAAGTTCTTCAATAAACCCGAAGTCAAGAATATCCTCAAAGAATCACTCGATCTTGCCAGTGCAATGAACATCCCAGGCGCCAGTCAAATCGAATACGCAATCGATAAAGGACAAGATGTCGCAAAAGCTCTTCAAGGAAAAGGACGCGGTGGGATGCTTTTGGACGCACGTCACCAATCTGGTGGAAATTATATGAATAGCGTTGGCGGTAATTACATGAATAGTGTCGGTGGTGCCACAATGACACCCGCACAATTGAGAGCCAGGATGAGAAAATAAAAAAACCTGACTCCTTCTCATTGTTTAATTTTTAGTTCTATTGAATTTTTCGATTGAATAGGACTCGTTATTTCCATTCGACACGCTCACCTTTGTTTTTCAATCGTTGAGCTTTCTCGATTTGTTTTTTATTGAAATACTGTGCTGTTTTCGGTGTTGCGCTAGTTGTTCTCGTTACCGGTCTGCAAATAGTCGGAACGCGTTCACATTGTGAACTCTTACATTGGGTTTGACTAGGATATTTCTTTCCGCATTCATTCAATGATTCCCATTCCTTTTGAGATTTCGGGTATTCACAACTCCCCGTCGCGATACAACTAAGATTTTTCCAATCTTCTTCTATCCATCTTTCCAAATCGCTGCTCTTCTCGAGTTTTTCGTCGGATGCGATTTTTCCACCGCGATCTTTATATTTTTTGACAATCATCATTGATCGATACGCGCTATGTTTCGGGTATTCTTTCTTCACTTCCTTGCGAATTTCTTTGTACAGTTCTTTGTCCTTGAATTTTTCTGGAACAGACATCTCTTATAAATATCACCAGAGAAATTCAGTGCTGAAATAGAGTGGGGAGAAATATTTCCTATCGTATTCTCCATGTCTCGCCAACCAATTTTTTCGTCGTTCTTTATCACCATGATCGTATTTCGAATATAAACCGAGAGCCGAATCTTTGAATTGGTCAAATGGTATTCCATTGTCATCTCTGATAGCTCCGAACGGAACTTTTACGATCCGACCTTTTTCACGTTTATGTTCAAGAATCGCGTTATATTTCTTATTTCTAAGATGAGATTTCTCGAATTTCACGAATCTCCAATCCGTTTTCGGGTACATTAAAATGACCGAGATAAAAATCCTGAGCAATATATAATCGAAATGACTCAATCTAAAAAATTTAATTCCAAAAACGAAAATTTCAAATATAACCCAAGCGGTAACTTTTTTCGAATCGGTTTGAGATCCTTCGTGGTTTCCGAAGAAATATCATTCCAAAGAACGCTTCAGATCTTTTTTCCTGTGTTCTATATTACATCGAAGCCAGAATTCTTTCAAGACGAAAAGGAAATAGTCCGAAAAATTTCGAGTCAATATCGAATTTTCGAAATAAAAAAAAATTACCGCTATAAAGTAAAAGTGCTTTATGACGATCAAGATCTGTTCAGATTTTCATATGGTCAAGATCTGAAACACAAACCCAAAAAAAATTATAATGTTTATCTCGTATCCGAGTACATCCTTTCATGTTGAAAAATATCCAACTGGGAAATGATTCCTAGGAAAATTATCAATCCGTAACAATTTCAGACCGATAAAATTAATCTCCGATAATTTCATTTGTTCTAACGCGTAAAATTCCAGTTCTTCACACTCGAATGTCAGAACAGTATCGACCTTCTCTTTTATCACTCTATTCCCGTTTTCTGTTGAAAATTCTAAATCAACTTTCAATGGATAATGAATGGGGAATTCACCTCTGAAAGCTTCTTCCAGGAATTTTTCGATAATGGTCTTAAAATTTTTTTTCAAGTATGCGATCCCATCTTCAGTTTGGGTCTTCACTTCTAATTTTCTTGTGAAAATATCTTGCCTTCCATATCTTATAATTGCGCCCGAACGTTCAAAATCTTCATCTGGATCTGAATGTTTTTCATAGAAAATGCTTTTTTTTATTTCGATTCCTTTTTCAGGTTTGGTCAAATTTAAATAAAATCCACCTTTCGAGTCATATCCCGCGTAGTAATCTTCAGGTAAGCTATTCCCGATTTTCTTATATTCTTCAAATAATTTTCCATTTCGCTCTTTCGCTTCTACAGATTCTGATAATTTTCTTGGAATATATTTCGGGTCCATTCTTTTATACTTAACCTTAGACAAAATCTTTTAAGTTATCTTTTAACGTAAAATTTATCTTCGTATGAAATCTTTATCAGGATCGCGTAAAAAACGTGATATTTTTCACATACTTTAACTTCTAATTCTTTGTAGTCTTTCACTGATAAAAACGTATGAATATCGTATTTCAATTCAACAGCGATTTCATTTTCGTTTAAAATTTTCTTATAAGGTAAGTTTTCAATTATGAAAGAATGACTGTGCACTGCGAAGGTTAAATAGACACTTTCAAAATCATAATCGATTTGCATTTCACCATAAAACTCCCGAAAAATTGTTTTAAAGTTTTCCTTAAGATATCGCGCACCAATACTATGCTCCAAACTATTTCCGAAATATTTCATTTCTTCGATCGGAGCTTCTTCGAATACTCCATTTGTGTTTATAACCATAGGAACTACCGGTTTGTAAAGTCTTACATCGAGACTTTTAGAAAAATTATCATGTTTAATCTTCAATGTTTTTTCGATCTTCAATTCTTCTTCACCGATATATTCAATTTTGTTCATTATCGATTCCACATTGAAAGAATTATCGAATCTTAAATATGACGGAGCTATATATCGATCTAGTTCAACATAATCGAATCGTTTTAAATTTTTTGATAATTTATTGATTTCTTCGATTAGGATAGGAATGGGTCGACGAGATTTTATTTTAATTTTTCTAATCTCCCTTTTAAAATATGAGAGATCATCGTGAATACGTATCCTTTTCGCAATTATTCCAGTAGTCGCTTTTTTTTTCCCCAATTCAATTAATTTTTTTTGAGCTAAAACGATATCTTTTTTCAAGGATTCTACTTTTTGTATTCTTTCAATTCTTTCGATTTCCATTTTTCTTTTTGTACTTAATTACTATATGGATTATTTATTTTTAAGTCAATTTAATTCCAATAAATTTTTATTTGAAAAAAAAGAAAAGTCTGGTCATGCGTTTTCTAAAAAACTTTCGTTGCAATGTGAACACTGGAACTGATCCGCCATTGAGATCGCCATCGGAACCTGAACGGGACCACGCACAATCACTGCCATCGGAGAC
>Ga0102945_1000485_pt1 | contig 12042 bp, 10 predicted proteins | sample SalPonred_H2O_MG_FD_78207 | JGI IMG/M metagenome (GOLD analysis project Ga0102945, IMG submission 78207) | Salt pond water microbial communities from South San Francisco under conditions of wetland restoration - Salt Pond MetaG R2_restored_H2O_MG ...
AAGCGCGGGGGCCGAGACAGCGACAGCACGGCTACGCACGTAGAAGAACGGAAAGATCCTGCACGGACCCGGGTTCGATTCCCGGCACCTCCACAACGACACACCAGCAGCCTCTCAAGTTGAGTACGGCGCTGGTGGCCAAGAAGCCCCCGACTTCGATAGTCGGGGGCTTTCTAGTGGAGCTCGCACAGGCCGGCGTGGACCTAGGGGATGGGTGAGTCTTCCCAAGCCACGTGCGGCTTATCCCCACGCAGGTTCTTGCAACATCCGGCGGCACAGGGAACACGCCAGGGGCCCAGTTCGCTGAGTGCCGGCGCGGCATCGCCGGTGATTCTTTCCTCGATGAGATCCACCAGGGTCGCGACGAATCTGGAATCGGTACCCGGGGTCGAGACCCGTCGCATGGGCAGTCCTACTTCTTCGCACGTCTCGGCGGCTTCGCGGTCCAGATCCCAGATCACTTCGACGTGATCGGAGATGAATCCCAGTGGCACCACGATGGCCGTGGTCACCCCTTCGGCATGGCCGGCGCGAAGTGCGTCGTTGATATCCGGTTCGAGCCAGGGGATATGGGGCGGCCCGCTGCGCGACTGATAGGTCAACTCCCACTCCGGCATCGAAGCGCCACGCCTTTCCACCATTTCAGCGACAAGCCCTGCGGCCGCCAGGTGCTGTGCTTCGTAGGCCCCTCCTGGGGTGTCGAACATCCCGGGAGGACCGCTGCTTTCGGCCATAGCGTTGGGAACCGAGTGCGTGGTGAAGTACACCCGCGCGCCAGAAGTGTCCTGGCCTGCGGCTGTCAATTCCGCGAGGGCTTCGACGATGCCATCGGCGAAGGGTTCGAGGAATCCGGGGCTATCGAAGTAGACGCGAACCTTGTCGATGCGCATATCAGCTGATAGGTCGGTATCCAACAGCGCTTGCGCGAAGTCCTCACGGTACTGGCGGCATCCGGAGTAGCTCGAGTAAGCGCTGGTCGCGAGGGCGAGAACCGTGCTGTGACCGTCTGCGTGGATATCGCGCACGGCATCGGACATGAACGGAGCCCAGTTGCGGTTGCCCCAGTAGACGGGCACATCGAGACCACGGTTAGCCATCTCGGCTTCGATGGCCTTGATCAGTGCCGTGTTCTGTTCGTTGATCGGACTCACGCCGCCGAGCTCGAGGTAATGGTGGGAGACCTCTTCGAGTCTTTCGCGAGGAACACCGCGACCGCGAGTGACGTTTTCCAGGAACGGCATCACATCTTGCGGTCCTTCGGGTCCGCCGAAGGAAGCGAACAAGATTGCGTCGTACGCACGGGTAATCGTCATGCCAGCACCTCAGCTGCGCCGGCGGCGTCGACGCGCCGGCCGGTGTAGAAGGGGACCTCGTCGCGGACGTGACGCCGCGCGTTGGTGTAACGCATGTCCCGCATCATGTCGACCAGGTCGCTCAACTCGTCCGATTCCAGACCCAGAACCCACTCGAAGTCATTGAGCGCGAAAGTGGACACCGTGTTACTCAAGATATCCGGGTAGTTGCGGCCTTTCATGCCGTGCTCGACGAGCATCTCCCGGCGCTCCTCATCGGGAAGTAGGTACCACTCGAACGAACGATTGAACGGGTAGATGCACAGCCATTGCTTGGGTTCCTTACCGGTCATGTAGGCAGGGACGTGTCCTTTGTTGAATTCAGCCGGACGGTGCAACGCCATGATCGACCACGCGAGGGAAGTCGCTTGCGCGGGTGTGGTGCGCCGGAAATCGCGTAGCGCTCGTTGCAGACCTTCGGCGCTTGGTCCATGTAGCCACAGCATCAAGTCGGCATCATCACGCATCCCTGATACGTCGTATATGCCTCGAACTTCGATGTCATCGGTCTTTAGATCGTCGATCCACCCTTGGAGTTGCGACGCACTCTCCTTCTCGTCGCACTCTGGCGATTCGTCCCGGGCGACGATCGCCCACATCGTGTACCGGATGGTGTCGTTGATCTCACGAGCCGTTGCTGTGCTCATGTTTCCTCTCCTTGCATAGTTGGTGTCCTTAGGTCAGTGCAGGTGCGGTGGTAACTCGTTGGGCTTCCTGCTGCGCAAAGGCGATGACGCCGGCGAGTCCGTTGCCTGCCAGCGAGCTGGAGATCACGCTGAGCCCAGGAACCTGGTGTATTCCGGTCATCAAAGTCTTGATGCGGTCGGCATGTCCCGGTGTGGGAAAAGCCAGTGATTCGCCCCACGTGGTGACGGCTGCGTCAATAACAGTGAAGCCTGCGTTGATGCCGAGGAGTGTCCGTGCGTCACTTGTCGCGACATCGACCAGGTTGGCGGTATCGGGTGCTTGTTGCCCAGCGCGACCAAAGGACAGCCGAAGTAGATGGTGATGGGCCGGCAGCGCTGCATCCCACCATTGCCATTTCGCATTCGAATGGGTGAGCGCCTTGGCGTGGACATCGCTGCGGTCCCGGCGAACGAGCAGACCCGGGCCTGCTGGATGCTCGTCGAGTTCGGCTGCACCAACCAACAGGCTGACGACACTGACAGGTGTGGTGGTCAAGGCGCGCAGTTGGGCACTGACCTCCTGGCTGGTCGTCTCGAGAAGGCGCGAGGCCGGCGCTGGTGGGACTGCTAGGACGACCGCGTCTACTGACTCGTAGGAATCACGAGTGGTTCGCACCGACCACCCAGTCACCGTGCGCTCCAGGCCGGTGGCGGTAGTTGCGGGCATGAGGTCTACGCCCGCTTGCGAACACGCCTCGACCAAGCGAGTGGTGAGTTGATGCATTCCGCCGCGCAAAGTAGCTACTGCGCTTCCGGAAGTGCCTAGACCTGCGCGCATGCGGGCAGCTGCTGCTACGAGGGAACCTTCTCGATTAGCCAGCTCTGTCATGCCAGGTAGGAGAGTGGTGAAGTCGACGTCGTCGGCCGATGCAGCGTGCACACCCGACACCACCGGGTCGACCACTTTCGTTAACACCGCATCGCCGAGCCGCGCGCGAACCGCATCGCCCACGCTCATCTCGGTGGTCAGTTCGATGTCCGGTTCGCTACCGGCACGCAGGAGCTCCTCGTCGGTGAGCAGGGTTTCCAGTCGTGGATCATCGAGGGAAGCAGGGATGCCCAGAACCCCCGCGGGAAGTTCGGGCAAACCTTGCGGTGTGGCGATGCGGGCATCGGTGCGGCGAGGTGTCGCAACTAGTTCGTCCAGACCTAGTTCGGCGAACAAGTCCAAGCCCGAAGTGCGCACCACGCTGATCGCTTCTGCGCCGGAATCGATCGAGTAGTCGGCAAGCTGGATAGACCCGACTGCACCACCCCACGAATCCGAGCGCTCCAGTAATCGCACGAAGTAGCCCTGCTGGGCTAGGCGCCAGGATGCGAGCAGTCCGGAGATACCTCCGCCGACGACCACAACCGAAGGTGTCATGGTTGCGGTGGTTGCGGTGGCTTGGAATGGACGTACTCGACAACGCGTGCCAAGACATCCGGATCGGTGGTGGGCGGAACGCCATGGCCGAGATTGACGATGTGGCCAGGGGCGGCTTTGCCCGCCGTGAGAATGGAATCCACATGAGCCCGCAAGGTTTCCCACGGGGTGAACAGCATCGCCGGATCGATGTTCCCCTGCACCGGCACGTTGCCGCCGAGGCGCCTGATAGCGACCTCCATTGGAGTTCGATCATCGACCCCGATCACGTCCGCATCGCAGGCGTACATCGCCGTGAGGAGCTCGGATGTTTTCGTGCCGAAGTGGATCCGCGGAACACCCAGATCCTTGATTCCGGCCAAGACCGCCCGAGAGTGGGGTGCCACGTAGGTTTGGTAATCGGGTAGCGAAAGTGCACCAGCCCAAGAATCGAAAAGTTGCAGGACGCTGGCTCCGGCTTCTGCCTGGGCGCGTAAGAAAGTCGTACTGAGGCGCGCTGTCCACGCCAGCAGCGCGTGCCAAGTGTCGGGATCACCGAACATCAGTGCCTTCGTGGCCAGATGATCTCGCGATGGTCGCCCTTCGACCAGGTAGCTCGCCAGGGTGAACGGGGCACCGGCGAAACCGATGAGTGGCTTGGCACCGAGCTCGGGCAAGATCAGCTGGATCGCCTCTGAGATGGGGGCCAAGGAGTCGGGCTGCAACTCCGGCAGATCACGAACGTCGGCAGCGGAGCGGATCGGGGGGTCGATGATCGGGCCGACACCAGGGGCGATATCGACATTCACCCCTGCTAGGCGCAAGGGCACCACGATGTCGCTGAACAGGACCGCGGCATCAACGTCCAGTCGACGAACGGGTTGCACGGTGATCTCGGCCGCGAGATCTGGTCGCAAACACGAATCGAGCATGGCGATGCCTTCGCGGATTTTCCGGTACTCCGGGAGCGAGCGTCCAGCTTGTCGCATAAACCACACCGGGTGGGTGTCTACCGCCTGCCCGCGGGCAGCCCGGACGAGTTGGGAGTCGTGTGTTCTGCCGGCGACAAGCGGGTGGTCGGTGGGAAGCGGCACCTTAGAAACCTAGCATTGCGAAGCAGGACCTGCTCTCGGCGAAAGATGCGTGAAATCCGTTGATCAATCGGAACTTTTTCCGACACGGCGTCGGTCGGGATCCTTGCTAACCTCGCCTAGTGCCCATAATCCAGCTCGGTGTCAGTCACCACGAAGTGGAGCTTTCCGAGTTGGAGACTTTGAGTCGGCACGCTGACTCGCTACCCAAACTTTTGCTGGGCGGGGGTTCGCCGCAGATCAGCGGCGCAGTCGTCCTGAGTACCTGTAACAGAGTTGAGTTATATGCCGAAGGTCCGAACGAACGAGACCTGCATGAAGTCTCGCGATCTTTACTCGAAGAGCACCTAGCCGAGGATCTTCCGCGAAGGGGATTTCCCGAGCCTCGATTCAACGCCGATGCAGCCCGACACCTGTTCGCAGTTTCCGTCGGACTGGAATCGATGGTGGTTGGGGAGACCGAGATAGCCGGACAGGTTCGCCGCGCGGCAGCCAATGCCCGCAACGACGGCACGGTCAGTCCCTCCCTCGGGCGGCTGTTCCGCGCTGCCACCTCCGCCGCACGTCAGGTATCGAGTTCCACCGGACTGGGTTCGGCTGGGCGGTCGCTAGTCAGCGTCGCCTTGGACCTCGTAGAAGAGAGTGAGGGTCCGCTTGCTGGTCGTTCGGCCTTGGTGATCGGTACGGGCGCGTATGCACGGGTAGTGCACGCCGCCTTGCAACGTCGTGGGCTGGAAGAGCGGTACGTGTTCTCATTGAGTGGACGCGCACACAGTTTCGCCGAAACCCATGGAGGGCATCGGGTGAGCCAACGCGAACTGATGGATGCCCTGGGTCGCGTGGACTTGGTTATCACCAGCAGTGGCGCCCCTCATCCGATTTTGGAAGCCGACATGCTGGCGGCTGCGGTCGAGGACCGCCCATCGCGTATGCCGGTCGTCGATCTAGCGCTGACTCGTGATGTCGAAGCCGAGGCCGCCGATGTTCCCGGTATCCGTCTGATCGACTTGGAGCTGCTTTCCCAACACGCTCCGCGCGAACACAGCGAAGCGATCTCCGCCGCGCATGGAGCCGTCGCGAAAGCGGCCGCTGACTTCGCTGCACTCGAAGCCGAGCGCACGGCTGATGGTGTGATCGTTGCCATGCGCGCCATGGTGCATTCGGTGGTGGAATCCGAAATCGAGAGAACGCGCCGGCGATTGGGCGAGGAAGCCGCGGAACTCATCCGGCAGTCGTTGCATCGGGTGGAGCAAGAGATCCTCCATGCACCGACGATCCGCAGTCGCCAACTCACTCGCGAGGGGCGACTAGATGAAGTCGAGCACGCAGTTAATGTCCTGCTCGGTCTCTCGGTCACCCATGATTCCCCTCGCGATCAATGACACCCTTGCGGTTGGGCACCCGGGGAAGTCGTTTAGCGCTTACACAGTCGCAATCTGTCGCCGATGCACTGGAGAAGTCTCTGGGCCGCTCGGTGGAGTTGGTGTCCATCCGATCGCTTGGTGACGATCTTCCTGGTCCGCTCTCCCAGGCACCACAACCGGGCGTTTTCGTCAGCGCGTTGCGCGAGGCACTGCTGCGCGGCGAGGTCGACCTTGTTGTTCACTCGATGAAAGATCTTCCTGCGGCTCCCATTGAGGGGATCGCCATCGCGGCGATCCCCGAGCGGGAAGATCCGCGAGACATCGTCATCACACAGACCCGCTGCACCTTCGAGGAACTTCCCAACGGCGCCCGGGTGGGAACCAGCTCACCACGACGGGCCAGCCAACTGAAACGTCTACGTCCGGATCTGACAGTGGTCGATTTGCGCGGCAATATCGGCACCCGGATCGAATCGGTGCGATCCGGAGCGATCGATGCGGCCGTTCTCGCAGCCGCGGGTGTGCACCGAATCGATTGCGGTCACGAGATCGACGGCTACTTGGACCAAGTGATTCCCGCCCCGGCCCAAGGAGCGTTGGCTGTTGAAGTGCGCAGTGATGATGAGCGATTCCTCGCAGACGTCCAGGTGATCGAGCATGCACCCACACGTCGACAGGTCCTGGCAGAGCGGGCGGTGTTGTCCGGACTTGCCGCCACCTGCACATCTGCCGTGGCTGCCTTCGCTACCTGTGACGAGGGCGATGATCTCCTTACTTTGTCGGCCGAGGTGGGCGGAACGCTCGATGGAAAGCAAGGGGTGCGCACGTGCCTTATCCAAGGGGTGGTGGCGCTCGGTGATGATCAGGCCGCGACGGATCTCGGGACGATCGCGGCGCGGCACCTGCTGCGAATCGGTGCCGGGCAGTTGCTCGACGACGGACTTTGGCGGAATCCCGACGAAGGTGCAGCCTCGGTGTGGGTGACCCGCCCGCGATCGGGAGCCGCACGCGATGTGATCGAGCTTCGCAATAAGGGTCTGCGCGTTATCGAAGCGCCCGTTCTGCAGATTCGAGCCGATCCCAGCGCCCGCGAGCAGGCGGCGGTGTTGCTGGATTCGATCGCCCGGGAAGCCGACCTGTTGGCGGTGACGTCCGCCGCTGCTGTGCGGGCATTGCAGGACTTGTCCGATCCGGGCGCCCTACCTGCGGCCCTGACGGCAGGCCAAGAGCGCGGAATGGGCGTGGTAGCGGTGGGTTCGGCAACGGCGCGCATCCTCCAAGACAGCGGTGCCCGTGATGTCCTGGTACCGGGGGTCCAAGACGCCGAAGGCATGTTGGCGATGCTCCAGGAACTGCCACCGGGGATCGCGGTGTTGCCGCGTGGCAACCTCGCGATGAAAGGTCTCGCCGAAGGTCTGACTGCCACGGGCTGGTCGGTAACCAGCGAGCAGGTGTACCTGACCGAGCCGGCGACGGTTCCTGCAGGTGTCAGCGAAGCCATTTCTTCCGGAGCGATCACGGCCGTAGTGCTGCGCTCGCCGAGTGCGGTCCGAGCCGTGCGGGATGGTCTTGGGGGCGATGCGGTGCCGGATGCTTGCGTTCTGCTCGCCGGAGGCTCCACGACTGCCGCGGCACTAGAGGAGGAGTGGGTCGATCACGGCGGGGTAGTGGTCACCCCGAGTGAACCGAGCCCCACCGCTGTGGCCCAACGCTTGTTCGACATGCTCTGCGACGAAACATCCGCATAAGACAAAAAGAAGGTAACCGTGTCCTACGAAATTCCCGAGCGTCCCCGGCGCTTACGCCGCACCCCGGCTATTCGCTCTCTCGTGCGCGAAAGTGCGCTGTCACCTCAGCGGCTCATGCAGCCACTCTTCTATCGCGAAGGGCTTTCGGGTAGCACCGACATCGAAGGAATGCCCGGCATTCAGCAACACGACATGAATGGTGTCTTCAAGGTCACCCAAGCCGCGCTCGACGCCGGTGTGGTCAGCATCATGGTGTTCGCCATTCCCCAAGACAGAGACGCCACCGGGACTCGCGCCTGCGATACCGATGGACCCTTGACGGACGTCGTTGCGAAGTTGAAGGGGGAGTTCGGGGAAGACGTCGTTGTAGTAGCCGACCTGTGCTTGGACGAATTCACCGACCACGGCCACTGCGGTGTTCTTGACTCGAAGGGGCGAGTTGATAACGACGCCACGCTTGCTGCTTACGAACGCATGGCGCTGGTCTTGGCCGACGCGGGAGCCGATTTCCTCGGCGCGAGCGGAATGATGGATGGGCAAGTGGGGGCGGTGCGATCCGCACTCGATGAGCACGGATCGCTCGACGTCGGGATTTTGGCCTACGCGGCGAAGTACGCATCTGCTTCCTACGGCCCTTTCCGGGATGCAGTGGAGGCGGCACTGCAGGGGGATCGACGGAGCTACCAGCAAGACCCAGCCAATCAGCGCGAGGCGTTACGCGAAGTTCGCCTCGACGTCGAGGAGGGCGCGGACATCGTCATGGTGAAGCCCGCGTTGGGATATCTGGATGTGGTCTCCTTGACGGCCGATGAAGTGGATGTGCCGGTCGCCGCATACGTGGTCAGTGGCGAGTACGCCATGATCGAGTACGCCGCCGCGGCCGGTGCTATCGATCGAAAGCGATCCATCATCGAAGCGCTGACTAATGTGAATCGCGCCGGAGCCAGGATTCAGTGCACGTATTGGGCTACCGAGGTAGCGAAGTGGATCGCTGAAGGGAGCCTGGATAGATGACAACCGCAACATCGAGTGAATGGCATGCCCGAGCAAGTGCGGTAGTCCCCGGTGGAGTGAGTTCGCCGGTCCGCGCCTTTCGCGCCGTAGGTGGAGACCCCATCTACTTCGCCTCCGGTTCAGGAGCCTGGGTAAGCGACGTCGACGGCAACCGATACGTGGATCTGGTCGGTTCGTGGGGTCCGATGATCCTCGGTCACGCTCATCCGAAGGTGCGCGAGGCGGTGATCGAGACCGTGAACAGTTCGAGTTCGTTCGGCGCCCCCACGGTGGCGGAGACCCTCCTGGCCGAAGAGATCATCGCGCGGGTTCCCGTGGTTGACCGAGTGCGGTTCGTATCCAGTGGCACGGAAGCCACGATGACTGCCATCCGGCTAGCGCGGGCAGCAACTGGTCGCGACAAGATAGTCAAGTTCGTCGGCTGCTACCACGGTCATTCCGATGCATTGCTCGTGCAGGCTGGATCGGGTGTGATGACGCTCGGGTTGCCAAATTCCCCTGGAGTCACCGCCGGCGCTGCCGCCGACACGATCACGATCCCGTACGGCGATACGCAAGCGGTGGAAGAACTGTTCGAACGATTCCCCGACAGCATTGCCGCAGTACTGACCGAAGCGGCACCAGCGAACATGGGTGTCATCCCACCCCCTGAGGGCTTCAATGCTTTCCTTCGCGAAATAACCCAACGCCATGGATCACTCTTCGTCTTCGACGAGGTGATGACCGGTTTTCGCGTTGGCCCAGGTGGGTGGTGGATGCGCTTCGAACAGGGCCCACCGCCTGATCTCTTCGCCTTCGGCAAGGTCATCGGTGGCGGCTACCCGCTGGCCGCGCTCGCCGGATCATCCAACGTGATGGATCAACTCGCGCCCTTGGGCCCGGTCTACCAAGCCGGAACCTTGAGTGGAAATCCGGTAGCAGCAACAGCCGGCTTGACCACACTGCAGCAACTCTCCGAGGACTCCTATCGGCATCTGGACGAGACCGCTGCAACGGTGCTGGCTATCGCGTCGAATGCATTGAGTGCTGCGGGGGTTGCGCATTCGGCGCAAACTGCTGGAAATCTCATCAGCATCTACTTCACCGAGGGCCCGGTGCGATCCATGGAAGACGCCAGTGCGCAAGATGAGACGGCTTTCGCACGTTTCTTCCAAGGCATGTTGAGGCGCGGAGTATCGCTTCCTCCCAGTGCCTATGAAGCGTGGTTTGTCTCGACCGCGCATGATGAACGAGCGATCGAGGCGATCGCGAGTGCGGCGCCGCAGGCAGCGCGGGAGGCAGCCAGCCGGTAGGCGGCTATGAATGCTGTTAGCGTCACGTAATGGTCGGCATCCTCTCCCTGAGCCCGGTACTTCCGCCGTACCGCTATTCCCAGGCCGAGATAACCGAGCCGCTTGTCGAAAGCCTCAGTAGTGATGAGAAGACCGCTGCGGTCATCCGACGCATACACAGCGCAACCGGAGTCGAACATCGCTCACTGGCCATGCCCATCGAGGCGTATCGGGATGTCCGTGACTTCACCGACGCCAACCTGCTGTTTCGGGAACACGGACTGCCGCTTGCCGTCGCCGCAATCCAGCAAGCCCTCGATGATGCTGGCGTCGAGGCGGTCGATGTCGACTACCTGTTCTTCACGACGGTGACCGGTGTCGGTGCTCCGTCGTTGGATGTGGAACTCGTCCAGGCCATGGGCTTCCGACCGGATGTAAAGAGGGTTCCAAGCTTCGGTCTTGGATGCGTAGCCGGAGCCGCGGGTGTCGCACGAGTCAATGATCTTCTTCGCGGTGATCCCGGAGCCTTGGCGGTCATGGTGTCGTTGGAGTTGTGTTCGCTGACGATTCAGTGGGAGGACACCTCCATGGCGAACATCGTGGGTACCGGACTGTTCGGTGATGGCGCATCGGCGATGGTGCTCGCCGGTGCGGATCGGACGGAGGAACCGATTGCGTGGATTCGCGGATCTCGTAGTGCGCTCTACCCGGATTCGACGGAGACGATCGGGTGGAATATCGGCTCCTACGGGTTCCGGTTGATGCTCACTCCCGCCGTACCGGAGCTCATCGACCGACACCTTGCCGTTGACGTCGATGGTCTGCTTTCCGAGCACGGACTCGGGCGCTCGGACGTAGACGAGTGGATCGCCCATCCCGGAGGACCACGAGTCCTCGAGGCCTTTTCCGAGGCGTTGGAGCTGGCGCCCGGAGACCTCGCCACGAGTTGGGATGTGTTGGCCGAGGCGGGCAACATGTCCTCCAGTGCGGTGCTGCACGTGCTGGCGCGGAACCTGAAGAGCCCGCCCGGTCACATCGGCTTGCTCTTCGCCCTCGGACCGGGTGTCAGCGTGGAGATGGTTCTCCTGGAGTGGCGGTGATCGCCTACACGCTGTTCGTTTTGGCCACCGGCTTGGAACGGCTCTACGAGGTCCGGATCTCCAAGAAGAACGCGGTGATCGCGATGGCTAAGGGCGGTAAGGAATACGGGCGCGGTCAATACCCGTGGATGGTGGCTCTTCATACCGGTCTACTCGTGGGCGCCGTCGCCGAGGTGTGGATCTTCGATCGACCCTTCATTATCTGGCTGGGCATTCCGATGCTGGTTATCGCGATCGCCTGCCAGGTTGGTCGCTACTGGGTCATCTCGTCCCTGGGCTGGCAGTGGAACACCCGAGTGATCGTGGTGCCTGGTGCCCCGCGGGTGCGGCGCGGCCCGTATCGGTTCCACTGGTTACGCCACCCCAATTACTGGATCGTGGTGATCGAGGGCATTGCCCTTCCGCTGATCCACACCGCTTGGATAACCGCCATCGTCTTCACCGTCCTGAATGTCATCCTCTTGCTCGGCTTTCGGATTCCCGTCGAGAACAAGGCGTTAGCGAGCCTGACATGACCGCGACCCGAGTAGCGATCGTCGGCGGCGGTCCAGTAGGGCTTGCCGCCTCGTTGTTCGCCGCGCGCGCAGGAATGCATCCAGTGCTCATTGAGTCGCAAAATCGCGATGGCGACAAAGCCTGCGGTGAAGGTCTGATGCCGGGGGTGATGCCGCTGCTGGAGGAATTGGGAATCGATCCGCCAGGGCACGATTTGCTTGGGGTGTCATATCGACAGGGCGCACGGCACGTCGATCACCTGTTTCCGGACACGCCTGGCCGAGGGGTTCGGCGCACGGTCTTGGTGGATGCGATGCGCAACGAAGCCGACCGACACGGGGTCGAGAGAGTGCACGCCCGGGTGACCGGCCTCACGCAATATCCAGCACAGGTGCGATTGCACTGCGCTGCACACGAAGATGTGGAGGCCGATTACGTCCTGGCCTGCGATGGCTTGCACTCGACAATCGCGCGACAGCTGGGTCTGGTTGCCCGTCCGAAGAGACGGGCGCGTCGTTATGGTCTTCGGCAGCACTTCCAGCGAACGCCGTGGAGTTCCATGATCGAGGTGTACTA
>Ga0102945_1000486_pt1 | contig 12028 bp, 9 predicted proteins | sample SalPonred_H2O_MG_FD_78207 | JGI IMG/M metagenome (GOLD analysis project Ga0102945, IMG submission 78207) | Salt pond water microbial communities from South San Francisco under conditions of wetland restoration - Salt Pond MetaG R2_restored_H2O_MG ...
CTCAGTAGCGAGCGTACCCGCGAGGAATCGATTCGACGGTCCGCGAACGCAGCCTTCAGCGCGGCCATCTTGGTCAGCACCAGTAACTACATCAAAGACAATCGCATCACCCGGGAAATGCTGTTGGACTATGCCCGCTGGCACATCCGATCTATCGCCTGCTCGCACGGCGCAACTTCACCGGGGGGTTGGGGTAACGGGTGGCAAAGCTCCCTGTGGGCGGTAGTTGCTGGACAAGCCGGGTGGATGCTGTGGGATGAACTATCGGCACAAGAGCGCGCGTACGTCGCCGCGATGGTGTTCAGCGAGGCCGAATACTCCGCGGTGCGCGGCCCGCAGTATTTCCGAGATCGAGTTGGGGCCGAACTGACGCCCGGTAATTCCAAATCCGATGAAGTCTCGTGGGATCTGCTGGCTCCGGCGCTTGCCTACTCGATGTTCCCCGATCACCGACACGAAGCCAAGTGGCGGGATTCACTCATCGCAATGGCAATTGCATCGTTCGCACGACCAAGCAATCTGCGCAACAACACGTTCGTCAATGGAATAAGTGTCAGCGTGCGCCTGCCTGGCACTAATGCGAACGAGGATGGCACCGTTACCAATCACGGAATCGTTAACCCCGACTACACGCAGAATGTTCAGCACCTGTGGTGGGCTGCCACGCTCTTGCGTGCAGGTCGTCAACCGGTCCCCGAATCGGTGTTCTTGAATGCGGACATTGTTTATCGAGCGCTGGCCGTGGTGGATTTTCCAAGTCCGCCGTACGCCGCACCTGGTGGGACTGTTTACGCGCCTGGCGGGCAGATCTACTACCCGATGGGCGTGAGTTGGGGGATTCGTCGACCAGCAACCTTCGTTGGGGTCGATGCATTCGCGAACGTCTACGCGGCCCCCGATACGAACGCCGGCACCTTCCTTGCAGCGCACGCCTACGACACTCGAGCGTTGCAACTGCGATTCAAGTCGGGCCAGATCTACGCACCGGGAAGGGAAGAGGAGTCCTACGGGCTGGGCAAGGAGGAATACGCGTTGCAGCAGGTGGCCCTGGCATGGTGGGCCGGAGCGTGGAAACAAAATGGTCGCAGCATGCAGGTGGACACGAATGCTTATCCATGGGTTCGATTGCACACTGGGTACGACCTCGACGAGGTCGGTGGAACTACTTGGGACTAGTTGTGCGAGATTGCAACGACGCCAGATACGCGTTGTACTCGTCAAGTTCCTTGTGGCCGTCTCGCTCAGCAGCCCGGTCTCGTCTCTTGGCCTCGCGTTCGTCGCTGCGCGACCACTGCACGGCAATCGCGATGAGCACGATCACGCTGGGAATCTCGGACAATCCCCACGCGACTTGACCGCCGAGCAGCGTGTCTCGTAGCGGATCGGTAACCCACTCGGGCCGCACGATGCCGTACCACTCGACCGCCATCGGGGTGGTTCCCATCATCATCGCCACGGCGAAGAATCCGTGGACGGCAAGCGCCAATAGGAGCAGGAGTAATCGTCCCCAGTAAGGAAGTGGGCGTGGTCGGGGATCGATGCCGATAAGAACCCAGTAGAAGAGATATCCGGACACGATGAAGTGCGTCTGCATGACAACGTGACCGACATGCGAGCCCATCAGCCATCCGAACAGTGGCGTCATGTAAAGCCCGTACAGCCCGATCACGTACACGACGAACACGTAGAACGGATTCGTCAGAACTCGATTTATCGGACTGTGTAGCAGCCACACCAGCCACTCTCGAGGACCGCGTTCATTGCCTCGCGCCGGCTTCAATGCTCGAAGGGCCAAGGTGGCAGGTGCACCCATTACCAACAGGATGGGCCCGAGCATCGTCATGATCATGTGTTGGGTCATGTGCAAACCGACGGAAACCTGTGAGTACAAGGCGATACCGGAGTTCGTTGTCCAGATGATCACACCGATGCCGCCCAGCCAGGAAACCAGCCGCATGACTGGCCACTGGATACCGGCGTTGCGAACTCGTGCGTAGCCAACTACGTACAACGCCGCTGCTATCACGCTGGCAGTGAAGAACAGCGGATCGAACTTGAAGCCGAGAGCAACCGATTCGAGAGTGGGAGCCGGCGGATACGGGAAGCCCAGCAGGCTTTCACCGTAAGAAGGGAGAAGTTGCTCCTCGCGCGGGTAGGGACTCGTTGCTAGTGAGACACCGAGGCCGATAGCAATTGCCATGATCGTCAATTCGACTCCGGCCACCCGCACGAATGAGCGAACGCGCGATTGGGTTCCCAGATGTGGAATGACCCGCTTGCGCAGCACGAAGCCGATCACGCCGAGGGCGATGAGCAGCCACACTTTGGTCAAGGTCACTTGGCCATAGCCGGTGGTGAGAAGTTGTCCGATCCCATCGACGCGGGTGTAGGCGTTGGCCAGTCCGCTGACAGCGAGCAGGATTATGGCGGTCAGGGCGATCGTGGAGAAGCGTTGAACCGGCCGTTCGAGTGGCACGTCGCGCCGCACGGCGTGAACGGTCAAGGCGAGCAGCCCACCTATCCACAACACAGCGGACACCATGTGTGTTACCCCTGCAGTGGTGGCGAGTTCGTGATCACCGAGGGCCGAACTGTGCCCGGCTAGGCCGGGTAAGGCCGCTGCGACAACGCCCACCACCAACCAGGCGCCGGTAGCTCCCGTAGTTGCTGCGGTAACGGCCCCGACCGTGATGACAACCGCCAAAATTGCCATGACCAACAAGGCTCGCGTGGTGTCGAGCTCGTTTGCGTAGGTGGAAACCACTTCCGGGCTCAGCGCATCGCTCAAGGGAACGCCCAACACCAATGCGAGGGTGAAGAACAGTTGCAGCACCGCCAACACCGCCCAGATGCCAGCAGCCCACGCGGCACGAACCGAGTCTTGGCGGCCGGTCCGCGAAAGGACCCCGTCCTTGCCGGAGGGAGCCAGCGCGGTGGCGGAAAGCAGCAATCCGACGGTCACGATCGCTGCGATGTCGGTGAGCACCCGCGAGATCGGTGTCCCCCATGTGACGAGTTGGCCGGGGTTCGCCAGCCCGGGTAGCGCTTCGCCGGTTCCACCGGCTTGGACCACACCCACAGCCGCAGCCGCTACGGCAACTGCCACCAACCCAAAGGCGATGCCTGCGCCCTTCGATCTCGTCCAGGCGTGTGTGGGTCGGTCCTGGAGGACTCGCACAGTCGTGGTCATGGTCGCGGCTATTGACGCGATCTTGCTAGCAGTACGAGGGAAACAACGACGCCAACCCCGACGACCACGGCTGCCCCGATCAGCAGCGGTCCGATCAGCGAACTATCCGGGGCGCCGGCTTGCTCGGCGGTGACTTCTTCCTGCGCCGTCACTTCCTGCGCTGCGGTTTCCTCGACAGGCTCGGGCTCGGGCGACGCCGGCTCGGGCGACGCCGGCTCAGGGCTCGCCGCCTCAGGGCTCGCCGCCTCAGGGCTCGCCGCTTGGGAGTACGAGAAATTCACTTGCCCGGTCACCGGATGACCGTCGGCGGAAACGACGCGGAATGCCACGGCGTAGTCACCCGGGGGAAGGTCGCCGGGCCAGGGCACGATCACGTCGGTGCCCGGGGGCGGTGTTTGCTCGGCTTCGGTCGCCATCACCAGGTCCCCGGCGCCGTCGAGCACCGAGACCTCGATGAGATCGGCGAACAGTTCTTCACTGAAGGTCAGGACAACGCGCTCAGGGGTCGTATCCAAGGTGGCGCCGTCCGAAGGGGTGCTGGAAGTCAGACTGGCGTGCCCGAAAGCCGCTGAAGGCGCCAGAAAAAACAGCAGCCCGACTACGACGGCCGATACCCAAAAACGCATGCTTCCAGACTACGCTGTTGCGGAATTCACGCGATCGGTTCCCGTCCTACACTCAGGTGATGTTCGGCACCGAGTTTGAACAGATAGCAGCCATCTTGGTGTTGGCCGCAATCACCGCTGGTCTGGCCAAACTGCTTCGTCAGCCTGTCATCGTTGCCTACATCGTTGTGGGAGTCCTTGCCGGTCCTGCGGTCCTAGAGATCGTTTCCGATGGCGACGATGTGGCAGCCCTAGCGAAAATCGGTATTGCGATCCTGCTTTTCCTAGTGGGCTTGAAATTGGATCTGCATCTGATTCGATCAACGGGACTGGTGGCCCTGTACACGGGCGTAGGGCAGGTGGTCTTCACCTCACTTGTTGGCTACGTGATCGTCATCGCTTTGGGATTCGAGCCGTTGGCTGCGTTGTACATCGCTGTTGCGCTGACTTTCTCTTCGACGATCATCATCGTCAAGTTGCTATCCGATAAACGTGAACTCGATCAATTGCACGGTCGAATTGCAGTCGGCTTCCTCATCGTCCAGGACCTCCTGGTGATTGTCGCCATGATCGTCATCGTTGCTATCGGTCAGCCCGAGCAGGTCTCGCCAGTCGAGACGATCATCCGCACCGTCGTGGGAGGTGTGGCCTTCCTCGCGGCTGTAGCCCTTTTGGCGAAGTTCGTTCTCCCGAGGCTTCTCGGCTGGCTGGCGAAAAGTCAGGAACTGACGTTGCTCTTTGGCGTGGCCTGGGCTATCGCTTTGGCGGCTATTTCCGGTGCGCTGGGCTTGAGCATGGAGATCGGTGCTTTCGTTGCCGGAGTTGCTCTTGCCTCCACGCCCTATCGCGAGAGTTTGGGTGCGCGCCTGGTGAGTCTGCGCGACATCATGATCTTGTTCTTCTTCATTGAGCTGGGCGCATCATTGACCTTCACCGCAGCGCTCCAGCAACTCGTCCCTGCTCTCGTTTTGTCCGTGTTCGTGCTCATCGGCAATCCGATCATCGTCATGATCATCATGGGGTTGATGGGCTACCGCAAGAAGGTGTCCTTCAAGGCGGGTCTCGCGGTTGCGCAGATCAGTGAGTTCTCCCTCATCCTGATCGCACTGGGATTCTCACTGGGCCAGGTAGACGAAGCGGTGTTGGGCCTGGTGACCATGGTTGGGATCATCACGATCACCATCTCCACGTACTTCATCCTTTATTCGCAGCAAATCTTCGACCGGATCTCGCCCGCATTGAGCATTTTCGAGCGCAAGAACCCTGAATCACACGAAGAACATGAACGCCTCGAGCATCCTTACGATGCAATCGTCGTCGGTGCCGGTCGGATGGGCGGGGAAGTGATCAGAGGGCTGATCGCCCGTCACGCGAACCTGCTCGTGGTGGATTACGACCCGGAGGCTCTTCGGAACATCACCGGACCGAATGTGACGACCTTGTACGGAGATGTCTCCGAACCGGAATTCGCTGCGACGCTTCCCTTCCACGAAACGGAATCGGTGATCTGCGCTGTGCCAGGAACCCCCACCAACCTGGTTTTGTTGCAGACGTTGCGCCGCTACGATTTCACCGGAGCGATTTGTTTGACGGCACTCGATGCCCGGGCAGCCGACATGCTCAGCGGGGACGACGACGTCACCGTCATTCGCCCATTCAAAATGGCCGCTCAGAACATCGTTAGCCAGATCGACATCCCCATCAAGGGAGGCAACCGCCCTGACCCACCGAAAGGATCGGCCTAGAAAGCTTCTTCCGGTAGGCGCATGATGTCGTCGTCGGTTGCCTCGGCAACGGCACGCTCTGCGGTGAGTAGCGGGAGCCGGTTACGAGCGAACCACTTGGCCGTCTCCACCTTGCCCTCGTAGAAAGCGCGGTCGCGATCACTCGGCCCGGCATCCAGTGCTGCGAGCGCGATTTCCGACTGGCGGATGAGCAGCCAGCCGATAAGCAGATCCCCGGTCATCATGAGCAAACGCGTGGTGTTCAAGCCGACCTTGTAGATCTCTTCCGGGCTCTGTTGCGAGGCCATCGCCCATTCACCGAGCTTGCCGACCACTGCTTGGACGTCCTCGAGTGCCACGCCGAGCAGTTCGCGCTCCTTGGCCAGGGCTCCTTTGCCTTCGTCGCCCTTGACGGTTTCGGTGATCTGGGCGGCGAGGTAGAAGATCGCCTTGAACTGATCTCGGACCATCTTGCGGAAGAAGAAGTCCAAGCCTTGGATGGCGGTGGTGCCCTCGTAGAGGGTGTCGATCTTGGCGTCGCGGATGTATTGCTCCAGCGGATAGTCCTGCAAGAAGCCGGACCCACCGAAGGTTTGCAAGGAGACAGCGAGCATTTCGTAACTGCGTTCGGAGCCGACGCCCTTGACCACCGGCAAGAGCAGATCGTTCATCCGCTCTGCCATGTCGAGTTCGACGCCGGTATCGCCGGCGTTACCCATCTCGATCAAGTCTTGCCAGTACGCGGTGTAGGCCACAAGCGCGCGCAACCCCTCGGCGTAGGACTTCTGCAGCATCAACGAACGACGCACATCCGGATGGTGAGTGATGGTCACCCGGGGAGCGGTCTTGTCGGTCATCTGCGTGAGGTCGGCGCCTTGGACACGTGTCTTCGCGTACTCGAGTGCGTTCAGGTAGCCGGTCGAAAGAGTGGCGATGGCTTTCGTGCCGACCATCATGCGTGCGTACTCGATCACCTTGAACATCTGGGCGATTCCGTCGTGGACTTCCCCGAGGAGCCAGCCGGTAGCCGGCTCCTTCTCGCCGAAGGTGAGTTCGCAGGTCGTCGAGGCCTTCAGCCCCATTTTCTTCTCCACGTTGGTGGCGTATACGCCATTGCGCTCACCGAGTTCTCCGGTTTGCGGGTCCACATGGAATTTGGGCACGATGAACAAGCTCAAGCCCTTGGTTCCTGGTCCTGCGCCCTCGGGGCGAGCGAGAACCATGTGCACGATGTTGTCGGCCATGTCGTGCTCAGCGGAGGTGATGAAGCGCTTGGTGCCTTCGATGCGCCAGGTGCCGTCGCCGTTATCGAAAGCGCGCGTGCGTCCGGTGCCAACGTCTGAGCCGGCGTCCGGTTCGGTGAGCACCATCGTGGCGCCCCAACCGTTCTCGATCATCTGATGCGCGAACTGCTTTTGCTCATCGGTGCCCAGATGGTCGATCACCGCAGCGAAGTTCGGGCCGGACATATAGAGGAATGCAGCCGGGTTGCCCCCCAGCAGCAACTCGCTTGCAGCCCACCGCAAAGACGGAGGTGCGCCGGTGCCGCCCAGGTGTTCGGGCAGGTCCAGTCGCCACCACTCGGCATCCATCAACGCCTGGAAGGAGGCCTTGAAGCCTTCGGGCATCGTGACCGACGTGGTCGTCGGATCGTAGACAGGGGGGTTGCGGTCGGCGTCGGCGAAGGAATCGGCCAATGGTCCGCTCGCAAGCCGATCCACCTCGTGCAGGATCGTCGTGGCGGTATCGGCGTCCATCTCGGCGAATGGGCCGTTGCCCATGCGCTCGCCGGCTCCGAATACCTCGAAGAGGTTGAACTCCAAGTCCCGAACGTTGCTCTTGTAGTGCGACATGACCTTTATCCCTCGTCCGTCGGTGCGCTAAGTTACTGACCAGTAACTTAATGATGCACCCGATCGACGGCGATTGCAAGAGCAAGCAGGTAAACAACTGGTCGACTGTGGTGGGACCCGATGCCCGCGACTTAGCCAGCCGCCACAATGGGCGCCATGGCACGCGCTGGATGGTCCGATTCGGTGACCCCTGTTGCGCCGCCGAGTTCGGCACGACCGGGTGTTCGCACGATGGCCTATGCAGCTTTGGTCACGGGGGTGTGGTCGGGTTTGCTGTCGCTGCTCGTCTACGGGCTCGCTCGTTTGATCGGTGTGCCTATGCAGGTCGAGGTTGCCGGCAGCGCGCAGATCGTTCCGTGGTTCGGGGTCTTGTTACTGCCGATCGTCGCGGCTGAGGCCGGGGCTATTGGGTCGCTGGTTATCCGAGGTCGTCGAGGCGCGGGCCGGATCGTGTTCTGGGTGGGCACCTTGATCGCGGTTATCTCCGTTGTGCCGCTCATCATGCAGCCAACCGAGGTTTCTTGGGCGACTCGCATCTGGCTGACAGTGCTGCACGTGATCACCTGGCTACTCGTGGTGCCGCAAATCGCACGCATCATTGGTGATTCGGAACCGGGAATGCATGCCGAACGCGAAGTCGTCTACACATGACCGACACCGTGGACAGTTCTATTCCGCAACGCACCTTCGCAGTCGCGCTGATCTCCGCTATGCGCCCGAGGCAATGGGTCGAGAACGTTCTGGTCTTCGCGGCGCCGTTGGCTGCCGAGCAAATTTTCGCCCCCGACATCTTGCTTCCCAGCATCGGCGCATTCGTCGTTTTCTGTCTGGTATCCAGCGCTACCTACTTGATAAACGACATCCGCGACGTTGCAGCAGACCGCGCTCACCCGAAGAAGCGCGCTCGACCTATTGCCGCTGGGCATTTGCCAGCAGCCGGAGCGGCTGTTGCTGCGGGTGTGTTGATGGCTGCATCGATAGCGCTCTCGGCATTCATTTCCTTGGCGCTCACCGGTGTTGTTATCGCGTACGCGGTTTCGACGCTGGCGTATTCGTTCGGGTTGAAACATGAGCCGGTAATCGAACTCGCACTCTTGGCCCTGGGGTTCCTCCTTCGTGCGATCGCCGGGGGCGCTGCATCAGGGCTGCCGATTTCCCAGTGGTTCTTGATCGTGGCTGGATTCGGCTCACTCTTCATGGCTGCCGGTAAGCGATACAGCGAGTTGGCTAGGTTCGCCGGCGTTGGCACCGATAACGCGAAGGCGATCGACGATTCACCGATGCGCAAGAGCCTGGATGGCTACACCCTGGGCTATTTGCGGTTCGTGTGGGGCGTGGCTGCTGCGGTAACCATCACGTCCTACTGCCTGTGGGCCTTCGATGTAGCCGAGACACCGTCCAGCTTCCCGTGGGCTGAGTGGAGTGTCTTGCCGTTCGTGCTCGCGATACTTCGCTATGCAGTGAGCGTGGATCGCGGCGACGCAGAGACCCCCGAAGACACTGCTTTGCAGGACCGCGTGTTCTTACTGCTCGGCTTCGCGTGGCTGGTGCTCTTCGGACTCGGAGCTCTGGGCGTATGACGGCCAATTCGCCCCTGAGTGCAGATGAGCACGACGCCCTGCTTACCGGCTGGGGCCGCACGGCTCCGAGTAGGGCGCGCATGGTTGCTGCTCACACGGTGGCGGACATCAGCGCAGGAATCCAGTCGAGCGGCCCACGGGGAGTTTTAGCTCGCGGGCTTGGGCGCAGTTATGGCGATGCCGCCCAAAGCGGCGGTGCGACTGTCTTCGATATGACCGCGCTGCGTTCCTTCGATCTTGACATCGAAGCGGGAACCGTGACCGCGGATGCGGGAACCAGCATCGATGATCTACTGCGTTCGGTTATTCCCGCTGGTTTCTTCGTCCCGGTAACGGCAGGAACCCGGTTCGTTACCGTTGGTGGCGCGATTGCTGCAGACATCCACGGCAAGAACCACCATGGTGAGGGAAGTTTCGCCTCCCACGTCACGCGCATGCGGGTAGTGGACGGACGCGGCGAACAAAACGAACTGCGTCCGGATGATCCGACGACAGCCGAGATGTTTTGGGCGACGGTTGGAGGAATGGGGCTGACAGGGGTCATCGTGGAGGCGACTTTTCGACTGTTGCCGATCGAGACCGCGCAGATGAGTGTGGACACAACGCGTTGCCGTGATCTCGACGATGTGATGGCTCGGATGATCGAAGGTGATGACCGGTACCGGTATTCGGTGGCATGGATCGATTCCGTCGCCTCATCGGGTAGGGGCGTTCTCACGCGCGGCGATCATGCTCGGCGTGATCAACTGCCAGCAGGCGATCCAGCAGGCGATGCTGGCACCGCGCTGGAATATGCCACCCCTTCGCTTCCGTCGGCGCCGCCGTTCGTTCCGGGTGGCCTCTTGAATAGCGCAACCGTACGTGCGTTCAATGAGACCTGGTTTCGCAAGCATCCCAAGGATCGATCCAGTGAGATCATGTCCATTCCTGCCTTCTTCCACCCGCTCGATGGAGTCCGTGACTGGAATCGCGTATACGGCCCACAGGGCTTCCTGCAATATCAATTCGTTGTCCCGGATTCGGCTGGCTGGTTGGTGGAACGAACCTTGTCGCGGCTGCGTGATGTGGGCGCACCGAGTTTCCTGACAGTGTTGAAACGTTTTGGGCCCGCGAATCCGGCGCCTTTGTCATTTCCGCAGCCGGGCTGGACACTCGCCGCAGACGTCCCGGCCAGGAACGATCGTTTGGCACCCGTGCTGGACGACCTCGATGAACTCGTCGCGGCCGAAGGCGGACGGTTGTATCTGGCGAAGGACTCGCGTCAGTCCCCCGCGATGCTGGCTGCTACCTATCCCAGACTGAGCGAGTGGCAGGCTGTTCGAGACCGAATGGATCCCAGCGGGATCTTCACCTCCGACCTTGGAAGAAGGTTGTCTTTGTGAACGACGCGCTCGGTGAGGTCCAATCGGTTCTCGTGCTCGGTGGTTCGAGTGAAATCGCTCGGGCGACCATCGTCGAACTCCCAGGTAATCGGCTTCGCCGGGTCGTGCTCGCAGGCAGAGCATCATCGGCCCTCGACGACGCCGCCGCGTTTCTGGGGAACAGGGGCATTCCCACGGTCGAAGTGGCTGAATTCGATGCAACCGCTACTGATTCTCATGGCGCGTTCATCGACGAAGTCTTCGACAACTCCGATATCGATCTGGTGATCATGGCTTTCGGGGTACTCGGCGATCAGATGGAAGTCGAAGCCGATCCGTCGAAGGCGGTCCAGATCGCAACAGTCAACTACACCGGAGCCGTTAGTGTGGGGCTGCACGTGGCTCGTCGTCTTCGCCAGCAAGGTCATGGCAACTTGGTGGTGCTTTCCAGCGTTGCCGGTGACCGAGCACGCAGGTCCAACTACGTCTACGGCTCCACGAAGGCCGGACTCGATGCGTTCGCTCAAGGCCTGGGCGATGCGCTAGCCGGTTCGGGTGCGTCGGTCCTGGTTGTGCGCCCCGGCATGGTGCGCACTCGGATGAGTGCCGGACTCCCGGAAGCCCCGATGACCACCGATCCGGAAGTAGTGGGTAAGGCGATAGTCCAGGCCCTTCGCAAGGGAAAGCACACGATCTACGCCCCAGGGCCGTTGAGATTCCTGATGGGTGCGGTAAAGGCCGTTCCCAGGCCCGTTTTCCGTAAATTGCCGCAATAGTTCCCTTTTCTTCCCCGGCGAGTTTGTGACAGCAGCGCTGTGAGTTGGTTACCTTCACGGCATGAATAGACCAGTAACGCTAACCATCGCCGTCGTACTGCAGTGGATCGCTGCCATCTTCATGATCATCGCCGGGGTCGGGCTGCTGCTCAGCGGCTTCGCAACATTGAACTCCAATGTTCGAGATGAGATCACCAGCGTCCTCGAGCAAGAGGGGCTCAGCGGTGTTTCCTCCGGAGCGATCAGTGCCGGTGTCTTCATCGCCGGCCTGGTGGTGATCGGCATCGCCGTCATCCGAGTCATCGTGGCCGTCTCCCTTGGGCGCGGGCACAACTGGGCGCGGATCTTGATCACCGTTTTCGTCATCTTGAACCTGCTGGGTGCCATCGGCGGTTTGATCAGCGGCCAGTGGATCTCCCTTGTTTCGATCGCCATCGAGATCGTCATCCTGTGGCTGCTGTGGAACGCCACGTCCTCGGCCTACATCAAGGTCAAGACCGCGGAGCGCGCTGTCGCCGGCTAATCCATCAATCGACGCGAAGGGGTGCCCGATCGGGCACCCCTTTCGCATGTGAGGACAGACTTCGGCCATGGCCCGCGATCTTCTTATCGGCTTCGGAGTAGGCGCCTTTTCCGGAGCTTTTGGCGTGGGCGGAGGCATTATTTTGGTGCCGACTTTGGTTCTCCTGTGGCACCTGTCGCAAAAGCAAGCCCAGGCTACGAGTCTTGTCATGGTCGCAATGGCCGCGCTGGCTGGCGCGATCACGTATGCGATCGATGACGCCATCGTTTGGAATTCAGCATTCCTCGTGCTCATCGGTGGTCTGATCGGATCGTTGGTTGGCAGCTTCGTCGTTCGTCGAAGTACTGATGTCCGACTTCAATCTGCTTTCGGGTTGTTCCTACTAGTTGTCTCGGTGTCGCTGTTGTTTCCCAGAA
>Ga0102945_1000487_pt1 | contig 12028 bp, 11 predicted proteins | sample SalPonred_H2O_MG_FD_78207 | JGI IMG/M metagenome (GOLD analysis project Ga0102945, IMG submission 78207) | Salt pond water microbial communities from South San Francisco under conditions of wetland restoration - Salt Pond MetaG R2_restored_H2O_MG ...
AGGACCCTTGAGTCATTCATGGGATCCGTTGAGAGCTGGTACCGAATAGGGGGCCCGTGAATCAGCGACCGTCTGCGTCGGATTACATCGAGCGAGTCCTCGAAGCGCTTCAGAACGTTAGGGAAGAGGATGTGCATGCATTTGTCGATGTGCTCGTAGATGCATACATCCGCGACAAGAAGGTTTTTGTTATCGGTAATGGAGGCAGCGCGACGACAGCGAGCCACATGGTGACCGATCTTGGGGTTGGTTCGCAGCGATTTGGTGCGGGCGTCCGTGTCGTTTCCCTCTCCGATAATTCCGGTGCTCTCACAGCAATCGGGAATGATGCTTCATTTGAGGATGTCTTCTCTGACCAACTTCAACTGCTGGCAGAAGAAGGCGACGTTCTGATAGCGATCTCCGCCTCAGGAAATTCCCCGAATCTTGTTAAGGCGGCGATGATGGCAAGGGGAGAGAATCTGACGGTGGTGAGCCTTACGGGCTTTTCGGGTGGTCGTCTGAAGGAATTGGCAGATGTCGCCGTGCACGTAGAGACTGAGATCGGTGACTACGGACCTGCGGAGGATGCGCACCTGGTTGTTAATCACATGGTCACCGAGCTTCTCCGGCTGAGGGTTGGTACTGCGTCCGACATAAGTGGACTTCATGGCTGACCGATACGTAGTCCTCGGCAGTAATTCCTTTTCGGGCACTCACTTCGTCACGCGTATCCTGCGCGAAGGTCACGACGTTCTTGGCATCAGTCGCTCGGTGGAGATGGACGAGGTCTTCCGCCCTTATGCGTGGGAGCAATTGCCGGGCGCCTTCACCTTCGAGCAGATCGACATCAACCATTCAGCGCTCATTGCCGATGCTCTCAACGATTTCCGGCCTGACGTGGTGGTGAACTTCGCCGCTCAGAGTATGGTCGCGCAGAGTTGGGACTTCCCCGAGCACTGGTATCAGACCAACGTCTTGGGGCTTGTGGAACTGGCCAAGATTCTCGAGCAACTCCGAGGCCTAGAAAAGTACGTACACATAACGACACCGGAGGTCTACGGCTCAACGGGTGGCTGGATTACCGAGTCGCGTGACTTCCACCCCTCGACCCCGTACGCCATCTCGCGAGCAGCCGGTGACATGCACCTATTCGCCATGCAGGAGACGCGGGGACTTCCGGTTTGCTTCACGCGTGCTGCGAACGTTTACGGCCCGGGCCAGCAGCTCTACCGCATCGTGCCCCGCACGCTTCTCTACTCGCGGCTGGGACGCCAGCTGCAACTCGATGGTGGAGGACGCTCTACGCGCTCGTTCGTTCATATCGCCGACGTTGCCGACGCGACGTACCTGATCGCACGGAACGGCGTTCCAGGTGAGGTGTATCACATCTCTACTGATGAAATCGTTAGCATCCGAGAACTCGTCGAGCGCGCCTGCGCCTTGTCAGGCGTCGCTTTCGCGGACCTCGTAGTTGAGGGTCCCGAGCGCCCCGGCAAGGACGATACCTACATGCTTGACAGCATCCGGATAAGGCAAGAACTCGGCTGGGCGCAGACGATTTCTCTCGATGAGGGGATGCGCGGCACTTTGGAATGGATCGAAGCTAACCTGACTATTCTCACTGAGGCCCCGGACGCATACGTTGACAAGAAGTAAGGAACTCCATGAAGGTACTCGTTACTGGCGGTTGTGGCTACAAGGGTTCTGTGCTGGTTCCCCAACTTGTCCAAGATGGGCATGACGTAACCGTCATCGATGCAATGTGGTTTGGCAACCACCTCGACTCCGGCCTAGAAGCGGAGATCATTCAGGCGGACACGCGAGATATTGATGCCATTCCAGTGCAAGGCAAGGATGTAATCATCCATTTGGCCAACATCGCGAATGATCCGGGTGTCGAACTTGATCAAACGCTTTCCTGGGAAGTAAACGGCCTAGCCACTCAGCAACTTGCTGATCGTGCTGCGCGCGCGGGTGTTCAGCAGTTTCTTTTTGCCAGTTCGGGGAGCGTCTACGGGGTCAAGGAAGAACCTGACGTTACGGAGGATCTCGAGCTGGTGCCGATTTCTGCCTACAACAAGACCAAAATGGTTGCGGAGCGCGCTTTACTGAGTTACAGCGGTGAGATGCAGGTGCACTGCATCCGTCCTGCGACAGTCTGCGGGCCTTCGCCACGCATGCGCTTCGACGTTTCCGTCAACATGTTCACCAAACAAGGCCTCCTCTACAAGCGAATGACGGTTTTCGGTGGTGACCAGGTGCGCCCGAACATCCATGTCGATGACCTCGTTGACGTTTACCGGCACTTCCTGGCTCGGCCGTCACTGGCAAGCGGCTGCTACAACGCCGGCTTTGAAAATATCTCCATCCTCAACATTGCTGAGATGGTCAAGGAGCGCACCGGTGCTGAGATCGTCATCACTCCGTCGAACGACCCTCGCTCCTACCGACAGAACTCGGACAAACTCCTTGCGACCGGCTTTGCTCCCCGTAGGAACGTGGCGACTGCCATCGATGAGATCCTCGCTGGGCTCGAGTCGGGTGCCATCATCGACCGCGACGAGTGGTACACCGTGCGTTGGATGACCGAACACGTCCTCAGCAGCAAGGAAGCGTGATGGGCCGCGAAATTGACCTAATGGTCGACTACCCCCAAGCCAAGCGAAACCTTGAGGAGCGCGCTGCTGGCAAGACCGAAGAGCAGCGCGCGATTGCCCGTCAGTTCGGCAAGGAGTTTTTCGACGGTGACCGTAGTACGGGGTACGGCGGTTTCAACTACATGCCGAGATTCTGGCAGCCGGTGATGCCCACCTTCGTCAAGCACTGGGGCCTGACCGCGGACTCGTCGCTGCTGGACGTCGGCTGCGCTAAAGGGTTCATGCTCTACGACTTGCGCGAGGCAGTGCCGGGCATCACGGTCGCCGGCATCGACGTGTCCGAGTACGCGATCGAGAACGGGAAGCCGGAGGTGCGCGAGTTCCTCCGCGTTGCCGACGCGAAGTCGCTGCCCTTCGCAAACGACTCGTTCGACGTCGTGATTTCTACTAACACTGTGCACAATCTCGAGCGCGAGGAATGTGCGCGGGCGCTGCAGGAGATCGAACGTGTCTCGCGTCAGGGTGCGTTCATCACGGTTGACGCCTACCGCAATGACGAGGAGTTCCAGCGCATGATGGCCTGGAACCTCACGGCCAAGACGATCATGTCCGTCGATGACTGGGTGGCCTTCTTTAATGAGGTCGGCTATACCGGCGACTACTACTGGTTCATCCCATGAACGACCGATCCACGCTGCTGGACCTGTACCGCGCCATGGTGCGGATCCGCATGGTTGAGCAGTCCATCGCCGCTGAGTACGCAGAGCAGCAAATGCGCTGCCCCGTTCACCTGTCGATCGGGCAGGAGGCCCCCTCCGCAGCGTTCTCGATGGTGACCGAGCCCGGGGACCTGGCGGTCAGCACGCATCGTGGGCATGCGCACTACCTCGCCAAGGGAGGTGATCTTCGGCGCATGCTCGCGGAGATCTATGGAAAGGCTACGGGCTGCTCGGGAGGGATTGGTGGCTCGATGCACCTCATCGATACAGCGGTGGGCTTCATGGGCACCTCGGCAATTGTAGGTAACAGCATCCCGGTCGGTGTCGGCCTTGGGCTAGCGCTGAAGAACAAGGGCACTCCCCAGGCGGCATGCGTTTTCCTGGGCGATGGGGCAACGGAAGAGGGAGTGTTCTACGAGAGCGTCAACATCGCCGCCCTTCGCAACCTCCCAGTCCTCTTTCTTTGCGAAAACAACCAATACTCCGTTTACACGCCACTAGAGGAGCGCCAGCCCGCCCAACGTCGCATCATTGACGTGGCCCGTAGCCTGGGCATCAGGGCGGAGGCGGTCGATGGCCACTCTGGTCCCGATTGCTTGGACGTTATTTCGCGCGAGTTCCCTGCGGTGCGCCGCGGGGAAGGCCCTGCTCTTATCGAGTTCGCCACCCACCGCTACCTCGAGCACTGCGGGCCCAACGACGACGAGCGCCTGGGCTACCGCAAGCCGGGCGAGCTCCAGGGTTGGTTCGATCGCGACCCGATCGATGCGCTGGGTCGGGAGTTGGATCTGTCCGACGATGAGATTGGCGCGATGCGCGCCGATCTCCAGGCGGAAGTCGACGAGGCTTTCGCCTTCGCGAAGGCCTCGCCCTTCCCGGATCGGTCGGAACTGGCGGGGGCAGTCTATGCCTGATCAGCCCAACACCACTTTCCGCGATGGCATTCGGCTGGCCACCCGCGACGCCATGGCCGCCGATCCCTCGGTTATCTGCACGGGTTTAGGTGTCACTGATCCGGGAGGGGTGTTCGGCACCACTTCTGGCCTGCTCGCGGATTTCGGCCCGGACCGGGTATTCGACGGCCCAACATCGGAGAACGCCATGACCGGCGTCGGTGTCGGCGCCGCGCTCGCGGGACTCAAGCCGCTCATGAGCCACCAACGACTGGACTTCTTCTTGCTGGCTATGGACCAGCTGGTGAACTCGGCCGCGAAGTGGCATTACATGTTTGGCGGCCACGTAGCGGTACCTCTGACGATTCGACTCGTTATTGGCCGGGGATGGGGTCAAGGTCCCACGCACTCTCAGAATTACCAAGCCTGGTTTGCGCACGTCCCTGGACTCAAGGTCGTCGCCCCCGCTTATCCTCGCGATGCATATGGCTTGCTGCGGGCCAGCATCGAGGACCCCAATCCAGTGGTGTTTCTCGAGCATCGGTGGCTTCACAACGCGGTGGGCGACCTCACTCCAGATGAGGTGTCAGGGTCGCTGGACCACGCTCGAATGTGCCGGGAAGGGGGAGACATCACCATATGTGCTTCGGGCCTCCTGACCTTGGAGGCCATTAAGGCGGCCGACTGGTTGGCAAGTCACGGGGTGTTCTGTGACGTCATTGACCTACGCACTTTGAACCCCTTGGACTGGACGACGATATTTTCCTCCGTGAGTAAGACCGGTAGGCTGGTCGCTGTTGATTCGGCCGCAATGACTGGCTCACTCGCCGGTGAAATTGTGGCCCGGATCGCCACCGATGGCTATTCCATCTTGCGCTCCGCGCCGGTTCGAGTGGCACAGCCGGACATCCCTGAGCCAACAAGCCATGGGCTGACGAAGGGCTTCCACGTGGATGCCCGAGACATAGCCGAGGCGGTTCTCACCAACCTAGAAATTCCCGTTGCAGCAGACATTGAGGACCTCTGCGGCCCTCAGCCGCATGATGTCCCGGGGCCGTGGTTTTCGGGCCCATTCTAGTGACAGATGCAAGTCCGCAAAGCAATCTAGAAGCGCGGCAGTATTGAAGCCAGTGACGGCAGCAAACTGTTCGACACGCATTCAGGATGATCTGAAGTCTTCGATTTATGAGCCTGATCGCAGCACCGGGTCGCCATGCAGGAAGCGTGTTCACCCCTAGTCGCTGCAACAGCATCGGTTGCCAAACCTAACTGGCGCAGGAGACGGCGAGTCCAGCCTGTGCGTAGATTTGGATCATGGACCTCAATCACTACAGTCGAACTGTTGTCCTAATGAATCGAGGGGTCAAGTTTCTGGGACTAGCAGCACGGAGGATCTACAGTGAACGCGAACTAGGGCCCTTTAGAGCGGCAGCCAGACTCACGCATGAGTCTTTCCGTGTGGTGACCGCTAGATACGTTGCACATCGCTCCTCATGTGGCCCGTTGAAAAGAGCCCCCCAATGGGCATCCTCGTCAATGCTCCTGCAGGCAGCCGTGGAAGTGACACAGAAGGGCGATGGAGACACAGCCAGAGCGCTAGCGGAGGCAGCCGGAAAACGGCGGAACCTCGATCTCGCTCAATTCAAGCCCGCTCACCTTGAAACTAGGCTCGTTGGTTCTGACATCGCAGGGTCGATCGGCCACATATCAATGGCACTAGCTACTCGAATGCGACTTGAAAATCTTGGGCTTCGGGCACCGATGCCTCTCCAACTCAAGGCGGCTAGATCCGCGAATGATGCGCTTCTAAGCTATTTTGTGGACGTCGTTGCAGCACCTACATCCGACAGAGAGGAAGCTCGACTGCAATCGTCGCAAGGGGCCCTCTTTGAGCGGATTCTCTGCGTAGACACCAATGACGGGCCACGCCATATTTATGACGCGCTGTCGCTCGCCAATCAGGCATGGGAGGCGTTGGAAAACCCCCCTCTACTGACGCTTGCCGACGAACACGAGGAACAAGCGATCAGCTTTCTTCGTTCCTGTGGTTTCGCGCCAGATGCCTGGTTTGTTGGCCTTCACGTTAGAGAAGACTCTTCATCAAGTCTCAAGGAAGGAAGGAATGCATCAATTAATGACTATCTGCCAATGGTGGAGAGAATTACAGGGGAAGGAGGATGGGTGATTAGAATCGGTGACAGAAGAATGCCCCCAATGCCCCCAATGCCAAGGGTGATAGACCTGACTAGAACTGCAGTCAGGCCCCCGGCTGTTGACATCTTCGTCTGCGCAAAGAGTCGTTTTTTCGTTGGCACCAGCTCGGGTCCTTCGACGGTTCCAAGCTGCTTTGGCGTTCCTATTCTATGGAGCAACGCGACGGGTGTTGCTTTCCACGGCTTCTATCTTCCAAAGTGTCGAATTGTTCCCAAATTACTCTTGCGTGATGGGGCATCTTCACCCATTACGCTCGAAGAGATGGTTCATCTGGGAATAGCCGGTATGGACAGCAGCCTCCACTCAGCCTCAAAGGGGTCATCCCTGAAGTGGGTTGACAATTCACCGGATCTCCTTGATGCCGCCGCTGCGGAGATGCTTTCTGGCAGCTACAATGCTGCTCTCAGTCGTGGGCAAATCTCTTATCAAGATCTCCTCGCGAAAGCAGGAAATTGGTACCGACCGGTCCTCGCCTCTTCCTTTATCGATCGGTATCCAATTTCCTAGCAACCCGCATCTGAAGCGTGTCTAGTTCTGGACGGCTCGCGTGTTCCACCCGAAGATCCTTGAGGCATTCCCCAGTGAAGTTGGGAGAGAAGAGTTGAAGCCAAATATTCGCAGAGCGTCACAAGCTCAGGCTCTAAGTAAGCATGTCCTAGTTGTTGGTGGTTCAGGAGTACTGGGCAGGGCAATTTCCGAGTCGGCGCAACATCTTGGAATTCGCGCCACGATAACTGTTCGTGACCCACGGATATCTCAAGAAGTCCTTGACCTGAAGTCACCGCACCTGGAACGTCAAATTGAAAGAGTGCTTGATCAGAACGATATAGATGTCTGCATCATTGCCGCGGGAGTAGCGTCATTTAGTAACTGTGAAGGTAACCCCGAAGCTACGGCACTTGTAAATGTTGATGGGACCTTACGTCTCGTTGAGCGACTCGCTCGGAACGAGATTGAGGCGATCTTTCTCTCTTCGTCAGCCGTTTTTGGAAGCAGTGCCGGTGGGATGACTGAGGTAAGCCCCACCCATCCTGAAAGTGAATACGGACGTCAGAAATTGCGCGTCGAGCGGGAGATTCTGGAGGCCGGACAAGGTCGTGTTCTTCGCCTGACGAAGGTTCTGTCACAAGGAGACCAGCGTTGGTTAAATTGGGCGAATCTCTTGTGGAGGGGCGAGGCCATCTCGTGCTTCGAGAACCTCCGCTTTGCTCCCCTGAGTCCCGCCTTTGTGGCAGAGGCATGTCTTACTTTTGCTTTACAAAGAACGCACCCGCTCCAGCACCTCTCACCCAGGGATGATCTTTCCTATTGTCAGGCACTCAAGATTCTCGCTAGGACTTTGAACGTTAGGCGCGAAATGATTCGGAGTGAGCGATGCATTTCGCGACCATCACTTGGGCAAACTCCCGATACCCCCGCATTCCTATCGTCAGTATTTTCTGACAGGGAGCTTCTCGCTCCATCTGCCGCGGAGACAGTTCTTCAACTGGCGGAGTCAATTTCCGCTGTTCAAATGCACCTCAGTGAACTTAGGCCTCAGGATTCAAGTGGTGGGTAACGTTGGTAGCCTTCGGGAGCGTTTCACCACGAGGGGGCCTCTGTATTTCATGACACGAGTGCCTGCGCCGCTGTGGAAACCCTCGGCTAGTTGGTCAGCCTGGCGGATAACGGGAGGGGCATACGGCAATGCCTGATTGGGTCTCTTCGTGGCAGGCCGCGGTTCTGCGCCATATCAACCAGAGGCTTGAGCTTGTCGAGATTGCGAGACCAACTTTGTCTTCCGGACAAGTCTTGGTGGAACTCTGCTATAGCGGGGTTTGTAGAACCCAGCTAATGGAAGCGCGTGGCCTACGCGGCCCGGATGCGTGGCTGCCGCACCTGCTCGGCCATGAGGGGGTCGGCACCGTCGTCGAGACCGGACCCGACGTCAGCAAGGTGGCGGCCGGGAACCGGGTGGTGGTCGGCTGGATCAAGGGCGATGGCATTGAGGCCGCGTCACCGACCCTCACCACGGTGGACGGCGAGAGCATCAACGCCGGACGCGTGACGACCTTCTCCGAGTACACGGTGGTGTCCGAGAATCGCGTCTACCTGAAACCCGCGGAGGTCGACGACCGCTCGGCCTTGCTGTTCGGATGCGCCTTGCTCACCGGGGCGGGGATGGTCTTGAACGAGGCGCGACCCGAGTCCGGGGAGTCGGTTCTCATCAATGGGTTGGGCGGCATCGGCCTCGCCGCGCTCATCGCTACGCAGGGGTTGGGCGTCACGGTGATCGCTGCCGACCCCGATCCCGCGAAGAGGCAGCTGGCGCTGGGCCTGGGTGCCACGTATGCCGTGGATCCCCTCGCGGGTGCGCTGCCCGAGCAGGTGCGCCAGCACTTTCCCGTCGGTGTCGACGTCGCCGTCGACGCGGCCGGCACCACGGCTGGAATCGAGACGGCCTTCGACTCGATCCGGTACGGTGGTGGGCGGCTCGTATTCGCCTCACACCCGCCTGCCGGCGATCGCATCAGACTAGACCCGCACGACCTCATCAAGGGGCGGACGATCCGCGGCTCCTGGGGAGGCGCCTGCCGGCCCGACGAGGACATCCCGCGGCTGGCGAAGGCGATCGCGGCGTCCCGGACTAGCCTCGACTTCATGATGCCGCGCACGTACTCGCTCGACGAGGTCAATCTCGCCCTCGACGATCTCGAGGCGCAGCGTGCTATGCGTCCGGTCATCGCCATGAGGGGGCACGAGTGATGAGCGCGGCAGCGCCGCGGACCGTGTTCGTGTCTGGCTTCTTTAATGTTTTGCACCCCGGGCACGTCCGCCTGCTCCGCTTCGCCAGCGAACTGGGCGACCGCCTTGTCGTCGGTGTTCTGCCCGACGTTCTCTCCGGCGACCTTGCCACCGTTAGCGAAGGCAGTCGGCTGGAGGCGATCCAGAGCCTGCGCATGGTTGATGATTCTTTCGTCATCGGTGATTCTGTAACTGACACGATCAAGCGCTTACGCCCAGATGTTGTAGTTAAGGGCCGTGAGCACCAATATCGAAACAACGAGGAGAGCGAGGTGGTCCGAGCCTATGGGGGACGCCTCATCTTTAGTTCTGGTGACTCATTCTTTAGCGCTACGGATTTGATCCGTGGCGAGTTGGAGAGCCCCCGTCAATACTCAATTAATCTGCCTACCGAATTCATGGCTCACCACAAGATCACGCGCGAACGGCTGTCCGACATCCTCAGCCGCTTGGCGAACGTGAGCGTCCTCGTCGCGGGCGATTCAATCGTCGACGAGTATGTGTCATGCCATCCACTGGGCATGTCTCGTGAGGACCCGACCCTCGTCGTTACTCCGATCGAGACCAAGGCATTCGTCGGCGGGGCCGCGATCGTTGCAGCGCACGCCGCTAGTATCGGTGGCCATGCCAGTCTTCACACCGTCACGGGACTGGACAGTCAGGCGACGTTTCTCGACGACGAGCTCGCGAAGTTCGGGGTCCAAGCGCGGCTTTACACCGATGATAGCCGGCCCACAACAACGAAGCAGCGCTGGCGAGCCGGAGGCAAGACTCTGCTCCGCGTGAGTCATCTGCACCAGGATCCGATTTCCTCCGCACTACAGGAAGAATTTTTCGATGGCGTTGCGCGGAACATTGATCAGTGCGACGTCCTAATCTTCTCTGATTTCAACTACGGCGTGCTTCCCCAGGCGCTCGTCGACCGACTCATCGATCTCGGCAAGCATCACGGAGTGACAATGGCGGCCGACAGCCAGGCGTCATCGCAGATTGGCGACATCTCGCGTTTTGTCGGCATGAACCTCGTGACTCCCACGGAGTACGAGGCTCGTGTGGCTACACGTAACTTCGAGGATGGCTTAGTCGTCCTGGCCGACCAGATTCGTGCTGGGGCGCAAGCCAGTCTTGTTCTCATGACACTGGCGGAAGACGGTGTATTCGTGCGCGGTGCCGCTGGTCTAGAGGCGGCCCCAGCGACAGAGCGGATCCCCGCTCTCAACAGTAGCCCGGTGGATGTAGTTGGAGCAGGCGACTCGCTGCTTGTTGTCTCGGCCATGGCCTTATCGGTAGGCGCATCAATATTTGAAGCCGCGTTATTGGGAAGTATGGCCGCAGCAGTGCAGGTTTCTATGACGGGCAATCGCCCTATCCAGGCCGATTCTTTGCGATGGTCGCTAACACTTTGAAGGCCTTGTTGTTGGCAGCGGGGAAAGCCACGCGTCTTGGAGAGTTATCTCGGAGCACGCCCAAGTGTCTTCTTTCAGTCGGAGAAGAAGTAATCCTAGATCGAATCATTCGACAGTTGAGTAACGTTGGTGTCACGGAATTTCTCATCAACACCCATCATTTGGCGGAAAAAGTGATTGAACATATCGAAGCAAGGCACGATCGTGACCGCTTCACATTGGTCCATGAGTCGACTCTGCTGGGCACTCTCGGGACACTTCGAGAAAATCTCGAATTCTTTAGTGAGGGCTACGGCTGGGTAATGCATGCGGACAACTTCATCACAGGCTCCCTTGAACCTCTTGAACGGGGATTCCTTCAACGTCCTGAGGGAACTTGGGGAGGGATGTTGACGTTTAGGGCTGAAAACCCGAGCAATTGCGGCGTTGTTGAGACTACTGCCGATGGAGTTGTTACGGGATTCTGGGAAAAGCCAGACCGACCGCCTACAAGGGAGGCAAGTGCTGCCACGTTCATCTTTGGAAAGCCTGTTTTTGAGGTCGCAGGCAGTTTGCCGCCGTCTTTGAATGACATTAGTGCTGACTTGCTGCCTCGTCTGATCAGACGGATGGTAGCCGTTCCACATGAGGGACGTGTAATCGACATTGGGACGCCAACGGGTCTTCGGACTGCACGATCTGTAGCCACGCAGAGCCAGAGAGCATCCGGCTCAGGCAATCTATAGTTCTCCACATCCGGACCCGATTTCCGTACGGAAACGGAGACAAACTGAATGGTGAACGCCGCGATCTTCGCAACTGAGCCATCGGGCCGCCAATCAACCGCGTCAGTAGTAGGCACGTCGCCCTCGGTACGTTTTGCTGGCATATTCAGGGAGGCAATCGCCAAGGCACAATCGTTGGCCCTTATGGCGTGTCTTCAATTTGGGAGATGTCAATCTGATAGGCGGGGGCCGGCTGCCGCCACTGGGGAATGTCCCCGTTTATCGGTGCAGGTTATTTGAGAGATTGCGGATTGTGAATGCATGCGCAGTTTTAAGCACACTCGTTCAGCGTGAGGTATCCCAGGCTTGAGTGCCGGTGGTAGTTGTTGTAGTCCGCCTTCCAGTCGGTGATGATAGTGAGATCTTCATAGATGTGGTTGAAGGAAGGGATTGCTGTCGGTTGACTTGACACTCTTTGCGCTAGTTTCATCGCCTACGGGGAGGTTGTCGCTATGCCGAAGAGGTATCCAGATGAGTTAAAAAGGGATGTGGTCGCTGTCGCCCGCCGCGGTGACTTGACCATTCCCGAAGTTGCGACTGATTCCGGGATCGCTGAGGACAGCGTGCGTCGGTGGATGCGCCAAGCCGATATTGATGACGGCATCAAGGACGGGATGACCAGCGCGGAGCAGTCCGAGCTGGTGCGGTTGCGCCGGGAGAAGCGCCGAC
>Ga0102945_1000490_pt1 | contig 12009 bp, 19 predicted proteins | sample SalPonred_H2O_MG_FD_78207 | JGI IMG/M metagenome (GOLD analysis project Ga0102945, IMG submission 78207) | Salt pond water microbial communities from South San Francisco under conditions of wetland restoration - Salt Pond MetaG R2_restored_H2O_MG ...
ATTGTCTTCCCTGATCATTCTTCCTGTCTTCCTGTGCATATTGACAATGCCTTGAACATTTAAGTCATCAGCCATTCTTTGCACCCAATTCTTTTTTCAGTTCTTTGATTAGTTGTGGATATAATTTATTGAAAGCAGGGAACAGGAATGGTTGTGCTTTGATACCATTTTTCATGATGTTCAACACAAGAAAATCAAGGTTTTCTTCAGGAACACCTTTGAATCTTCCCCATCTTTTGATTGAATCTTCTGCTTCTTTGAATCCACCTTTTGATTCACCACCTTTGAACTGCTTTGCATATTCTTCAAGACCTGCAGGAATGTCCACTTTTGTCTTTGTACCAAATTCCACATATGGTGCATAATGTGTGTCTGCAACCACAATTCTTTTCATTTCCTGATCTTTCTGTGTCTTGATGCTTCCCCTTAGTATACTGTCAAGACCCTTTGGTGCATTCAATTTGGCTTCACTTTCAACAAGAAGTGCATTGTCCTGCACTAACCTGTCCACTTTCTTTGCAACCATCTTTCCATACATCTTTGATAGTGCAATGAAACCCTTGATGTCTTCCTTCTTTGTTTTCAGTGTGATCATTCTGCCACTTCCTCAACTGCATACAGTTCTGTGTATGTATTTTCTTCACCCCTGTCCTGTGCATAGTCTATGTTGAAGATTCTTCCATCATATTGAATCCTTAAAAGGAAATCATAGGTACTTCTATCATATCCTGCACTGACAAAATCATCCCTGTACCTTGTGATAATTTTATATCTGACCTTACCCTTCAGTCCACCTATTTCAAAACTTTCACGACCTGAAACTGCTGAAATTTTACCCCATACGGTTGCAAGATCATTCCATGTCTGTGTGTTTCCACCCATCCCATCAGATGACAGTGAATAGTACTGAATGGTGAACCTTTGCTTCATCATTCCAACATTGTATGACCTGTGTTTTGTCTTCATTCATCAGATGAATTTGGTGTATCTTTTAAAATATGATTTTGAACCATTTGGAAGTTCATTGACAGAACCTTCAACAAGGTCTTGTCTGTCTTCATAGGAAGAAAGAACTGCCTTTTTTAGTCCAATGATGATGCCATTTGGGATGCTTGTATATCCTGCAGTATATGTCACAGAAAGTCTGACCCTTGCAAAAGGATATTCATTGTCATATATCTGACCAAATACCAATGTATCACCTGTCAAATAGTAGTCAGTACCTTCAGTCAGTGTTGTTTCTGTTCCATCATCATCCAATGTCTTGACACTTGTAATACTTTGAACAGGGAACAATGGAAGTTCAACCCTTCTTGCAAAACTTTCATATTCTGCAACAACAGTCTTTTCAATCAGTTGGAATGAATAAGTTTGTTCAACAATATCAATGACTTCTGCAACAAGATCAGCAATCAGGGAATCATCAGTTGATGTGTCAACCTTCATCCATGCCTTTGCATCTGCAGTTGACAGGACATCTGTGGATGCATTTGTTCCTGTTTCTGTTGTGCTGATTGTCACAACACCATTCTGACCATAGTCAGGTGTCGCAAGTGTTGACTTAAGAAATGCCATTGTTCAATTCCTCAACAAGTTTTTTTGCCTTTGGTTCAGGTAGTCTATCAATGATTTGATTTCCCTTCATCACATAGTGCATGGTCTTTGTGTTTGTATCTTTTTCCATGTGATATTTTGCATTCAATGAATAAGATCTTTTGTCTTCTTTGGTTTCATATAAAAGACCCCTGTTCAACATAGATTGAATGTCTTGTTTTCTACCATTGAAATCATCATCAATTTTGTATGGATGTGACTTGTACCTAAAATTTTTTCTGCATTTGTATGGCATAGCAACAATGTTTTATGTTAAAAAGAAGGATGGCAGGGAATCGAACCCTGCCAAGTTCCAAACATCCTTGTGGTAATTTAGGAATTACCTGCATTTGTGATGGCAGTTGTGAAGTTTCCAAAAGAACCTGCATTTGGCAAGTAAGTTGGAAGCGCTAATCTACCACTGATTTGAACAGTGACAAGATCTTTCACAACATTGTCCTGATCTTGTTCATAGAACCGAACTTGCATTGATTCACGATCAAACAAGGTGGTCAACTGTGCAAAATCAGCCACTAGGAAGTCATCAGAATCCCCATCAGTGTCATTGATTGCATTGGTTGAAATGATAGGTACACCACGAACAACAGGTGTTCTTGTACCAAACACAACATCATTCGGGAATATGTAACGACCTTCACCATCTTTTCTTCGGATCATGTCATAAAAACGCTGAATTCCCATCATGATTGCAGATGGTCGATAATTTCTATTCTCAATCTGCTTGATAGCTTCAAGAAGAACATCATGTTCCTGTGCATCTGCATCAAGTACATACTGATCAAGTGCATAGTCAGTTGAAGTCACAGTCAAACCATAGCTTGAATCATATAGCAAGTATGCATCTTCTTCTTTCATGTACTTTTCCATTCCACGCAGTGAAATGTGACTTGCAAGACCTGCAGTGTCATTCAATGCTTCTTTTGAAACCCTGAAGTGACAAGCAATCTTTTCAACTACTGCATCAGTTGCAGTCAAGTCAAAGTCATTCTGAAGTGATGCATCACCTTCAGCAACAATGCCTGTGTTGTCAGTGAAGTTTGATTCTTGGATGAATCGAATCTTGTCACTGTTGGTTGTCCCTGTTGGCAAGAATTGACGAACATGAACCTTTCTTTCAGGATCATACTTGAAGCCTGCAACATAGTCTGCAGGAACAACATCATTGGTGTATGCATCTGATTCAGTGATCACTGCTTTGGTGTCCATAGTGAACCCTGAAGTCTGACCTGCTTTGAATGCTTCAATTTTTTCTTGTGTTGCCTTTGATTCCAATGCTTCTTGCATTTTAGACATGAAAGAACCACCATTGTTTCCTGCACCCAATCTGTTTGCAGATTTTTCAATGGCTTCAATTCTTTCTTTTTGACTTGAAATCAGGTTTTCTAAGTTGCTGATTTCATTCTTGGTTGCATCAGATGCAACACCTGCACTTTTCACTTCTTCTTGAAGTTTAGTGTAACGGTTTTCCAAATCAGATTTCAAACCATCCATGTGGCTTTTCACCGATTCAAGACCTTCTGACAATGTTTTTTCTAAGTCCATTTTTCAAATGATTTTTGGATTGATAGTTGATTATTAAATTGATCAAACATCTTTTTGATTGAATCGGCTTCCCCTTCCAAAGTGATTGTGTCTTGAATCGGCTTTGTTCCCTGAAGTGATTTTCTGAATGTATCTTCAAGGTGTTTGATCTGTTTTTCAATAAGCATGAAAGTGTCATCAGTATAGTCACCTTCATACCATGCTTTTGAAAGTCTTTTGTATTGATCAACTGCATCTGAATGACTTCCTTTTGCCATCCCACCAAGTGCCATTTCATTTGCACCCCATGTTACAGTTGACCCTTCCCACATTTTACATTCTTTGACAATGTAGGCATCATCATTGTTTGAATATTCTCTTTGTACAAAATTGATACCAACACTGTGTTCCTTCAAGACACCATCCCTGTACAATTTCAAGACATCTGTTCCAAGTTCTGTGTCTGTGATCATGGTCTTGAAATAAAGTCCTTTGTCATCTTCCATCAATGTCATTGGTTTTCCCAACACCATCAATGGATCATGTTGATACAAGTGCATGATCCTGTTCTTTCCACTTGTACCATTTTCTTCAATGGTTTTTTTGAATGCACCTTTCATCAAGATGTCACCATCTGAATCTTTGAAATCAAAGATGCTGAAGTACCCTTCAACAAGTCTTCTTTCAATGTCAACTTCCTTGATGGATGTCCCTGTGTTTTTCAATACATATGGTAAGTTCATGCCTTTGATGTCTTGTATTTTTCTAAGTGTAGAAAATTTATGACCAACAATTCTGTCTGTTGGATCATCATTTCTGTATATTCTTATCAATGCAACAGGATCTTCTTCTGATGCATTCAATGTGAAGGATGAATCAGGAACATCCACTTTACCCGATCTGTGAATTTCAACAATCTTTCCCCTTGCAGTTCCACCTGAAGAATTCCATGATACAAAATCACCAACATTAAGTTCATTAGGTTTTGCCTTGTAAATGTCCATTGATTTTTCCTGATCAATTTCTTTTGATTTTCTTATTGCCCAATCAACACCTTCTGTTCCACCCCATGCATCCCATGCAACACCACCACATCCTTCATCATAGGGAACATCCTTGTTCTGTCTGTGTCTGTTGAACTGTGCCATTCTTTTCACCACATCTGCTGAAAGTGCTTCACCACCTGCAAGTTGTCTTGCCCTTGCAAAGCCAACTTTAGTCAGGCAATTTCTTGGATTCCCTGATTCTTCAAGGTACTTCAGTGCCTTCCTTGCATTTTGTGATGCTTTTTTTGGATAGTCAGAATAAGTCATGTGTCAATAAGTTTGTTGAAATGTACCAACATTTGAATTGTTTTACAATTTTTTGCAACTTTATCTGAACAAATTTTATAAAATCAATAACATGAACACAAAAATCAATTTTCAAGAACTTTTTTCTAGGGTTTCTGAACAATTGGAAAACAATTGGTATGTTGAAAAATCAGACATCATGATTTTGTTGATGATGGCAATGTCCTTCCATACTTCAAGTCATAAATCTGATTTGCAACATGATTCTGATTGATGCAATTTTTTGATTCCCCTTCATGAATTGACTGATTCCTGTGTGATTCAGCATGATTCAACCAAAAGATCTTGTGTTCTGCACAAATGATCCTGATCCCCTTTTTTGCCAATTCCAAACTTGCCATCAGATCAGACATCCTGAAATATTCCCACTTCTTCATGTCAAACTTGATGGTGTCTGTATGGAATGCACTGACCCCTGTCCCACATACATCAATATCCCAATCACCTTTGACTGTTCTTGTGCATTGGTATGTTTCATGTTCTGTGTAATAATTCAAACCCATTCCTTTCAATCTTCTACCATGAAAGGTGATCCATGTCTTTGGATATTTCTTCAGATACCATTTTATCTTTTCAACATAGTCAGGTGGATATATGATGTCATCATCACATGAAAGATAGATTCCCTGACTGTCAGGAAGCCAAAAGAATTTGGAATTGTCTGTGTAGTCCTTTCCTGTGTACACTTCTGCACCTTCTACTTCAGGAAGATAATCATTGCCATATACCCGAACTGTGTCAACTTGGTCTTTTAAGCTATCAACTACACCTTGCAAGGTATATTTTCGTGACTTGATTGTGGCAATGTTTGCGGTAATCATAACCATTGGTTATCATGTTGTCTTTTGGTCATAACCATTGGTCATTTTGATTCTTCAAACAAGTTTTGTACCTGACTGTTGACATACATGACCATATCTGTTCTATATGAAACAAAAAACAGAAGAAGTATGACTGCAAGTTGCCAATCATAAATAAATGCAAGAATGATTGATGATAGGAATGTAGTCATTCCAAGTTTATTTGATGTTGCTTTTGTCATCTTATTGGTAAATTTGGATTGATTTTTCTTTCTATTGGATGCATCACAGACCTGTGTTGTTCTGTCCATATCAAACTGACCTTTGGTCTGTACATTTTTACATCATTCTTTTCAAATTCATGTGTCTGTGTCCTTCCCACACCTGAAGATGCATTCCACTTGTAAAAATTCATCATTGAAATTGGTGGTTGTGTGAAGTTGATTGCTTCCAATGTTTCCCTGTTGCAAAAATATCCACAGTCAACAAATCCACATTCAGTTGCTTCTACATGAAACAGATCCACTTGCTTTTCTTGCATCTTTGTCCAACTTTGCTTCATGTCATTATTGTAGAAATTGAATGCATATGCACCTGATGCATCTTTGTGTATTTGCATAATATCATCAACCCATATGTCCCACCAATCATCAGGCATGAATGCAAAGAAGTCATCATCTGATTCCTTGCAGATGTCAAAGGCATATTGCCAATTTTTCCACCACTGTTCCTTTCCCTTGTGAACAAGTCTGTGGAATTCACAAATGTGTGCAAACAGTATTGGATCAAAGTCAGACCCATCATCAATCACAACAATCCTTTCATCAGGAAGTTTTTTTCTTAGTTCCCTGACAAGATTCAACAACATCAGTTGCCTATTGTATGAAAAGATAGTGATCATATTATTTCATCACCTTCAAATGGATCATCATCTTCTTCAAATTCTGCAATCCATTCAAGGATTTCTTTTCTTTGTTCTTCAGTTGCCTGATCTGAAATCACAAATTCCCCATCTATAATTTCAAACAAGTCTTCATGTGGTGGTGGTGTAATCATTTAATTCCCCTGTATTTTTCAATGAATCTTTTCACTATATAGTCACTGTGTTCATCACCCCTTCCTGAATAGTGCTTTTCAAATGCCAATGTGACCATTTCCCCCCAATGATCTTTTTTGTCAAAAGTCATTGTCACATATTGTCCCAATCCTTCTGCAATTTCCCTGAACTTTTCCTTGCCATGAATTTCAATCATTTCTTCTGCAATTTCTGTTGACAACTGAAGTCTGTTCAATCTTTCAATGTCTGAAACTTTGAAGAAACCTTCTGTCACTTCTTTCATTGACTTTTTCACACTGTATGTGTAGTCATAGTGATGAATCATTTCATGAATGTACGTTGACATATACGATGAACCACTGTTCCATGTACTTGCAACATTTACTTCTTCCCATTCCCAAAAGAACTGTCCTGTTTCTCCTTTCTTTGTCTTGTTGGCATTCAGTGACACATATCCATCAGTATATCCAAGTGAAAGATCATCTTTTTTGAATTTGAATGATGGTGATGCTTCTCCAAATTTATTGTTTGAAGTGTGACTTTTTATTCTTTTGAATGTCTTTGGATGTTCACCAAGTGTGTCAATAAGATATTGGTGTTGTTTTGCCATTTCTTTAAATCCATTGTCTGAAATATTTCTTGGCATTCTTTCAATCCTAACCCCAAACTGTTCAACAAATTCAATGAATGTCTTTCTGTTTGTTACTGATGCAACACCAACTGCAAGTGCATTCAATAGTTCTTCAGCCTGTGTTTCTTCCTGCAAGACTTCAGATTCTTGTATTTCTTCAGGCTTCACATATATCTGTGTACATCTGCAATTGATGGTGTTTCCTGCATCTGCACCAAGACTGTCATCAGATGGTGCAAGAAGATAGTTTGGTTTTCCTTCAATGCTTGTCAAGACAAATGGATCATCCAAAGGAATTGCTTGATCTCTTTCAGGTGCAAAATGATCCCACTGATTTCCCTTGAAATGACTTCTGACCCTGTCATCCCTGCTTGATAGCCACTTTTTCATCAGACTTGTCCCTGATTCCTTTGCACCCATCAGTGATCCCATGTTTGACCCTGCAATGATTTCAGTCCTTCCAATCCTTCTTGCCCTGCCCATACTGAATGCAAAGTCCATTGGAAGAATATTTCTTGCAAAGTCATCCACTGACAAACCACCTATCAATGCAAGTTCAACCTGCTTCAAGACCCTTTTCTTTGTATAGTTTGAAACACCCACAATCTTTCTTGTGGTGTTTGCCTTCAACCATTCCTTGATCAGCTTTTCCCAATCCACACCTGTCTTTCTGCTTTTCTGAACAAATTGATTGTATGTGTCAAGTGCAAAAGGCTTCATTACTTTCAAATACACCTTTTCATATGCTTCAACAATTGGTTCTTCTTTATAGGTCAGATCAATATCCACATCAAAAGACTGTGTCCTGATCACTTCATCCAAGTATGGTTGAATGGATTTCTTCAGACCTTTGTGAAAGACATCAGTTGCATAGCTTTCAAATGCTTTTCTTTTATTGTCAAATGCCTTCCATATTCTTGCCTTTTTAATTTCTTCAGCTTTGTTGGATTCATCCCATTCATTTGAACAGATGGCAACTGCCTGATCTTCAGGTCTTCCTTCATCAACAAGAAAAGAAACACATCTTCCAATGAAGTTGCTTCTGCTTTCCCCTGTATTTGGTGATGGTATTGGCATATTAAAAAAGGCAAGATGATTTCACACACCTTGCCATTCATTAACTAAGATGTTTCAATCTACTATTTAGGATAGGTCTGTAAGAACTTGATTCAATATATCAACAAATTTTGCAACATCTTCAGGTGTCACCCATCCTGCAATGTATGCAATGGTCAGAATAACTGCCACAACATTTCTGACTGTGAAGATCTTCATGATTTCACTTTTTGCAGATTCCCATTCACCAATCAGGATTGCCTTCAATAGCTTTCCAATTGGTTGATTTGGCAATGGAAGGACATCAAGGACACCATGAACTGCCTGCCCAACTTTGTTTTCACCTGAAACTGTTTTTTGAAGCCAATTCCAAATTTTCCAATCTTTTATTTTTTTCTTTTGCTTTGTCATTTGATCATGAATGCTAATAGGTTGAAGATCACACTTGCAGTGATTGAAATTCCAAATGCAATCCATTTGTATTTTAGAAATTCTGTTTTGACATGGCTGATGTCCCTTTCATTGTCTTCCACCCTTTTTGCAAGACCCTTGTCACCAAATTCTGTCCCAATCAAGGCATTCTTAATGGCTTCAATATCTGCAGTCACCTTGTCCATCATCTTGTACAAATTGTGTATGTCTTGATTGATATTTTGACTATTATTGTTCATAGTATGTCCAAACTACTGAAGATGATTTGTCTTTGTCAAGGTCAACATGAATGAAATTCTTTCCAACACCAATCCTGTTGAATCCCATTGTCAGAAGACTGTTCAAAATTTTGTGTCTTACATAGGAAGAAGTACACTTGATGTCAACTGCAATTCCTTTGGTATGTGATGAAGACCCATCCCTTCCCTGTTCTTTTTCCCACTTCTTTGATCTGAATGCACTTGTCAGGACAAATGGAACACCTGAAAGATTCCTTGCTGAATCAAGAAGATCCATGAAGATTTCATTCATGTCTTCTATGTTGCAAGGTGGATTGCAATTGTCAAAGTCTTTCTGTGTGAAAAATCTATACTTCATCAGGCATTGTGTTGTCTTCCATCATGTCATTTGACTGATCAGGAACAAGATTCATTGGAATATATCTTGCATTGTCACCTGTTGGTTCAAATCCCATTTCAATTCTTTTTTCATCAGCAGTCAACCACCATGCCTTGTCCAACCAATTCACTTTGTCTGCATTGTCCTGATTCAGTGCATCTATTGCCTGAACATCAAAGTCAAGGTGATATTTTTTACCTGTTGCCTTTTCAAATCTTGGAACAATGGATCTGTTCATTTCACCATAGTCCCTTGTCAGTGTTGGAATCACATTGTCAAGATACAACTGTTTTCTTGACTGTTCCTTGTTGGCATTGGTCTTGTTGTCAGGATCATTCAGCAATTCTGATGGATAGTTAAAGACATTGCAGATGTCCCTTTGTGACATCTTTCCTGATTCAAGTATTTCCATGTCCACAGGTGGAATGCCAAACTGTTGAAATCCAAGTTTCACTGAAGAAACCAACCATGCCTTGTAGTTGTCAGGTGTACCCATTTCTCTAAGGAAATTCTGCAACTGTGATCTTTGCATTGGTGTCAACTGTTCCATGTCAGGATCATCAGGATAAACAACGCCTGATGCACCACCATTCTTGAATGCCTTTGAAAGTGCTTTGTCCCCATCATTTCCAAGTCTAATGGATCTTCTTGCTGATTTCAATGGTGACATCCCATACAAATGTGACCCAACTGAATTGTAGTCAGGATTCCAAAACTTCCAATGCATCACAGTTTCTTCAGGCAACATATCACCTTGATGCCCATACATATCAATCACATATCCCTTGACAAGCGTTTCATATGATGGATCTGCAATGATTCTTGTGAACTGTGAAGGCATGACCCACATTTCACCAATACTTCCATCACCCAACTGAACAAAATGTGTGTATGAATTTCCTGTGATCAGTTGAAATCCCTTCATGTTTTCATACCATTCAGGAAAAGACTGCAATGGATTTGGCTGATTGATCATCTTGTACAATGGATCTGATTGATCACTGACTTCTTCAAATGCCTGTTCTTTCAATTCAAGAAGTTGATCAATCTGACTTTTGGTTGTGCCATTCCTTTGGTTGTGCTTGATCCTTCTGTACTTTTCAGCCTTTTCCACATTCTTGACAATGTGAACAATAGGTGGAACTGATGCACATGCCATTGTGATACCATTCACCACACTGTACACATCAGGATTGCCTTCATATCCATCAACAATATATCCTTCCTGTGTGTCTTCAATGGAAATTGGAAAGTCCCCATGAAACCTGAACAGTTGTCTGTTCATGTTGTTGATCAGCTTTTGTTTATTCACTGCTTTGCTTGAAGTGAATGGAAGAAGGTCTTTCAAGTCCATAAAATAAAATATTTAATTTGTCAAGAAATTAACAAGATTTTGCAGAATTTGAAAATGAAAAAAAAACAACAGGATTTCACACCTGTTGTTGTAAGGATAACAAATGAAAACTACTTGTTTTCAAGATAGTCAAATTTGATTTCTAAGGACAGATATTTTTTAAGACAGTAACTTATTCCACATATCCTTGTATGTCCTGTCATATTCTAAATTTTCACTGTGTGTGTTCAAATGATGGATCACAGTTGAATGATTCATGTTCAGATACCTTGCAATTTCAACTTTGGTGTATGTGTCACACATAAAATTTGCAAACAGTCTTTTCATTCTGACATATTCAACCCTTCTTGACTTGATCAAAAGTTGTGATCTTTGTATTCCACTTTTGTTGCAGAATTCTTCCACATATTCATCCATTGGATCTACTTCATCAGATGCAAGAAGGAATGCCTTCAGAATTTTATTGTGCATGATAAGGTGAAATGTGTTCAGTTGTTATGATTGATGTGATCTGAAGATCCTGTTTCATTTCTTTTCTGACTTCATTCCTGATCCTGTCAATGAATCCCTGTCTTGTTTCATTGCTTATTGAAAAGAATGAAAAACTGTGACCATTTTTTTGTTTGATGTTGATCCTGAATGTGTCATAGTTATACCCTTGCCAATCTGAAAATTTGATGCACTGAAGTTCTGCATTTTGGTATGGATTTGTCATTTTGTTGCCCTATTGTGAAAGGAAGGCACTGTGCCTTCCCTTCTGTTGTTGTTGGTTGAAGAAGAAGGAAGGCAGTCAACCCTTCCTTCATTTGTTATGGTATCAATAATTAAAGTCATGGAATTTGTATGGATGGTCATGAATATGCCAAAACATTCTTTTCATTTTTGTGGCTGAAATTCTTTCTTCAAAGACATCACCTTTTTCTGTGTAGTCATATTCTTGCTTTCTATTGTTTACACAATGACCTGCAAATCCACCTGCAACCCATTCCATTTTGGTCTTGTTTTCACCTGCAACAACAGGTTGAATCAAAACCTTTGTCTTTCCTTTGATACCAACAATTTTTCCTACAGGGTAGGCATCTGTATAAAAACATCTGTTGATATATTTTCCAATAAGTTCTTCTGTGATCTGTAATTTTTTCATTTGTCTATCGTGTTTTGTTATCGTTTAACTTGATTCTAATATACAACACTTCAGAACACTTGTCAAGTTTTTTTTAAAAATAATTTAAAATAATTTTAAAACATGGCATCTTTCCATGATTCAGTGACATCATCAACATTAATCAGATCATCCAAATATTCACCACAGTCAGGACATACAACATGAAGATCCACTGTGCTTCCAAATTCATGGCTGAATCCATCATCTACAATATTGACCTGTTCTTCCCTGTGTTCTTCTTTGCATTCAGGACAGGTGATCATGATTGTTCCTTTTCTTTTATAATTTGCAATTCACGTATCATCTGAAAGGATGCATTCTGTGATTTTCCTGCTTGAAAATAATACAACTTGCTTTTTCCAAGTCCTGTTTTTTCTGATAGTCTTGGGATGTTCTTGTTCTGAATCCA
>Ga0102945_1000492_pt1 | contig 11992 bp, 12 predicted proteins | sample SalPonred_H2O_MG_FD_78207 | JGI IMG/M metagenome (GOLD analysis project Ga0102945, IMG submission 78207) | Salt pond water microbial communities from South San Francisco under conditions of wetland restoration - Salt Pond MetaG R2_restored_H2O_MG ...
GCATCAATCATGAGGTGAACATCCGATCCCTTAGTTACCTGCCGACCCTGTTCAATGAGCGTCAAAGGTATTTTCTGCTGACGCTCGGCGGCGAGTTTGGCGGCCAAACCATCAAGTGCACCCCTGATTTGATAGAGGTGACCGATGCGTTCGGGGTCCAAGCGCGTGACGATCAGGCCACGGCCCGGGGCTTCTTCAAGCAGGCCTTCTTTTTTTAACAAACGCAGGGCTTGCAAGACAGGCGAACGAGACACGTTTAAGCGGGCCGCCAAATCCTCTTGCGTGATCCGCTCACCGGGGTGCAAAGTGCCGTCGCTGATGGCATCCCGCAAATTGGTGTAGACAAGGTCCACATAGTCGGTACGACTCGGTAGTTTGGTCAGGCTCACAATGCATTCCACACAAAACGGTTTCGATCGCGGCGTTGATTACGCAAACATATCGGGTTGAGTTTTGACGAGATGGTCATAGATTGGCTGAAAGTGTAACCAACCAATGTACTCAGACCCCACATGCTCGCGACTATACCGCGCGCGCTCGGGGCTCACCTGCTTGGGCGTTTGGCCTGTGGCTTCCACCGCCAGTTGCTGTTGGCAGCAACGCTCAAGCGCCATGAACCAAAACGCCGCGGACTCTATGCTGTGGCGACTCGATGTAAACAACCCGTGGTTTTGATGGATGGCCGCTTTCACGCCTGTAAACCAATCGCAAACGGCAAGGCCTGCGTCTTCCTCGACCGCAACCTGACCGGCTTCGTCAGTGATCACCACATGGTCTTCAAAAAAGGCGGCCGCATCTTGTGAAATCGGCGCCAACGGTTTACCTAGCGCGGCAAACGCCGTGCCATAGAGCGTGTGCGCGTGACACATGGCCAAAATATCGGGATGGGCTTCATGCACCGCGGCATGCAACACAAAACCGGCGCGGTTAATGGCGTAATCGCCTTCCACCACATGGCCTTTGTGATCAGCCAAGATCAAGTTGGACAATTTGACTTGCCCAAAATGCACACACATGGGGTTGGTCCAATAAAGCTCTGGATGCTCGGGGTCGCGAATCGTTAAGTGACCCGCAAAACCATAGTCAAGTTTTTCTAAGGCAAAGGCACGACACGCTGCCACCAGACGCTTTTGGCGATGCAAACGCTCAGCCTGTACGTTTTCAAAGGTAGGGATTTCAGGGAAAATACGACCAGCCTGCGTGGGCTGGTATAGCGATACGTTTTCTTTTTGTTCTTTTTGTACTTTTTCTGCTTTTTGTCCAGCTGCTGATTTGACCGTATCCAACATGGCTAATTCCTTAAACAAAGGTTATAAGTCGAGCGAAAGCGAAGGCCCTTTGGCTCGTGACACGCAGGTCGTCAAGCACACTTGCTTTTCATCGTCACTCAGAATGTAGTCGCGGTGATCCACCTCACCGTCAAGGTAGTTCACTTTGCAGGTACCGCATAAGCCAGACAGGCAAGAGGTCGGGACGCGACCGCCATTGAGCTCAATCGCGCGCACGATGCTCTGGTCTGGCTCGACGGTAATCGTCTGACCGCTTCTAACCAAGTGAAGCGTAAAAGACCCATCGGCGGCGACCACGTTGTTGTCTTGTGCAGGCGCTTTGAAATACTCACGATGCACGTTGGCAGGCGGCCAATCGGCACTGGCCTCTTCACAGGCAGCCATGAATCCCTGCGGTCCACAGTAATAAACGTGTGTGTCTGCTGGTTGCTTGGCCAATAAGCCGGCAATATCAAGGCCTTGCGCCGGATCGCCACCATCGAAGTGGAAATGCAAGCGATCTGGCGGTATTAAAGCCTTGAGCTCGTCGACAAACGCCACATTGGCAGGACTGCGTGCGCAATAGTGCAATTCAAAACTCGCCCCCTGACGTGTCAAGGCATGACTCATTGCCTTGATCGGTGTGATGCCGATTCCACCCGCCAAAAGAACCGAGTGTTTTGCGTTCGCCGCCAATGGAAACGCATTGCGTGGCGCACCCACGCGCAGGTTTGCACCCACACGTACGCGCTCGTGCATGGCGCGTGAACCGCCGGTGCCATCGGTTTCGCGCAGCACACCAAGTCGCCAACGCTTTCTGTCGGCAGGGTCGCCGGTCAACGAGTATGATCGCATTAGCCCACCGGGCAAGTGCACATCGACGTGCGCACCAGCCTCGACAGGGGGTAAGTCTTCGCTATCAGGGTGAACCAGCTCGAACGACAAAATACGCTCTGCTTCAAGACGGATCGTGCGCACCAACAAATCGATAGGGGTTTCAGCTGTCATGACCATATCGATTAAGCGTGGCGCTTTTGCAGGACCTCTTGCTGCAACGTTTCCATGCGCTCAGAGACGAAGCTCGATCGCTGCTTGCCTTTCATCGCCTCGGCTTCGGTCAAGATTTTGACCACTTCGCGCGCAAGATAACGTCTCAATTCCACCTCTTCTTGCGCGGTTCGCCCAACCGGCAGATCAAAGACGTTGCCGGAACAGTAGCTGTTGGGTTGTCCAGCGTTATCACGCATCCATTGCGCAAACTGCTCTGGACCGGCTTGGGGGTTGCTGCCGCGCACGGCATCGCGCAACAGTTTCCTAAAAATAAACACACCGGCATCAAACTTAGTGGGATTTTCTAGCGCATGCACGGCAATCGGGCGTTGGCTGATGATGGCCTCGTAATCACCAGGTGCATACTGACAATCTTTGTAGTTAGCGCGTGCGCGGTGATCGGTGGGCAATGGCGGCAAGTCTTCGAGTTTGTACTGACCAAACCGCTCGGGCCGACGCATCGACACTTGACCTTCCAGAAAATCGATCGTCTCGTAACCGACCAAGCTTTTGTCACCCACGCCGCGGGTGTCAATGCTCGGACCCATGACACGCCAGCCAATCATCTTGGCGTTGTGATCATCAACGGGTACGGTCCAACGAACCATGTGGATACGGCTAAATAGTTTTTTCTCCTTACCATCCTCAGATGTGTAGGCGTGCATGCTGATGTTAGGCAATATCTGGTGTTGGACACGCACGAACATATGGCCATCATCAGAACGCCTTGCCCCCGCAGAAGCCAAACTGCGCCCACCCTGCACAGGCATAAAGTGCATATCTGGCGGGACCTCCATGGACGCTGCACCCACTTCATCAAACGTGGTGCCTTGATAGTGCTCACCGGTCACTTGGCGCTTGGCGTGCAGTGCCATGGTGTGATAGTTGTCGGCCGAGTTATCTTGAACTTGCAGCCAATTGCAGTGTTGGAAGTTGCTGTAAGGCACAAGTTCATCACCCTCGGCGACGGTGAAATTGCCTTCCCACTCTGGAAATGGCGGCTCTTGCTCAGGTGGGCCCATGTAGGCAAAAACGAGTCCGTCGCGCTCGAACGCCTTGTAAGCGCCTTGCTGGATCGAACAACGGTAGCGCTCACCCTCTTCTTCTTCGCCTTCCGGAAACGGCACGCGCAAACAGGTGCCGTCCACATCGAAGACCATGCCGTGATAGCAGCAAGAAATTCCGCGATCTAGGATCTTGCCGTATTCCAGTGAGGCGCCACGGTGCACACAGTGAGCATGCAGCACGCCAATCTGGCCAGAGCCGTCCCGAAATGCCACCAACTCTTCGCCCAATATCTTCAGATACCTTGGGGTATCCGTTAGCTCAATGGACATACAGACAGGATGCCAAAAGCGTCGCATGTATTCCCCAAGCGGTGTGCCTGGTCCACACTCGGTCAATTCCGGATCATGACCGGGGACACGATTGGTGTGATAACCACCAAACGGCACTAACTTTTTCTCTTGGGTTTCGTTTTCGTTGAAAGAAGGGTCACGTGTGTTCATGGTTTGGGTCGCCTTGCTTTGGATAGGGTTCTGTAAATGTCTCGATGATTTTATTGTCTGTATTCTGTATACAGAGCTTATCTTCATCACGTGTCTCGTTAACACCCCGCAATTACCCTTGGTTTGCTCGCCCCAGAGCAGAGCACCCCGCCATACCTCATCGCCATTTTCGTTTGCAACGATTTGCAGTACGCTGAGTATTGAGACGGCATCGCACGCGAAGGCCAGACCAAAGCGTAGCGATCCCGACATTCGGATGCCACAAAAGGAGGTCAGCATGCGAATTAATCAAAAGACGTTGGTATTGGTGGCTGATGGTCAACGTGCCACTTTTTTGCGTAATGAAGCCCAAGGCGAGACCATTTCACTCGAAATTTTGCACAGCATGGCCTTTTTTAACGAAGCCAACCGAGACATGCAGGACGACCGGCCAGGCCACACCAAAGTGGGCATGAGTGAACGAGGTACGTCGTATGAGCAAAATGACAGGCATCAAGCCAATGAAGCGTCCTTTTTGCAAGGCGTGATCGATGGCATAGAAGCCGTCATGGCCGAGCACGATCTCAATCAGATTCTGTTGATTGCTGAGCCTCGAGCGCTAGGCATCCTGCGCGAACACATGCCAAGCGCCTTGATGGACAAAGTGACCTTACAACTTGACAAGGACTACACCAAAAACCCATTGCCTGAGCTCGACCGCATTTTGCGGCAACGCGAGGCGTAAGAGCGCCCGTGATTGAAGAGCGAGCTTGGTGGCGAACCGCTAGACTTGACACCGAGCGCGCTACCCGCTCATACAGACATGTTCCACTTCGTCATACCAATTCTTTTTTTGCTTGAACAGGATGTCTCCCCATGAAAACAATCGCGTGCTACGCCAACAAAGGCGGCGTTGGTAAAACAGCCACGGCGGTCAATTTGGCTTATGCCCACGCCGCCGATGGCCAACGTACCCTTTTGTGTGACTTGGATCCGCAAGGGGCTTCTGGTTTCTATTTCAAAATCAAACCGTCAAAAAAGCTGGCGGCCGAGCGTTTTTTTAAAGACGATGCCCGATTGGTCAATGCCATCCGGGAAAGCGACTATGTTGACCTTGATGTGTTGCCCGCGAATCTCTCGTTTCGTGATTTCGATGTGTTGTTATCGGACTTAAAGAACAGCCAATCCAGACTCAAGAAGTCGCTTAAAGCGGTCAAAGCTGACTACGACGTGGTCATACTGGACTGTCCACCGAACTTATCCACTCTCTCAGAGAGCGTTTTCAAAGCGTCCGATGTGATTGTGGTGCCTGTCGTGCCTTCACCGCTCTCAGCGCGCACATTTGTTCAGCTGATGGCCTTTTTTGAGCAACAGCAGCTTGAACCCAAGAAAATAAAAGCCTTTTTCTCGATGGTGCAGTCGGTCAAAGCACTACACACCGACACCATGGCGCAACTGCTGATGCAATACCCCGAGCGATTTCTAAAAGCCACGATTCCCTTTGCTGCGGACATTGAGAAGATGGGCGTTCACCTTGAACCCGTGATTCACACCACACCCACTGGCACGGCAGCGCTGGCTTACCAAGCGTTATTCGATGAATTACAGTAGCGTGATGTCAAAAACGACTAGAAAAGCAGTCAAGAACACGCTTTTTTAAGCACTTTTTTATTCACGCATGGCTGGCATCGGGACAGTGTCTCTTCTTAGTCAACCTTCCCGGCAAATCCTTGCCCACTTTTTTTGCGAGTCTGTATGTCAAACAACGCAACCCCCCGCACGATCTCTATCGGCCAATATTTGATTGAACGGATACAAGCGGCAGGCGCGGATCACCTCTTTGGGGTGCCCGGTGATTTTGTCATCGGCTGGATGGCCAAGGTTGAACGTTCTGGTCTTAAGCTCATCACCACCAGTGATGAGCAAGGCGCGGGTTTTGCCGCGGATGCGTATGCGCGTCGGCGCGGATTCGGTGTGGTGGGCGTGACCTATGGCGTGGGCGGGTTAAAAGTGGTTAACAGCACGGGCCAGGCTTACGCCGAGCAATCACCTGTGCTCATCGTGAGCGGTGCCCCTGGTGTCTCGGAGAGCCAGATGCACGCCATGATTCATCACAAAGTGCGCTCATTCGAATCACAATTGAATGTGTTCAAAGAGATCACCTGCGCCCAGGCGGTGATTAATAATCCGGTGACGGCATGCCAACAGATTGATGCCGTGATTGCGCAAGTGCTATTGCACCAGCGCCCAGGTTACATTGAACTGCCTCGTGACATCGAGACCATGGAGGTGGTGCCGCCGGCCGCCGATGCACCCAACGCCTACATTCCACCGGGTGCGGTGACGTTGCCAGAGAACCTGTCGGCGGCCATCACCGAAATCGAAGGCATGCTAGCCAAAGCGCAACGCCCTGTCATTGTGCTTGGCATACAGCTGGTGCGCTATGGCTTGCTGGACCGTGTCATGGCCTTTGCTGAGCGGCTGGGCGTACCGGTGACCACCACGCTTTTATCGAAATCAGCCATCGATGAAACCCACCCACAGTTCATGGGTGTCTTTGCCGGCAAAATGAGCCGCGACGAGATCTCGAGCTATGTTGAAAACAGTGACTGTCTATTGATGCTGGGCGCTTACATCAGCGACATGGATACCGGCGTGTATTCAGCTCAACTGGACACACCCAAGGTTGTGCATGCCACTAGCGAGCGCTTAGGCGTTGGCAGACACGTCTACGAGCAGGTGGACTTTATCGACTTTGTGAACCGATTAGCGGATCTGTCGGTTCAAGCGACCTTTGAGACCGAGTACCCCTGCATGAACCAACTGAGTCCGGCCCCGGCGGGCGAAGAGGCTGATCCGCTCACCACCTCAACGCTATTTGCGCGCTTGGCCACCACACTCACCCCAAAAACCGTCGTCATTGCTGACCCTGGTGATGCCTTGTTTGGTGCCATTGACTTGCCAACCAAAGACAGCAAAGACTTTTTGTCTTGCGGCTATTACGCCTCGCTCGGTTTTGCGGTGCCGGCGGCGATCGGTGTGGCCACAGCCGATGCTAACCTGCGCCCAATCGTGCTCGTGGGCGACGGCGCCTTTCAAATGACCGGGATGGAGTTATCGGTTGCGGTGCGCTACGGCTTCGATCCTATTGTGATTGTGCTCAACAACGAAGGCTACCTAACCGAGCGTTTGATTCTTGAGGGCGACTTCAACGACATCACGCCTTGGCATTTTTCGAAGTTACCTGAAGTGCTTGGTCGTGGCCATGGTGAGCGGGTCCAAACCAACGGCGAATTCAGTCGGGCACTCTCTGACGCACTCAAGCGTCGCGGCCAATTCACCTTGATTGAGGCCACGCTAGACAGCAATGATTGCTCGGATGCCTTGCGCCGCCTCGGGCAAGCCATGCACAACATCGTTTCTAACTAGGCTGCCCGTTAAGCAGCACACAGAACAACGCCCCAAGGAACAGGCATGCCCATCAAATCTAAAGTTCGTACGATCCCCAACTACCCAAAACCGGGCATTATGTTTCGCGACATCACGACTTTGCTCAAGGATCCTATCGGGTTTCGGCTCACGATTGACACCTTGGCTGAAAGATATGCCTCCATGGACATTCAAACCGTGATCGGCATCGAGTCGCGTGGCTTTGTCTTGGGTGCTCCCTTGGCGTATGCGTTGGGTGTGGGCTTCGTGCCCATTCGAAAGCGCGGCAAGTTACCGGCAGCGACCATTGGCTGTGATTATGAATTGGAATATGGGTCGGATCGTGTTGAGATCCACACCGATGCCATCCAAGCCCAAGAACGTGTGCTGCTGATTGACGATCTCATAGCCACTGGCGGCACAGCGTTGGCTGCCGTGGCCTTGATTGAGCAGATGGGCGCGCAACTGGTCGAAGCCGCCTTTGTGATCAACCTGCCTGATATCGGCGGCATGGCACGGTTGCAAGCCCAAGGTGTGGCTTGCCATGCACTGACCGAGTTTGAAGGTGACTGATGGCGTATAAACTCATCGCGTGTTTGATCCAAAGCAGTAACCGCTAACGCTAAAAGAAACCATCGTTAAAAGAAGCCATCGATTAATGAGTCTTTTCTTTCACTTCGCGACCAAGAAAAATATCCGGCTACTCAGGAGTCTTTCAGACTCGAGCGTCAAGCGGCAACTGTTGCAATTGGCGCTAGCCCTACTCTTCTTGCTGGTCGCGCATACGCTGGCCATGCGCTACATCGAGGGTCTTGGCTGGGAGGATGCCATTTGGCTCACCATGACTACGGTCACGACCGTGGGCTATGGTGATTATTCGGCCGACACCGCTTTAGGCCGGTTGGCGACGATCGTCTTACTCTACGGCGCGGGCATTGCCGTACTCGCCCAAGTGGCAGGGCTTTATTTTGAGTATCGACAGGCACGCCGTAAGCGCATCCTCAATGGCAACTGGAGTTGGGAAATGGAAGATCACCTGGTTTTTATCAATAGCCCAAGCGAAGGCGCAGACCGCTACTTTCAGCAGCTGGTGGCACAGCTGCGCCGCAGTGCGCTACCCGTCGGTCAAAAGCCGGCATTGATTGTCACGCCCCATTTCACCAACGGCATTGCACAAAGCCTGCGTGCCTTGGATGTGGCGCACATCAACCAGAGTGTGACTGAGGAATCAGCGGTGGCACGCAGTAGTTTGTCACGAGCGGCGGTTATAGCCGTGCTTTGCACTGACGCCAACGACCCACTGTCTGACAGCATCAACTTTGACATTGTCACGCGTGTACGCGAGGTCAACTCAGAGGCATTGGTGATCGCAGAGACGGTCGCCGATGAAAACCGCCATCGCTTGATCAAAGCCGGTGCCAACCATGTGGTACGCCCAATTCGTAGCTACCCGGAATTGTTGGTTCGAACGATTCTCGCACCAGGCACGGAACAAGTCATTGAAGAGTTATTCAATAGCGACGGTGAAGAGTGTGTGCGCTATGAAGTGAACATCAAAGGCAAATGGGGCGATATCGCTGCCAAGCTCATTCAAAACGACGTTGGCATACCACTGGCTTTTATCAGCCCAGCGGGTCAAGTGGTGTCCAACGCCCCTCCTGACAGCGAGTTTGAAGCGGTGACCCTTTTTGTCGTGGTCAGAAAAGGGAATCTCAAGTCAACGCAAGCGGTGAAGTCACTTCTAACGGGTTAGCGTCACGTTTTGTGTGGCCATGATGCGATACAGTGGTGGCATTGTCCTTGGAGAAATCGTATGAATGAAGATCTAAACCAACCCTTAAGCGAAGACGACATCGATACGCTGGATGCTTTTCTGGCGAGCCTTGATAGCGAGGTGATGAGCTTTGAAGCACTAGACGGTTTGTTTTGTGCGCTGCACTGTGCGCCCACCCTGGTCTCACCAAGCGAATACCTGCCCGTCATTCTCGGTAGCGACGACGGGTTTGAGGACCTCGAGCAAGCCAGGCAGATTTTGACGCTGGTGACCCGTCACTGGAACACAGTAGGGTTGGGTTTGCGCGAAGCGCTAGAGGCGGAAGATCTTTATTTACCCATTTTGCTTTTGGACGAGAACGGCAAGGCCACCGGAAACGACTGGGCCGAAGCCTTCCTGGTTGGCGTCTCGATGACAGAGAATGACTGGGAGGACTTTGTAGAAGACGAAGAGCTCGGTCAATTGTTGGTGCCCATGATGGTTTTAGCGCATGAGGACCACCCTGACCCCAATATGCGCTCAGCCGAGATTGCGCCCGAGAGTCGCGAGGAGTTGTTGCAAATGATGTTCAACAGCTTGATCTTGATCTTCGCCTACTTTGAGACGCAGCGCCAGGCCCCTGACGCCCCTGACGCCCCTGACGCCTAAGCACACTCGTTGTGGGCTCTTTGCTTTGGTTAGCGCCACCTTGACCTATGATAAGCAGATGAGCGAACCCAAAACCAATCACGAGCAAGCAACTGACCAAGAGGTCGCCGTCTTTTTTGATGGCGGTTGTCCGATGTGCACCAAAGAGATCGCCTATTACCGGCGAATCGACACCGAGCGTCGGGTTTTGTGGGAAGACGCCGCAGCAGAGAATCCGAGCTGCCCAGTGGGTTATGACAAAGAAACGTTGCTTAAAAGATTTCATGTCAAAGACTTAAGAACTGGCAAGATTTACGACGGTGCCGCCGGCTTCGCTCACCTTTGGTGTTCCCTTCCCCAACCGTGGCGCGCCGCGGGTCAGGTCGCCAAGATTGCCCCGATCACCTGGTTGATGGAAATGGGTTATCTGGTGACGCTACGCATCAGGCCGTTCATTGCCCGTTACTTTTTCAAAGCTTCGTGACAGGTCAGCGAGTGAGCTCGACAGATACGATCATAGGTGTGCTTAACTGGTAGACTGCGTTCGCATTATCCTTGTTAATACGATCACGGCTTCTAGCAGTGGTTTCTCCATGAGCGCCAACATGACCGTCTCCCACAACCCCCCGGGCCGCATCGCTGCGATGTTTTTACTGTTTTTGGGTTTTGTGGATTTGGTGCGCGGCATCCTGCACACCTATTTCATTCATTGGGCCAATGACACCTTTGCCCATTTAGATTTGAGCGTGAACGGACAAGATCAGTTGGTGTTGTTGAGCGCATTCGGTATTTCGAATTGGCTAACAGGCATGTTGTTCATCCTCATTGCGCTGAAAGCGAAGGTACTCGCCGAGGCGGCCTTGCTTTTGATCCTGGTGGCGTATGCCGTGGGTTGGTTGGGCATGCAATATGCTGGTGTGACGCCAAACGCAGACTTTTACGGCCGCTACATCATGTTCGCTTATTTTGGTGTGTGTGTATTGGGGTTGGTCTTATCGGCGTATGACAAGCGGCGGACCCGAGGCATTCGGGCCTGACTTAATTGGAAGCGGTGGCAGTTTCAGTGGCGCTTTCGCTTTCTGTTTCAGTCTCACTCTCAACCTGCGCCTCTGTCAACGCCATGAATTCTTCGGTGTACTTCAAGAAGTTCTCACGGTGCCGGCGGTAATAAAGCAGACCCTCTTTCAAACTGGCCACGGACGCGCCCCGCTCTTGCATTTTGTCCCACAAATGCCAGTCTTCCTGCGGGTGCTCACCGTCTTCGTGGCGTTTCTTGTAGCCGATTTCTTGTCCCAATGACACGCGATACATCATTGAACCATGGTGTTTTTCTTGACGGTCCCAGTACAAATCACCTCGATAGGGCCGCGTTTGCCCAGGTACACGGGTCAGCATTTCATCCTTGAGCTCTCCCGTCACCACGATGTCGTAAGTCACGATATCCGTGGTGGCGGTAGACAAAAGCTCGATGGCATCAGATCTCAGCCAATTGTCAGCACCAACAAACAGCACGTACTCGGTTTGTACACGCGACAACATGTCTTGGAAATTATCTACGGGCCCGAGGTTTTTCGGTCGCAGGACATAGTCAATCGTTGGATAGAGCGCTGGCAGATGGTCACAATCTCCTGCGCCGTCATCGACGAAGTAGATTTTTGAAGGTGAAACCGTTTGCGACAAAAGAGACTCGATGCAATGTGCAGCGAGGTGCCCGTATCTGTACGAGGCGATGATGACTGTAATCATGATGCTTCGGATTAAAGCATGAATTTGTGTACTTTAGCGTCACCAAAAATTTTTTATAAACGCAGCCCATAAGGCCAATCGCCGGGACCGATGGTCGTTACAACGATCGGCGCTTGATAATGAAAGGAATAAGACAGGTCACCTGTCATTCTTTGTCGGGTTTTTGTCGGGTTGTTGTCAGGTTTTTACGCCCTATTTCCCAAAAATTAGCGACAATTAAATCGTGAGTTGTATTTCTCAGGAATCCGAGCATGACCGCCATCATCAAATCCCGATTACTCAAACGACGCGGCTTTTTGGTCAGCGCACTCGGCATGGCGCTGATGCCACTTCAAGTTACCGCTGCCTTGAAACCCAAAGCCATCACGGTCTGGAAAGACCCCAACTGTGGCTGTTGTGGTGACTGGGTTACGCACTTGGAGGCAAACGGTTTCACGGTTGAGACAATTGATCAAGGCAATGCGGCAGCGCGTGCCAAACTCGGTATGCCGGAGAAATTTGGCTCCTGCCACACCGCCCTCATCAACGGATACGTGATTGAAGGCCATGTGCCAGCGGCCGATATCCATCGTTTACTCAAAGAGTCACCAGACCCCTCGCAAGTATTGGGC
>Ga0102945_1000495_pt1 | contig 11956 bp, 9 predicted proteins | sample SalPonred_H2O_MG_FD_78207 | JGI IMG/M metagenome (GOLD analysis project Ga0102945, IMG submission 78207) | Salt pond water microbial communities from South San Francisco under conditions of wetland restoration - Salt Pond MetaG R2_restored_H2O_MG ...
ATCCGATAGCACGAAGGATGCCCCTTCTTGCGCACTTGAACTGGCCGAGGTAAACAGTCGTGCCTGATAGGTGTCAAAGGGGTAGGTGGATTCACTCCCTTGCAAGTAGACGGTCGCTGGTATGGCACCGCGGACAGAAGACCCGGGGACCGACACCGTCGACTCCCCCGATCCCACATCCAGATTGAAGGTCACGGGGTACGTGAAGAAGGCACCGTTGGGCAAGTCCTGGCCAAAGACGCCTTGTGCTCTAGGAGTCGCGAGAAGATCAAGAGCGCCCTCCGTGGGATCAACCTGCACTGTGCGGATCTCCAATCCAACGGAGTCGAGCTCTGCTTCAGGTACTTCGGAGCGAGCGGAATACGAGCCACCACTGACAATGGAAAGAGACGCGACAACGATGATGAACGCGCAGGTAGTAACGACAATGTAGATGAGTCGTGTTGAGCGCAGGCGCGAAAGCATCAAATCCCCGACGGAACGATGCTTCCCCGGTGGCTCAGCATTCGTGTGTACTCGTCGTCACCGAGAAACACTCCGCACACCAATCGTCCTGGGTATGTCTGCGCCTCCAGTCCATCATCTGGGAAGAACCAGTACAGATACGGACTCGACAATTGGTCCTCTTGCGGAATGATTTCGGAAGGTGGATCGACGGCGAAGATGCTCTGGTATTCCGCAATACAGACGTCGCCCGCATCCTCCTGTGACAAATTGTTCTTGGCATCGAAACCCGGCACGTCGCCCGACCAGAAGACCTCAAATGCATGAGGATCGGCGCAGTCCTCCGGAAACACTTCCTTTCCGATTCCCTCAATCAGGGCATCCTGTCCGGCGTTCTGGGTTACCGAATAGCAGCCGGGTGTGGCCTCCAGGTAATACAGAATTCCCTCATCTGCGTCCTCTGGTGAAGGTGACTCCTCAGCGGCTAAATCGTCCGTTGTCCCGTCCGACGCATCCGAATCCGACAACCCATTAGATGTGCAGCCCACAAGAGCGGGAAGGCACAGTGCTGTCACCGCACCAATCCGGAATATCCATGATCGTTGGTCTCTATGCTGACTCGTCCTGGAGATGATCATGCTCCCCCTTTACGGCATTTGGGGACGTCAACGAAACGCATCTGCATTGGCTCGCTAGTCATGTCACAACTTTTCTCAGCTCGTCTGGCAGAGATTCTTCAGCGACCAACGTGATCACGTCTCGCGATGCATCTAGATTCGTTGGCGTTATCTCGTAGGAGAGAATCAGGTAGACACCAACGATATGACCTCCAAGCCCCACTTGATGCTCGTCCTTGCCCCAGCCACTGACTCCGTAGGCTGTCGTCTTCGAAATCTTGTACGACTCAAAGCCACCGTAGGTTCTCGGAATCGCTGATTCGATCTTCCAACCCTGCGTACCAAGACTGTTCAACTGCTCCAGGTCTAGCCCCGATGCCGGCCCGAATTGATTCATTTGAGCATCCACTGGCACGTAAATTTGTCGGTAAAGCATGGATTTCCCGAAGTCTGCTACTGACCTATTGACGGTAGCTTGAAATTCCCCAAGGAATTTTGCCACTGCTTGCTCGCGTTCCGCTTCCGCGGCGGCGATAGCCTCCTGCTGGGCTTGCTCTTGCCGGAGGGCAGCTTCACGGCTTTCGCGCTCTTGCTGCTCCTTCTTTTCCTTGTTGCCGAACACCACTATTGCTCCTGTTCTTCGTGACCAAATTGGATTTGTTCCCAGACTTGGGCGCACGGGTTAAAGGGGGCAGTTGCCAGGGGCCATTGAAGGCTGTTGAGCTTCCCGCCATTGCGAGGACCATAAAGGCCGTGACCGTAGAACTCTGAAACGACCAAACACCTCATGTGCTCCCCCGTGCTGTTCCCCCGTGCTGTTGCAAACCGCGATACTGATTTGAGAATACGACAAAGCGCCCTGCAAATTCCTTTTTCCAAGAAATTCGCTTTCCAGGACCGGCCCCCAACGGGCTTCATAGTCGAATCATTGTCTCAACAGTTCGACTCGAGACGCTGATGCCCCGATTCATTTCCCTCGCCCATAAGGTGGCTAGCTCGTATCGCGGCATGCAACCCGGTGCAAAGTCGGTTAAATATCTCGAGGCGTGAAGCCGAAATGGTGCTGCTTTGTCTTAATTTCGGGAATGTCCAGCACACTGAATGCTGTCACTTCATGCTCTTCGACAATTCCGTCCTCAATAGCACGCTGGGACATATGCGCGAACATTTCCTCAAATAGGTTTCGCACATATCGAGCGTTGCCGGCTGACCCTGAGGTATTCACTTCCCGAAGATGGTGCAGAACGGCAGACGACACATCGGAGTCAACTCGTATGCGATGACTATCAGCCAGTTGCTCGAAAATCGCAAGCAACTCCTCTTTCCCGTAGTCCGCAAAAGAAATGCTCTGCTTGAATCGTGACTTCAATCCCTCGTTACTGGAAAGCAGTGCTTCAATTGCGTCGTCATAACCAGCAATCACGACTGCCATACTTTCTCGCCGATTCTCCATTTCGCGAACAAGAGTTGAAATGGCTTCGTCTCCGAAACCGGATCCTTGGTCTGACGACAGGGAATAGGCCTCGTCGATAAACAGAAGGCCACCGTCCGCCTCATTCACGACTTCTTGCACCTTCAGTGCCGTCTGACCCACGAAGCCTGCTACGAGGCTGCTCCGATCAGCTTCTACAAGATGTCCGCGAGGCAATAGGCCGACAGCGCGATACAGGCGAGCCACAATCCGTGCCAGTGTTGTCTTGCCCGTGCCGGGGGGTCCGGCAAATACAAGGTGGAGTGCAACGGGTACTCGATTGTGACCGTGCTCAAGTCGAACTCGATTAGCCTCATGCGTCGCGATTATTTTTCGGAGCTGTCGCTTGGCCTCGCTAAGACCTACAAGCGCATCCATTTCACTGAGGATCTCGCCCAGCGTCTCAGTACTCGAAGGCGCGGTTGACTCTTGAGGAGTGTCCTCTAGGTCCGAAAGTGAACGTGCTTTGGAGGGCGAGGCGCCCAACGAATCGTCTCCGGAGGCACTGCCAATCTTAACCATGAGCAGCTCCCACTAGGCAGCTTAAGAACTCACCACTCATCCTTGCCCGTCAACTTGAGCTCGAGAGCGTCAGCAGCAAGGGCTACCCCCACCAGCGCCGAGTCGATTTCCTCCTGATCAATCGTTTCGGTCAGTTGAGGGTGGACGACTGCCACCCAATCGAAGGCACGCTGAATTCCAAAGACCTGCTCATTCAACTCAACTGCACGCCCAGCGTTCTCAACGGACCACTCAGCAACGAACCCCATGAAATTCGTCCAGGTTCCTTCGTCGTTGTTCCAATCGACAATCACCTGATGAGAGCGATTGTCATCCAATTGGAATATCAATGCCAGCGCGCCATTATCTAGCTCACGAGACTGATAATTCTTTCTGATGTATGAAGTAACTTCATCCTTTGTAGCCACGTGCAAACCCCGTTTTCCCGTCGACACTGCCTTGCTCTCGAAACCAATTATTCCACTAGCCGCCCTAGAATTCCCCGACTTCCTTGAATTTTGAGCCCTCTTCCGTGGCCTTCCCTATCTGAGGCTTGACAGCGTTTTCTCCACCTTGACAGCGAGATCGTTTGTTGTCTCAAACAGATTGCACGCATGGGACTTCAGGACACGATCTCGGAAGTCATTGAGGAGCTCTAGCTGACGCGGATCCCGCTCAACCATGGAGGCCTTGACGGGAGCGTCTTCGTCCATGACGAACATGCGGATGTCTTTATTGCCGGCCACCGCCTGCCTGTACTCGAGCTCGGTCATCGAAAGACCGGAAGCATCATCCACATACCCGTAGCGCATTCCAAGGATGCCCAAATAGACGTTGCTCTCCATAACCTTCTGCCGAATCAAATCCGCCGGCGCAAGTGGGTTCGCTTCAAAGTCCTCCATTCCCACAAACTTGAGGTTCAGCCGATTCACCACCGAACGCACAACCGAACGATGCTCCTGCAAGTCCCGACTGGTCGAACTGACGAAAACGGAATCTTTGTCAACGGACGGTGCTGTTGGAGTACCGCGAAGTTCGCTTGCGTAGATCCCACGCATCTCCGCCAGTGCATCCAGTCGGAGACGAAGACCTTCTAGAACCCGTTGATCCACCGGCGCACTTGCCGTGGATTCCGCCAGCAGTAACGACTCTATGCTGCGTCGTTGCACATCCAGATCTCGAAGTGTTTCGACAACTTGAGCAGCACGAGCGTCGAGTTGCGCGTCCCAACCGCTAGTTGATTTGTCCATGAAGAGCGTCAGATCGACCAAGCCTGAATTGTCGATCGCCTCGTGCGCATCAAGTCCGAAACGCTCACGGGCGATCGTCTCGAAAGCTTCGAGAAACGACGCGACGCCGTCACCACCGAATCGATCAGTCAAATAGAGTTCAACATCGACCGGCTTCTCAGATAGAATTACGGCATCAAGGATGGCGTCACCCATTTCAGCTGCAACTTCTGCATAGGGAATCCCGGCGAGTCCCGCGCCGATGGCTGGGAAGGCCACGGAGCGACAATCGAGTTGCGCGAGCAATGACATGACCTTCTTGCACAGTTGCCGCACGAGTAGACCTCGGGGCAGGTCAATGGGGCTGCCATATGCCCTCATCGTGACCGCATGGGCGACATATCGGTTAGGCATCTGACCGGCTGTGGTCACCACCACATCACCAACCACGCGTGGTGTCAGCTTTGCCGCATCACGTACGATCTCAATGCCGGCAGCAAGTTGAATTGCCTGTGAGACACCCCCTCCCATCGTGAGCAGGTTGTCATCGGAACTCACCACGATGTGCGCGCGTGATTCAGTAATACTCCCGTGATGAATCCTGATGGTCGAGTCACCAAGGCGGAAGGCCTTGTCCGCCCCATTCAGCCCAATTCCATGGCCCATTACTTGCACTCCGCGCGTATTGTCAGACAACATTCTCATTGATTCATCCAGGAGGTGTGCCAAAACGCGTCGCGTCAATTCCCTTTTTACCTGATCCAAATGGTGCTGGATTTGCCACGCATCTTCGTCCCTCGCGCCATAGCGATAACGAAGGCCCCATCGGGGTCCTTCCGCCAATTCCGCCGCCCGAAAGCGGATGCGGCGTCGGGTGTCTTGCAAGGCATCATCGTAGGTTGTGGCTGCCTCGTCGATAGTTCTTCTACCCAAAGATGAGACTGCGTCATCGAGATGAACACCGTCATCGATGTGCGTCAAGAGTTGCACTGCCTCGCGAAGATGCGCGGCAAACGTGGAGTTCGATCCTGCCGATGCGTCTTCTTGCCCCGACAGGTACCGCGATAGGTGAATTGCCGGACACAGTTCACGAACTCGCGCTTCGGAGAACGACGAAACCATGACAACAGACTCGGCAAGCCCTTCAAACTCCTTCAGTTTGCCCTTGCGCTCGAAATCTCTGACTGACTGGCAAATTGATTCGTAGTCGTGGGCATCGAGCACCTCCGTAACCAGATCCCGTGAAGCCTCCTCCAGTGACTTCACCAACGAATCCGACCACGCTCGTGTCGCTTCATCCACGACGTAGCCCCCCGATCACGTGCATCTCGCCACTGCTGATCACCAGAGTCCCCCGGCTTCTCGATTGCGAGTATGCCGCACTGTCGATACCTCCGGGCGCTCTTACCAAAGAGGACGGACGTGTTGTTGCGAGTGGAGTGCCAACCAATCTCCGGATTCCTGCAACGCCGCTAGTCCCGCGTCCTGGATCACCGCTGTGGATTCCTCAACGGATGTCGACTTGGCGAGGGCTGCTGCCGCCTCCTGGAGGCTCGGCACCAACAGTGCGTACCTGCGGCTTAACTCGCCGTAACCCATCAATTCCCCGTAGGTAAAGAGCCCAACGCCACCACCGATCCCCAGTGCCCAAATCAGGCCCACGACTTGTCGAGACGGAGTGTCTGGGGCCGTTCCCACGATCATCATGGCTATTTCAGCGCCAACGGCAAGGATCGCCAGCACAATGAGGAACCACGCGCCGCGCTGGATAACCAGGTGACGGCGCTGCATGCGGGATATTGCTCCATCCTGTGTCTTTGTTCCGAGGAAGTAGGCCAACTGCTCCTTGAGCCAGATCTCCGCCTTCGACAGGTTGGGAATTTCACGTGCTCTCGTGGAGTCCAGAATCCAAGCAGCCCGCAAAGAAGCACGTATCCACGCTCCTGAGCTTCCGACACCGTCGATTAGGAAGTAGACCGGACTCCGAGGTAATCCGCAGGCAAGCCATACCAATTGAACTCGACAACACTCAGCCAGGTATCTGGCCTGTTGAAATCGAGTTTTGAGCCTTGCGCGATAGAGCAGCAGCATGAGCCCCGCAGTCAATACAGCAAAACCACCTAAGGCAACCGCTAGGCGAAGATCATTCGTTGTCTGCATGGCATCAATACACAAAAGCGTTGCCATGCCTGAAACAGTTACAGCTTTCACTAGACGTCGATATTGCTTCTGGAGACGAGACGCCAAGAGATCCGCCGCTTCGTATAGCTCCTGTGAAGCCTCAGCACTTCGCAGGGTTAATTGCGACAGACGGTTGAAGTCGTCAACACTCCGCGCGCTTTCATCGCTGATGCCTAGCCACGCCTCGCTCTCACCTCCCTTCCGCACTATCTGAATGTCGGCCTGATCCGAAGTGGAGTGGAGGGCTTGACCGCGACGAGTTGGACACCAGAGGACTAAGCGGGAATCATTGCGATTCAAACCAGCGCTTGCGTGCGGACTCAGCAATGGCTCTAGCGCGTCAACTCGGTAGTAGACGATGTCGGCTGTGCCGCCTACATGAGCGGGTGCTTGCCCATTCCAGGCTGCCAGGAGCGCGTGACAATTATCTGAGATCCATCGACCACAAACCTGGTACAAAGCTATCCGCTCAGACGGCACCTCCGGTCGCAAATGCTCGTGGAACCTCGAAGTATCAAGACGACCGTCACAGCGTCCCAATAGCTCCAAGAGACTCCGGCTGTTTTCACCCGGAAAATCAGCCAAGTAATCATCTAGCGGCATTGGCAACGCGGCGACAACTTCAAACCGGGGCATCGTCAAGGCAACGTCGGCCGCTATCTGGTCCGCGCCGTCTGCCAGTGCTGTTATGAGTAGGAACGAGGTGCTCGGCATCGCTTCAACGTACTCACGGAAAATCTGAGAAAAGTGCCTTCTGAGTGAGTCCCGATCATCCGGAGGAATATCACGATGGCCTGTCACGCCGAAAGTTAGGACGGCAGCTGATCGGATCCCACCGTCCACAAGTTCCACTCCCCCGATTCCTAGTGACGGATGAATACCGGAATTCAGAGCATGCGCGACCCGTTCAGTCCCTTAGCCTAACGGGAAGGGTACGCAAAAGGGTCAACTTATGAGCAGGTAGCCTCCATTGTCATACATCCCCGGGATTGATGTCGGTTGATGTGACCCACCACCCAAATTCGGGTCATGAGGCGTGTCTCACGCATCCACTTGGGGCAGCCTCGCCCTACAAGCACACTGCACTCGGTCCCTGGACTCCTTTGCCTTTCAAAATCATCTCCGCGATATTGATAGTTGTTGCCGACAGCGATGGCCCACCGAAGCCGGTCGCTTAGTCCGGTGCGGGCCAGGACCTCAGCGGCAGACCGGGTTGCATTTGACAGCCAAATTCCGATCTTGTCTCCGGTTGAACCCCGATGACTACCCAAACCAAGGTGCATTGCCGGCCCATTTGGGGCTAGCCTTGGATGACTTAACAGATCGGGGGCTTCGATGAGTAGTTCATGGCAGTCATTCGACTCACTGGAGCAAGCAGAGCGGTCGGTAAGGGGCTACACGGCGGAGGCGCTTCGAGTCGTCGTTGAGAACATGCCCGTGCGTGAGCAGGTTGACTTCGTTGCCACAGGCGCCATCACCGACGCCATCGGGGACACCTTCGAAGGGGTGGTCGTACTCAGCGATGCCGCGATCTACATCGGCCACGCGGATACGACCGTGAATCAAGCCTTCGCGTCGTGGGTGGATCGTAGAGATGTCAGCTCGCTGGAGCGGCTTCGAGACCGAGGCAACGTCGCGGTATTCCGAACAGACGGCTTCAGCACCTCCAACCTTCAACTTTCGCCAGCCAGCGCACAACTCCTCGAACACGCGCTCTACGGACCGGCCCCCGCGCAGCCGGCACCTGCACGGGCGCCCGCGCAAGCACCCCCACCGGTCGCAGCCACCGAAGACACACCTGAGTCACCACCGATACCTACCGAACCGCCGCCGTCCCCAGAGCCCGTAAGGGACGAAGTCACACCGGTTGAGCCACCACCTGCCCAGACGAGTCCAGCAGAGCCTGTTGAGGTCTGGGTCGGTGCGAAGACGAAAGAGAAATTCGTCAAAAAGGCCACTCCACTGCTTGAGTTGAATCTACGTCCAAACGAGGTCGTGCGGGCAATAGCGGAGGTCAATACCGAAATCCTCGCGATTACCAACCAGCGCGCCTTCACCCTCAAGACTTATGGAGATCCGATTCCGTTGGTGTCGGTACTCGGTGAGGAAATCGTGGACGTGAGTGTCGAAGGGTCCGCCACCAAAATCATCGTCACGACGATTGCGGGCCAAAGCGTGCAATTGTGCAAGACCTACACGAAGGATGATGTTCCGACAATCGTCAACATGATCAAGGAACTAGTTCCGGTCACCGGCAGCACGCCTCCTGCTGCTCAGGAAGCGGTAACTTCGGAATCCACTCCCGCCCCGGATATCAAGTGTTGGGGAAAGTTCAAGGACAAGGCCTACCAAGAGGCTCTTGGTTTCATCAATGCAAACATGCTTCCCGGTGAGCACATCCGCGCGATGCTGAACAATATCAGTCGCTGGATCGTGGTGACTAATCAACGGGTTCTGGTGATGAAAACGGTATCCCCAAAGAGGTTCGAGGAGGCAACTTTGCTGAGCCAAATCGAAAGCGCGACAGTGGTGGATAAGTTCGCCAGTAGCACTCCGCTCTTGGAGACAAAGTCCGGGATGAGAGTGGAGTTGCCCAAGGGAAGCGATCGAGAAGGTATGTCCTTCATCGTAGGTGAGATTCAACTCGCCCTGAAGGGACTCCCCTAGTCGGGCACCATCTACGAGATAATCCCACTAGCAGGAGCTAGAATTCGAACGCGTCGAAGATGCCCCCGCCATTGTCAACATCACCGCCGTCGAAGTCACTTCCAGCATCGGCAGCCAGGTTCTCTGCTTCCTCGTGAGCCAGGTAGGCCCCAACTCCGCGTGCAGCGAAGGCAACACCAACTCCCGCGACGCCAAGAGACGCTGCCCTCCCCACCTGGTGCGACCCCTGGGTCGCACCACTCTCAGGCTCGAACGTCGCAGTGGCGGAAGGTAATGGGGTGGAAGACGACTGGGTCGGAGATCGATCAAGGTGATGGGACAGCCACGTCTCCAGATAATCTCTCCGCGTCTCAAGAAGCTGCTGGCTGATCGGAAAGCGCATGAGTAAGTAGACGCCATTAACGATTCCACCAATACCGCCCGCATAGACGTTCTGCCCCGCAACGCGATTGACCAGCGGCACACCCGCCGTGTGAGGGACGGTCGCGACTACCTCCCAGCCATCCCAAGCCATGCTTGCCCACTGATGCGGCTCTGGGCTCACACCCCCAGACTCCTCGCCGAGCGTGTACTCCGTGTTCATGAAAACAACATCGTGAAGGGCTGGAACCCGCCCCTCCTGTAGCGACAACTCGATCCGATCCAGAGCAGTCGAGATGAATTCCTGCCGAAGCGCCTCCCGCTGCTGTTGCCGCTCTTCCTCGGTGAACCGATTAGCTTCAGCTTCGAGACGCGCTCTCTCTGCTTCCTCGGCTCGAGCTTCACAAATCATGCACGAACTGACGAGGTCCATGTTGAAGCTACTTCCGCAATCGTTGCACTTGACCATCGCCATGGCTACCACTCCCCTACAGCAACATTGCTTTTTGGTATTTCGTCAACGGATTCCCTGAAATCAATTGGGTGTTCACAGTGGCATGGGATTGTGGAATGGCGAATCTCGGTCCATTTCGCCGTCGAAGGAGAACGGATACCGGGCGAGGAAGAGTCGATACCCGACTCCGTATTCGTCCTGCCGATCCCAGGCATAGTCGTGCTGTGACTTCGCGTAGTCGATCTCACGAGTCAACAACAAGTATTGGATCTGCGCCCACGTGGCCATGCCTTCATGGATGACGAGTTCATGCTTCTTGCCATACTGCTTCCGAATCGCGCGCTGGTCCCACACACTGTTCTGCCAGATGTGGGTCAACTCATGCGCCATGACACAAATGGCCGCCATTCGCGGTGCACCGTTCTCTATCCACAGTTCCTGGCCGCTTGAGGACTTCTCCACGAACCCCAAGACCCGCGGGTCCACACCTGCAGACGGAGTGAACACTTCATTGGTGCGCGCTTGTATTTCCTTGGCGTTCGTCATCCGAACACGCATGGGTACATCCAGCTGGATCTCGAAGCCGAGCTCCATATTGCGGCGCACCTGTTGGTACTCGTCCACAAACTGCTCAAGGGAGCCGACGACGGTCCGCGAGCATCGCGAACAGCGGTCGCGACCATCCTTCAAATGCTCGAAGTCTCCACCCCAGATAGGCCCAAAGCAAAAATCACAAAGACGACCTTCGATACCTTCACGACCCTCAAGCAGGAAGTCCCTTGGCCTCGGTTGGCTGATGGCGTCACGGGCTTGGCGCAGATCCCCACGCCCGTAACCGAGCCCTTCCAGGAAATCCCGCGTCCCCTCGATGTCGATGGCATCCGCCTGCGGCACACCACCGAAATTCAAGTAGTCACTTCTCATCATCGGCCGCCTTGCGATCGGAGTCTTCTTCCTCGGCGTTCTGCGTATCCGACGGATCCTCCTGGATGGCACCGTCATTTGGCGCCTCATCGGACGGCTGCTGCAGATCACTGGGTTGATCTGCAGGTTCCTCATCGGATTCGTCCGATACTGCCGGCTCCTCGCCGGTAGCGCCGATCGACTCATCTGTCGCGAGGGTCTCCGACACTTCGTTTGACTCGTCATCGCTCCGGGCAGCTCCCTCGGCAACGTCCGGGGGCAAAGTCGTATCGGTCTGCGCGGCGCTTGGCCCCATGTCAGCTTTGGCGCTGCCCTTTGTCGTACCTCGAATGCGCTTGACCACCCGCTTGACCCAGCCATCTCGCTTGATGGGTTCGGGCACTTCAGGGATCTCGACATGGAATTGCTTTTCTGGCCTTGGAGGCGGTGGCGGGACCTCTTCGGTCGACACGTACCAATTCAGGTAATCCGTGATGATCTCCATCAGACGATCCCAATTGCGTTCGACCGCAACGCCGAGTCCGAGATCGATCATGCTGTCTTCGACGATGTAGATGCACTCCGGATCAATGTCGCCATCGACCGCGGTGAGGAGGGATCCAAAGGCTCCTTCTTCATCCCTAGTCAGGGCAACCACGTACGGGTATCCGTTGGGGAACACCGTGACGAAGAGTTCGTTCAGGAGCAGGGTGATCGTTTTGCGGACATCCGGCGCCATGTCCGGCATCCGGATCTCAAGAATCGCCTTGTTCGTATAACTGCGAACCGGAATGCCTTCGACGCGGACAGTTCGTGCGGACTCAAGATCTGATCGGCTCGATAGTTCGAAATAACCGTGCGAATCAACCCTGATGGATGCAACGGCCCTGCGCATCTGGAGACCGTCGCGCTCCGTGGTGGAACCGACAGGATCCTGATCGGCGATGTCGAAGATGCTGAAGTCACGCCACTGGCGATACGAGCGACGATCGTGGATGTGATCCGCAGCCCGGCGAAGAACCACACCGCTTCGGGCGTCGTCGGCGCTGATGCCTTGGACTTCGTAATACTTGCCGCCATAGGTGACAAACTGTCCTGGGAGTAGCGCCTGGTACACGTGGTCGAACAG
>Ga0102945_1000496_pt1 | contig 11941 bp, 13 predicted proteins | sample SalPonred_H2O_MG_FD_78207 | JGI IMG/M metagenome (GOLD analysis project Ga0102945, IMG submission 78207) | Salt pond water microbial communities from South San Francisco under conditions of wetland restoration - Salt Pond MetaG R2_restored_H2O_MG ...
CCGTCCGCGCTACGCGGGTAGATGCGCCCGTTACTGCCGATGTTCTGACTCATGGTGACTGCTCCCCGCGCTGTGGTGGTGACGTTGCGGGACTATCGGCAGGGGCGGCGGGGGCGTTAGTCGAGGTCGGCGGGCTGGATCGGCTTCACCGCGCGGGAGTTACGGCGCTTCCACTGCCACGCCCCCACACTGTTCTCGAACCCAGCGAAGTTGGAGCCGCCGGCGTCGGTGTCGAACAAGAACACCTTGTGCGTGCCATCCGGACCCAAGCCAATAGCCAACCCGCCATCGATCGGTGGCATCGGCTCCCGGGTCCCATCGGCGTGAACGATGTGGGTGGCGTTCGCGGCAGCAGCCAACTGCTGCCCCACCGTGTTATACACAGTGGCTTTATCGTTCGTTTTCAAATCCAGCACATACCACCGGCCGTTGTATTCCACGACACCATCAGTGGTGCCCATGTACCCGCCGTTACGGGTGGCCCCAGCGACCGTCACTTCGGTGGCGTGGAACTGCATCCCCGGGTACTCGTCCCGGAACGCTTGATACGCCTCCACATACCCCAAGTACTCCTCGGGGACATCATCGACAGTGATAGTGCCGTGCTCGAGCGCTTCACACAACGCGTGCACGTCGGTGCCACGTTCAGCGGCGGACTCTTTGCGGTCTTTGTGTGCGGCGCGCAGTTCGACGTTGATGTTGCTGCGCTTGTTACGGTCACCCTTCTTCGGCTCCAGCAGCATGTCGATGGCTTCAGCCATGGAGGTGGGGTCCATGTTCTGCAACTCGCGAAGGCGTTCTTCTGCGGCGTCGGCGGTGAGCCCGGCCGCCCACGGCACCAGTGCCGGCTTATCGAGAGAACCGATACACGTCGTGATCGACGGGAACACCACACCCGCATCCACGGCCGCATCCGATCCCATCTCGATCGCCCGCGCCTTGTCATCGGGGTAAGCGACGTAGAAACGTGCACCTTCCCCGCGACCGCTCTTGCTGGGGATCCGCACCACTAGGGGCGGCTCACCGGTGCCATCTTTCCCCGTCGTCGCGATCGACGCCGAACCCGTGGGCGCGACGGCGACGGTGGGAGCATTACCAGGTCTAGCCAGCGAAATAGAACCGTTCAAGTGCTTGTTGTCCTCGGAGCGGACGGGGATTTGCTTCCCGTCACGGATCGCGGCCCGGCTCACCAGTCACCCCCCGGCTCACTGGCGGCGCATGTTTCGGCGTCTTCGAACCTCGACAGTCCGCACCACGTGTCGATGCGTTCACCGTCGTGGTCGAACACGTCAACCTTGTACACGTCACCGTTCACCCACGCGGCGTACTCGTTCACTTCTTCGCGGGCGACCGTGATCGCCTTATCCCACGATTCGGGGGAATCATCGCCGTACGTGCGGGCGACGGTGTCGGCGTCGACGATGGCGAACCCAGCCATCGAGGTGTCCCAGCCGGAGCCGCTTTCACGGCGCCCCGCGGGCACCTGACCATCCACACCGATCGGCTCACCGGTGCGGTACGCCACACCGCCATGGTCATGGACGTAGATGGGGATGAGCCGGGCGTCGGCGCCGTGACGTTCGATGATCACATCAATGGGGTTATCGGCGTGCGCGGCACCCACCTCATCAGGCAGGTACCGATCCAACCCGGTGAACGTCGCCAGCGGCTCATACCAGTCCCGCGGGTTCGCTGCGTCCGCGTCATACGTGATGACGGCGACATCGCCGTTCTCGCGTACCCGCGCACCCAGCATGTGTGTGCCTTTAAGGGTGTATGCCTGCGCCAGTGTCACCTGCAGGTCTCCCGCTTCGGTGGTGATGGTGCGCATCGGCACGGTCGCGGTCACCGTTGCGGTGTTGGATGCGGCTGGTGCGCTGCTACCGGAGCCGGCGGTGCTTCCCGCCCACTCCCCTCCCGGGCCTCGCAGATACTGCCGGCCACCGGGTAGATCGTTTCGGCCCATGGGTTTATCTCCCTCAACAAGTGCGTGCGTTGAGGGGCTATCGGCAGGACTGCGAACGCTGCGGGTTAGTTGGCGCGCAGCGCCGGGTACCGGTTCACGAAATAGCGAATCACATTCAGCGTCTCGGTGACGAGTTGCTCTGCGAGATCCGAATCCGTGACGTGCGCGGCGATATCCCGAGAGATATCCCCCGGCGCGGTCACCAGCACCAACGCCCGGTACACGCCATCCAACTCGTGGGCGAGCCACGCGTCGGTGAGGGCGCGGCGGGATTCGCTGTGGAGGACGGCGCGGGCGGCGGCAACGAAGTCGTGCACCGCGGACGGGCCCACTTCATCGTTGAGCAAAGTGGTGGTGGTGTGGGCGAGACGGTCCACAAGTGCGGCGCCGTGGGTTGGATTGATCATGAGGTGTGCTCCTTCGGTTTCTCGCGGCCGCTCCGACCGCCTATAGCAAGTATACCATAGCATAGCGAGGGGCGCAAAAAAAGGACCCTGGCGGGGAGGGACAGGTTTCGGGGGAGAACACCTGCCCCTCCCACGCCAGGGAGTCACACGCCGCTAATCGGCCTCATACACCAGCACGTTCGCGTACCGGCCTTTCGCGATTTCACGGTCCCCGTTCACGCCGCCCCCAACAACGTCGATCCGATCCGCCGGCACACCCGCGCGGATCAACCCCTGCCTAATCGTGTGTGCGCGGCGATCATCAATCCGCGTACCCGGCTTACCGGCGTCTTTGCCCGCGAAGGCGTGCACCACGATCGCGGGAGTCTCACCCGCGCGCACGGTGCGCTGGTAGCGCTTCGCGATCGCCTTCACTTGCTTGTGCCCGCGCTTACTTAACTTGTAGGCGCCGTTCGCGAACGTGATGTTCGTGCTGGAGATCACCTGCACCTGTTGGCGCGGCTGCAGATCCTGCACGCTCTGGCCATCGACAACAACACCGACGGGTGCGGACAAACCAACACCGTTCACGGCGCGCACCTCGACGCGGTGCGGGCCGTCCGGGACGGTGATCGTTGACGTGGTCACTGGTGCGGTCACTCGTCGCACCTGCTCACCATCGACGTAGATGTAGTACTGGCTGGATTGCGGATTACCCACCCATGACAACGTCACGGCAGTGCCGTCGACGGTGGCGGTGAGGTCCGTCACTGCTGGTGGTGCTGTGACGGCCGGACCGGACTGCGGCGAAACGGGATCAGTTGGCTGCGGCGCATCCTTCAACTCCGCTACCCGCTCCCGAATTGTACCCACCGCATCGGTAATACGATCGATGGCGGCGTTAATCGCATCCACAGCAGCATCCGCGTCAACGAGACGCTGCGCGTAATCATCCGGAGCGAATAGCGCCTCGTTATCGATCAGTACCTGGCGTGAGTTTTCCGCATTCGTGAGCGCGTCGCGCGCGACCTGCTCATCGGTGAGCGCCGACTGCAGATCACGCTGCGCTGTCGCCTCACTATCGGTTGCATCGGCTTGCTGTTCCTGCTGTTCCGCGTCCGCGGCGGCATCCTCAGCGGCCTGCCGTTCCCGGGCGAGATCGTCGAGGGCGTCTTGCACACTGGCGGGTGCGGTGAATGCGATCGGTGTCGCCACCGGTTGATCCCATACCCAGCCATTAACGCAAATTGCTAATCGCAGACCGGTGATCTCACCCACGACCGGGGTGAACGTCGCTGCACCTATGCCATCTGCGATCGGTGTCGCCACCGTTTGAGTGAAGCCGTCCGCGTAGGTGATGGTGACCTGGTCGGTGCCGTTCACGCAGGAGTAGTCACCGACGGTGAGGGTCTGCGGGGCACCGGCGGTGCCAGGGGTTGGTTCTTGAATGGGGTTGATGATGTCAACCATCGCATCGTTGGAGCGGATTTCGGTGCCGGCGAGATCGCACAGTGCGTACGCATCGAAGTCGCCGATCGCGTCCGCGTTCCACCCCGCGCTGATCGTCTTAGAGGCGACATCTTCCCCAGCGGTATACGTCATGGGGAACTCCCACGTGCGCCCGCCGTGCCCCACCTCCAGGATCGGCTCGCATTGCCCCGGCCCAGTGCCGTATGTCGCGTTCGCGATACGGGAAACGTAGAGGACGCTCTCACGCGGGTACGCGGTGACGTGATTCGCGTTCAGGCCAATTGTGACGTCGGCGCGTGGGCTGATCGTGATCGTGCCGGAGTCGAGGACGCTGCCGTCGGCGGTTTCGCAGTTGGCGCCCAAAGCGAACGTCGCAGCACCGGGGGCCGGTGGGATCCACTCGAAAGCGATCGAGTAGATCACGTCCGGGGGGAGTGTCGCAGGGGCGAGCGGCGCGGCGATCGCGGGCTGAGGGACACCATCGATCGCGGGAATCACATCGCACCACTCTTGCCCCAGCGCTGAAGAATCCGGGAGCACGCCGGTTACCGACACATTCAACGGTGTACCCACGGTCGTATCAACCCAGCCGGTGACCACCGGGCGATCCGGTGTGACGACACTTACCGTGGTTGAGGTAGTGAGAGCGCCCAGGGTGGCGGTGAGAGTGACGGGTGTGGCACCACCCAGGTCGGGCAGTGGCCCATCCCAGGTGAGCGTGCCTACCCCGCTCCACTCCAAAGCGGTGGCGTCGAGTGTGGTGGACGCGATCACTTGGGTGGTGCCGTACAACTCCGCGCGCACCGTAAGCGCGCCACCGAGTACGCCATCACCGGTCACGGTGATGGGGATGGCGATTTCGCGTGCGTACATGAGTTGGTCGGGTGCGTCGAGGGTAATCGAGGTGGCGGGGGGCACGATCACGTTCGTGGCGCCGAGCGCGACGCGGTCGGCGCTGATCGTGGCGGTGCCGGGGCGGCGCTGCGGCGTCCAATCCGCCCGCCCGGCCACCAATAACAACGTTTCATCGTAGCCGTCCGCGTACACGATATGCAGGAACGGGCTCGATCCGCAGTTGCTGAGGTACGTGGTGTATGCCTGGCCGCTGTTCACGCTCGCGGGGATCGGCGGGTCCACTGTGCATTCCGCGTTCGGGGATACCGGCTCGCGGGTCGGGCGCGGTTCGATCGGTCGCGGTGGTGGTAGCGGCGTCGTGGGATCCGCAGTCGGCTCCGGATCCGGTGCCGGTCCCACCGGGCGGGGTACGGGCAGTGGGCTGGTCGGCTCCCCCAGATCGGAAACCGTGGACCCCCCAGGTGCGGGTTCAGCAGTGACGGCGCCCGCGGCGCTCACACCCCCCACGACCATTACTGCGGTGAGTGCTGCACTGATGAGACGACGCATATCGCTCCCCCAACCTTGTTCTAGGTGACGCGGCAGTGTGCCACGAAACATTAAATAACGCTAGCGGGTACTATACCACAAGCGGTGCGGGTGGGGTCGCAGGGTACTATCGGACGAAGACGAATTTTCTGCCTGTTGGGTTAGGGCTGCCCGCCGCGGTGCTCGGAGAACACACCCGTCGCGATGACGGCGTCGTCGTGATCAACATCATCGGTGACAATGAATAACTCACCTGCGTCTTCGATGACGTGGGCGATGATGCCGTGGACGGCGAGGGCGTCTTGCAGGTCCTCGCCTTCATTCATGCTGCTAATGGGGCAGTGCGCGAACATGGGTGTTCCTTTCGTTGCTGGCGGATGAGGGAGTTCACTTTCGCTGCGGCTTGCAGGGGGGTGAGGTGGATGCCGTGGGCGTGGTAGGCGTCGGCGGCGAGGTGACCGCGGGTGAGGATTTCCCGGTCGGTGCGTCCTCCGCCGCGCCAGGTGCCGGCGCGTTCGTGGTACGCCAGGGCCGCGTCCAGGTCGGCGGCGTCCACGTCCAGGGTGCGGATGCGCGCGTGGGCGTCGCGGGCGCTGATCCGGTCGAGGTATTGCTCTTCGACGCTGCGTTCGGTGAGTGCGGCGTCGGAGGGTTCCCCCCACGTGAGCGCGGCTGTGCGTTCGAGTTCGCGGGTGAGGATGCCGGTGGCGGCGCGCCGCCAGCAGGCACCGATGTACCCGTCAATGTTCGGGTTACGGTCCGGATCCCAGTTCAGCAGCATCTGCCACAGCAGCAGGGAGGCTTCTTGGGCGGCGTCGTCGCGGTGGAGGGCTTTGCTCAGGTAGCGGGTGATGGCGCGGTGGTAGCGGCCGTGCAGGCGCGTGAATTCGGCGTCGAGTGTGCTCGACGCGCTCGACGCACGGGCTGCCTGCCGCTCTCCCATACATGAGTATACCGTATTATTGTTTGACGGGCGTGCGTGTCGGCGAGGTGCTCGCTGTAGGACCACCGTTCCCGCACATGCGCGGCCCGGATCCGCTCCCGCAACCCCACCGTCGGCACACCCGGCAGACCTAGGTCCGCGGCCACCGCCTCCAACTCCAGCCCGGTAGCGACCCACACCCGACCCACCCGGGCCACCAGCCCCGCGGCAGCCAGATCCTGCAGGTGCCGGCGCGCCGTCACCAACGTGAGCCCCTGCCCCGAAGCGACCTGCCGGGTCGTCACACCCGCCACGCCCGCGACGCCCGCGGCGACCACGAACCCGTGATGCCGATTCAAGTTTTTCCGCGCGAACACTTCCGCGAAGACGACCTGTGAAGTCTCAGAAGCAACCGGTTCGGTCACATCCAACCCATGCGCGGAGGAATACACCGCCTCCAACGCATCAAACACATCCACCCCAGTGGTGAGCAGCGACGCCATCTGCGCCCCACCAGGAACCGCAGATACCCGCACCCAGCCAGCGCTGGCTAACCGGCGCAACGCAGCAGCCACCGTCGAGCGAGGCAGCAGCGTCTCGGCCTCCAATAACCGCACCGAAGCGTTCACACACAAATCATGCGCCGCGAGGGCGCGTTCGGTGAGCGCGGCGAGCACCTTCCGCTCCGCCGCCGACCCACGGCCACGCCACTGCGCACCACGGAACCTATGCAGCCACAACGCCGACTCCTCCACCCAACGGATCAACGCCCGCTGCGAACCCCCGCGAGCATGCGACGCAGCAAACACCATCGCTTGATGGTGGGCCTTACGGGCCAGCACCTCCCCCGCCGGGCGGGTACGGCTACGGCGACGAACCGCCACCCCCGCACGCCACGCAGCAGCAGCGAAATCATCCTCACCAACCCCACGCTTCACCGCATGCAACGCCAGCGACGCAAGCGCACCAAACGGCTCCATATGCCCCGCGGACTGGTAATCCCCCGCCGCGATCACCCCGTAGCGGCCCGTGAACACAACCCGCACAAGCCACCTCCCAAGGAAAGAAACCGGGAGGCGTAAACCACCTACCCAACCGAGTATACCGGCGCGGGTAACTATCGGCAGGAAAACACCAACACCCCCTCTCCCGTGGAATCTTCAGTGTCCCGTGAAAGTCACAAATTCTATGAGGGAATCGAAGGATTCTTAGAGGGGCCGAAATCATTAACGAACCCCTCGGAATGTGCCCCAGAACTGGTCCCGCGATCCTCCCCCACCAGCCGCCGATAGCAAACCCACCGGGTACACAACAACGCCCGGTATACTCACAAAGACAGACCTCCAACACCCCACCACGGGAGGGGAACCGTGCCCACCACCAGCACCCGCGACACCCGCAACCGCCGCCGCCTGAGCGTGCTCGCGGCATTCACCGTCGCCACCACAGCAGCGCTCCTCATCGGCCTCCTCGCCACCGCCGGCAACCAAGCCGGCCAGGTCCTCACCGCCACCAGCAGCGACACCATCCCCGCCGCCGGTCAAGCCACCGCCGACGCCTGCTACGACCCCACCACCACTACAGCGCGAATCTTCCCGCGCAGCGCTATCACCAGCGATCTGACCGTCACCGTTCTCGGCATCAACCTGTTCCTCATCGACCAAACCAACCTGTCCGTCGACAACTGCGCCGACTGGGACTTCACCATCCACGCGCTCGATAGCAGCGGTGCGGTTCTCGGCACAAGCACGGGAACCTTCACCACCGGCGCCCCCGGTGGCGTTAACGGCTTCGGTACCGACTTCACCGGTGTCCCCTTCGCAAATATCGATTCGTACTCATTCCTCGTCGAGAAAGGGGCCTAACGTTGAACACTCCAAAACGCCGCCGTAAAACCCTCACTGCAGCGGGCATCGCGGCGATCACCTTTGTGGGTCTGGCGATCATCGGCTCAGTAGCCGCCGGTGGTCTCACCGTCACCGCGAACGAATCCGCCGCCGGCGCTGTCGTCCAAGGCACCTGCCTAGCCGACGACTCCGTCATCACAGTGGACCCAATCTTCGCAAACGGTGACACGACACAGTACTCGCAAGCGAGAGTGCGGGTCACCTCACCCACCTCACCCCCCACATGCGCAGGCGGCTCCGTCACGTTCTACCCGTGGGCCGCAGACGCAATGGGATCAGCCTTCTTAGGTCTCACCGACGGTGACATCGACGTAGTCGTCCCTCTGAGCACGATGCCACCAGATGGCAGCACCGTGTGGGTACCTACAGATGAGTTCACCAAGTTCACCTTGCAATTCAGCGGCGGCACCGCCCAATAAACCACAACACACACCCTCACCGCAGAAAGGTCATCATGCCCCGAACATCTGAACGCTCCAAGCGTTCACGAACACCCCTCATCGCAGGCGCACTCGCCGGCGGGGCCGCACTGGTCGGTGGACTGTTCCTCACCGCCGGCGCACAGTCCGGTCAGGTCCTCACCGCTACAAGTAGCGAGAAGGTCCCCGCCGCCGGTCAGGCCACCGGCGACACCTGCTACGACCCCACCAGCACCGAAGGTGGCTACTCACTTAACACCGCTAACACCGGTTCAAGCATCCTGGTCACTGGCATCAATCTGCGCCTCCAGGATCCCACGAACTCCAGTGTTGGCGCCTGTGCCGGGTGGACCTTTGAGGCGAACGTGCTCGATGTCAACGGTGTTGTGCTCGCCACCAGCACTGGAACGCTCACATCGAGCCAACCTGAACTGGCGTTCGGCGCGGGATCCTCATTCGCTGGCGTTGATTATGCCGACGCCAGCGATGTCACCTACATCATCGAGAAAGGCGCCTAAGCATGCCTGACACAACTTCACGTAAGCGCCGCGCCTTGATCGCTGCTGCCGGTCTGACTGGCGGCGTAGCAGTGCTCACCGCGGTGGGCGTTATCGCCGCTGGTGGCCTCACCGTGCAAGCCACCCAGGCCGCTGCTGGTGGGAGCGCCATCGGGTCATGTCTCGCGGATGATTCCGCGATCACCGTGGATCCAGTGTTCACCGGTGGTAACACCAGCGAGTTCGCGTCGGTGCGGCTACGTATCACCTCATCAACATCGGCACCCACGTGCGGAACAGGATTCGCGACCGTCAACCTGGGCACTGCGGGTGCAGCAGTGGCGTACTACGCGAGCGGATCGATCACAGCGAACGGCGACATCGATCTCACCTTGATCACCCGGGACAACCAAACCACGAACCCGGCACCTATGACGACAACCGACTGGACAACGTTCAGCGTCAACATCACCGGAGGTACAGCGCAGTCAACTACCCGCCCCTGAAGGGGCAGGCTTGTAAAGCCTTGGTTGACCAGACCGAGACATCAGAAAGGAGGACAGATAGATGTCTACGTTGCACGTAAGTAACAAGACCCACCCTGGGGCGCTTCTTCAGCCCGAGGCTCTGGAAGATGCGGTTGCAGACAACCAAAAGGGTACGGACGAAACGGGCCGCATCACCACTCATGTAGTGGATGCTGGCGTGCACCATGGTCGAGGAGAGACCGCGAATGCCCCTGTCCGGGTATCGCGGCGTCATCCCGAAACGGGTTCACCCGTGGAGGGCACGGGACGTGAGTCTCACGCTCAACCCCGCGTCTTCGTATTGTCGAAGGACGGGAAACCGCTTGACCCCACGACGCCCGCTCGGGCGAAGTGGTTGCTGAAAAACGGTCGGGCCGTCGTGGCTCGCCGCACCCCCTTCACCATTCGGTTGAAGGACAAGCACTCCTCAGAGTGCGAAACCCAGGGTGTTGTTATCGGTATTGACCCTGGCAGTAAGACCACCGGTATCGCGGTGTGGATGGAAAACACCCCAGGTGTTCGTGAGGCGGTATTCCTCGCGGAAGTGGAACACCGGGGCCGCACAATCAGCAAGAAACTCCAGCAGCGGTCGAACTACCGCCGCCGCCGCAGAACGAAGAACCTGCGCTATCGGGCACCGCGATTCAACAACCGCACCAAGCCGAAAGGCTGGCTCGCCCCATCCCTGCAACACCGCGTCGACACGACTGTCGCGTGGGTGGAGCGCCTCGCCCGGTGGATGCCGGTGCAGGGCGTGGTGATGGAACTCATCCGGTTCGACATGCAGCAGATGGAAAAACCGGAAATCTCTGGCGTGGAATATCAGCAGGGCGAACTGGCCGGGTATGAGGTCCGGGAATACCTGCTGAATAAGTGGGGCCGGCAGTGCGCCTACTGCGACGCGACGGGTGTTCCGTTGCAGGTGGAGCACATTGTTCCGAAGGCTCGCGGCGGGTCGAACCGGGTATCGAACCTGACCCTCGCCTGCGGCCCATGCAACCACGCCAAAGACGCCCGCCCCGTCGAGGAATTCATCACCGGCCCGAAGCGGTTGGAGCGCATCCTGCGCAACGCGAAGACACCGCTACGAGACGCCGCAGCGGTCAACTCCACCCGCTGGGCACTGTTCCGCGCCCTGTCCGAGCAGCACACGGTCTTGACCGGTACGGGCGGGCAGACGAAATACAACCGCTCCCGCTTCGGGCTCCCGAAAACACATGCGCTGGATGCACTCGCTGTGGGTCACCCTGACACGGTGGATGGCATTCTCCCGACCGTCGCGGCAACCCTGACCATTACTTGCAACGGGCGAGGTCGGTACGCGCGGACCAAGCCCGACAAGTACGGGTTCCCTCGACTGAACTACACGCGCTCGAAGACTCATTTTGGGTTCCAGACCGGAGACCTCGTTCGGGCTGTCGTCCCCACGGGGAAGAAGCAAGGCACCCACACCGGACGGGTCGCCGTTCGCGCGACTGGTTCGTTCAACATCACCACCACGGCTGGAACCATCCAAGGCATCAGCCACAAGCACTGCACCGTTCTCCAACGCGGAGACGGTTACGGATACCTCTGGAAGGAGGACGGCGCTTTCCTCCCGGCCCTGAAGGACCGGGCTTCCAGCGCCAAAATCAGGTGAACACCGTGACATCAACTCAAGACAAGAACCGGCGTAAGCGCCGCTCGTTGATCATCGCCGCTGTCGGTGTGTCCGTGGTGGGGGTGATGGGTGCGGGGGCGTTGTCGTTCGCGAACATCACCACTGATCCGTATAACGCCTCGGTCGCGTTCGGTACCCCGCAGGCGCAATGTTTGGACACCGCTACCGCGACGACCACGATTGATCAGGTGCTCGCGGCGTCGGGGTCAACGTGGGAGCAGACCGGTATTCGGGTGCAGATCACGGACCCATCACCGGCGACGATTCAGTGTGCGGGCCAGGAACTGACCGTGGAGGCGGGTTCTGGTGGTGTTGTTGCGGAGACGGTGTCGGTGGTGATCGCCGCGAACGGTGCCATTGACGAGACGCTCACGTTCACGACACCGAGCGCGACGGGCACAGACGAGTACGCGGTCACGATCGCGGCCCCGTAAATCTGAGAATTACCGGGCCCCTCGCTCACAAGGCCAAGGGGCCCGGTATACTCGGTATAACGGTACAGTCAGAGGAGAGAACCATGGGTCAGCATTCCCGCCGACGCGCCCCCCGTAAGGGCCGCGCTGTCGCGTTCACCGCCGCCGCCGGGGCCACCGCCCTCACCGGCGCGATCCTCACCAGCGCTGTCATGGCCGCCGCACCGCTGCGTATCGACGCGATCACCCAGGTCGCTGTCGGGGAAGCCGCTATCGCGACGACCGGCTGCACCGGGGACATCGCCGCGAAGTTCGCTCCCGCCCGCATCTCCACCACGGATACGTTTGAGGTGGACACGCTGGTGATTCCGGGGCTTCCGGGGGTGTGCGC
>Ga0102945_1000497_pt1 | contig 11937 bp, 16 predicted proteins | sample SalPonred_H2O_MG_FD_78207 | JGI IMG/M metagenome (GOLD analysis project Ga0102945, IMG submission 78207) | Salt pond water microbial communities from South San Francisco under conditions of wetland restoration - Salt Pond MetaG R2_restored_H2O_MG ...
GTGGTCTCCACCGGCAAAGCCGACGCCCCGGGACAAATCGCTTTGATCCTCGCGATCGGTGGCTCGTTGTACGGAATCGGCAACCTCTCGCGCGGACTCAACGATCCGTACTTCTATCTCCCGATATTGCTGGGTGCGGCAGGTGCTATCGCTTTCATCGTTCGCGAGTCGAAATCCGAGCACGCTTTCTTCCCTATCGCCTTGTTCAAGAGCCCGATCTTCTTGGCGGCGATCATGGCCGGGCTGGTCTACAACATGGGCAATGCCGTCGCTTTCCTCCAGATGTCCAACTTGTGGCACTACGCCACCAGGATCGATTCCCTCGAAGTGAGCTTGTGGCAGCTTCCCTTCCTCCTCGCCGGCGTCCTTGCCGGACTGCTGGTCGGCAAGCAGATGAGCAAGGGGTTGAGCAACCGCACAGCGTTGCTGATCGGGACACTCATCACCGCAGTCGGCTTCGTACTACTTGCCGTAGTCAGCGCGGCGAATTCCTTCTGGATCTTCTTGATCCCCTCCGGATTGATCGGCTTCGGCATCGTCGTCACCTCGCTGCCCTTCGGGAACCTGATCATGCAGGCCGCCCCGGCTCGCTACTTCGGTCCAGTCACCTCAGCGCGGACCACGATCGGACAGGTCTGGTACACGATCGGACTGGCGATCTCTACCGTGATGGTGGACAAGATCACTTCCGGCGGCGTGGTTAAGCGCCTGGAGGAAGCCGGGGTGCCGTCAACTCAAATCGGAACCGCCTTGGACAAGGTGACCACCTATGCCAGCCAGACCCACGAGGAATCGTCGAAGGTTGGAGCCGAGGTTCTCGCCGGCGTCCGCGATTCCTACCTGGTGGGGTTCAACGTAGCCATGATCACTTTCGCGGCGATCTTGCTACTCGCCGGGTTGATCGGGGTTGCCCTCCTGACCAAGACAAAGGGGGACCCCGACGGTGGAGCCAGTAGCGCCGCCAATGAAACGACGACCGGCGCCTCGAGCTAGCCCTCGGCGGGTGCTTTCTCCAGATGATGGGTACGCACGTATTTATGCAGTTGGTAGTCGGCGACGAAACTCATGAATGGCACGGTGCCGGCGAGCAGCACAGCCAACGTCTTAACGACGCTGAGTTTGATTCGGAAGCACAGGTCCACACCGGCGATTAGATAGAACAAGTACAGCCACCCATGCGCGGTCCACAGCCAGCGATACAGATCGGGCTTAACTTCGGTGTTGGCATAGTCCAAGAAGCCATAGCCCACGATGAGCCAAATGGTGAGCGCACCGAGCACCACACCGGTGACCCATGCCATGATTCGGAACCTCAGTAGAGCGCCGGGAAGTTTCTCCATTTTCCGAACCTAACCCACGATGCCTACGACGCCACTTCAGAACTGAAAGGCGGCTCGGCACCAGCTCGCTGGCAGGTGATGCCCGCCACCGTTATCCCGAAAGCGGCGGCCACGACTACTTTCTCGACTTCACTCAACTCAGCGCGTCCCCAGCCCTGCCGAAGCCAATAGGCCAGGAAACCACCACTGAACGAGTCCCCTGCACCCACGGTGTCGACCACCGGCACGGATGGAACCGGCAGCACCTGCTTGCCCCCAGCACAGATCACCTCAACGGAGTTGGCGCCGTCGGTGAACAGCACTGTTGCACCGGTACGCATGTGGATCTGCTCGGCAGCGGTGGATGGCCGCTCACCGGGATACAAGAACGCGAGGTCATCCCCGCTGACCTTCACCACGTCAGCGCGAGCGAAGACAGATAACAGCGTTTCCTCGAATACCGTCGAGCCTGTCATCACCGCAGGACGGCAGTTCGGATCGACCATCACGATCTGCGATGCGGGCGCGGCCTCTACTACTGCTCGCGTTGCTGCTGCCAAGGGTTCCAAAACCAAGGCGAGCGTTCCCACGTGCAGCACAGAGCACTCGGCGTTCATCGCAGCGATTGCATCCGAGGGTGATACCAAAGTGGCAGATGTCCCGTCGAATACGAACCGGTACGAAGCTGCTCCTTGCTCGTCGAGTTCGGCAATAGCCAAAGTGGTCGGCGCGCCCATCGGTTCTCCGAGTGCGTAGCCAACGCCATCGGCGTCCAGCATGCGCATGATCCGTCGCCCGAATGCGTCGGTAGAAACACCGCCAAGAAACGAGACGGGAACATCGAGTCGGGCGAGCGTGCGCGCCGTGTTCAACGGTGCTCCGCCGATAGCCGCTGCAGTCACTTCGCCATCGACATCAACGATGATGTCAATCAAAGCCTCGCCTATAACGGTGATCACGGATGAAACCTAGCGATCAGCGGATCTGTCGGACGCGATCACTTCGACCCCAGGCACGATCAGCGGTCAAGGCAACGTCATCGAGTCGCTCAGCGAGTGCCAAACAGAGCCGAGCACCCAGTGACAGACCGGGTATGGACGTTCGCATTCGGGCCGATAGCCGAGCGTCCTCTACGACGACGGGCTCCACGCGAACGCCGCTGGATACCAAGATCGCCTCTGCAAGTCTTCCCTCAAGGGCGCCACCCACCTTTCCCAGCACCTCCGCGAGGTTCGCCGAACCGATCACTGAGTCCGGCAGGTGATCGCGCACTGCCTCTTCTCCAGGCTCACCCTGAAGAAATGCCAACGCCGCGGAGGCATCAAGGACGGTCACTCGGACTCTCCCTTGGCTTCAGCCAGTCGATCAGCCAGGAGTTCGGCCACGAGATCTCGACCTTCCAGCCGCGACCTCAGCCACTTCAGCGCCTCGTCCGTGGACATGATCACAAGTCCCGCGTCCGTGTCGATCGCGACGAGTGGTGCGCCCGACTGCCAGCCGTGACGCTCACGAACGTCCCTGGGAATCACGAAGCGCCCTCGGTCGCCCAGGGTGACCGCGTGCGAGGCGGAGTCACGCATCACACAACAATACCATCTAGAGAAGGCGGTGGGAATCCTTACAAATTCTCCCACATGCAGCGGTCCCTTTGGCCGGGATTCCCGCGGCCCGAAGCAAACCATCGTCAAGCTGGATGCCGGGAGGATCGCCCGCAGGGCATGGTGGTCAAAGGCGACCTCCCGGGAGCTCATCATGATGCGCTTTGATAAGCATCATGGCGTATTCTTTCGGCGTGCGAACCACCATCGACCTGCAGCCGGACGTGGAGAAGGCGATCGAGCAGGTGCGCAAGTCCACCGGCAAGGGTTTGAGTGAAACGGTCAACGAACTCGTCCGCGCCGGTCTCGTCCGCCAAAGTCACGAGGACTCGCCCTTCGTCCAGGAGTCTCATCCCCTCGGCTTGCGCATCGATGTCAGCAACGTCGCCGAGGCACTCGAACTTCTCGACGAGGCCTAGGAAGCAGCCGTGCTCATCGATGCAAACATCTTGCTGTACTGCGTCGACCGAAATGATCCGCGCCAAGAACAGGCCGCAACTTTCATGCAAGGTGCGCTCAACGGCTCCACCCGCGTTGCGTTTCCATGGCAATCGATCACGGCGTTCTTGCGGATTTCAACGAGCCCGCGCGCATCTGCATCACCACTGGATGCGGCTCAAGCGTGGGGCTTCGTCGATGCCTGGCTTGCTACCGCACCAGCCTGGATCCCACCGGCAACCCAGCAGACCGCCGGGATTCTAGGTGAGCTCCTGTCCAGCACGGTCATCACCGGCAACCTCGTCTCCGATGCGGCCCTGGCAGCAATCGCCATCGAACACGGCATCCCCGTTGTCACCAACGACTCCGATTTCCATCGATTCCCGGTGCAGGTCATGAACCCGTTCGCGTAGACCAATTCCCGACACTCCTGCCCGTTACCCGTCCCGTTCAACTCGGAACAAGCCCTCAGGTGCTCGTTGATTGTGGGGCTTTCCCACTCCTAGCATCGAGGTAGAGCCATCTTCCGTACACGAAGATCGCGAAGGCGGCGAAGATCCACCACTGGATCGCGTAGAAGAAGTTCTGCAGCGGGAAGGGCGCGTCACCTACCTGCACGGTGGGCGGAACGATCACTGGGGCGGAGGCATCGGCGGCGAGCAGGATCGGATCTTGCGCTTGCAGCATCACGTAGCCGTCGATGAGTTCGGTGTTCCACACTTCGGCGAGCGCCGGTGCGACGACGGTGATGATCTGCTCGAGGTTGGCGCCTTCGTAGAAAGCCTCGTTGGGATGCAGCACACCTTCGATGGTTGTCGGGTCTTGTCGGATCGGTGGGCTTTGTTCGTCGTTCGGTAACCAGCCGCGGACCACAGCGATGCTGTCTTGGTTATCGAGTTCGAAACGTGTGATGGTCCACGTGCCTGCCTGTCCTTGGTACTCACGATTCGGCAGAAGTAGTTCATCGCCGGTGAACCGGCCGTCGAGGATGACGGTCCTGCCGATGTCGGCGTTGTTCCAGGTGTCGTCGTCGTTGATGAGTTCGCTGATTTGAATCGGTTCGGCTGCGGCTGCCCGTTCGGCCGCGAGAATGTCCTGGGTTCGATCCCACTGCCAGCGGCCCAACACGATGCTGATCGCGATGAAGGCGATGAGCGCAACAAGCGCGATCAGCCACCGCGGCGTAATCGCAGTGCGCCACAGTTGTTTGCGTGTCGGGCGCACCTTGATTTCAGGTGCGCTGCTCATCCTCGTCGCGTTCGAAATCGAGGCGATCACCCTCACCACGCACAACGGCCTCTTCGGTCAGGTGCTCATCTTCGGCCATCCGAGCGTCTTGCGGCCCCCCGGGAAGCTGGCTGCTGATGTTCTTGATCTGCCTATTCATCGACTTCCACAATAAGAAGACGATCAAACCAAGGACCAGCACCAACACTCCGACTATCTGCAGTCCGCCGTCGATGACCAGACTCACGTTGCTGTTCATCCGATTCCTAACTTCTCAGCCCGGCGAACAGATCGTCCTCGGGAGTTTTGACTTCAATCGCAGACCAGGCGAGCTCGAAGTCCTCGGTGGGCCAGACTTCTTTATGCATCTCCAGCGGTACTGCAAACCACATGCCATTCGGGTCGATTTGAGTGGCGTGCGCCAGCAGCGCTTGATCACGGATATGGAAATAGTCGGCACTTGGAATACGAGTGGTGACTCGTCCAAAGTTATCGTCTCGATCTTCCCAGCGGGCAATCCATTCTTCGTAGGGAGAATCGAGACCCGCAGCCAAAAGCGCATCATGCAAGACCTGCACTCGAGTTTTAGAGAACTGGTGATTGAAGTAGATCTTGGCAACCTGATGTGCTTCTCCGAGATGCTGATGTTGACCTACGTCAGCAGCTTCCTTCACCGCGGCCATCGTGAGCTCATGCGTGCGAATGTGGTCAGGATGCGGGTATCCACCGTTTTCGTCGTAGGTGGTGATCACCTGCGGCCTGAATTCGCGGATAAGGCGCACCAGGGCCGGGGTCAGTTCGTGTAGTGGCCGGGCCGCAAAAGAATCTGGCGGCAAGGGTGGCGGCGGATCGCCTTCGGGGAAGCCGGAATCCTCGAAGCCCAACCAGGCGTGTTCGACCCCCAGGATCTCCACGGCCTTGGCCATCTCACGCTCGCGCACCGCGTGGATGCCTTCGGCATCCACGGCACCCTGCATCGCCGGATTGAGGATGTCGCCCCGCTCACCCCCGGTGCAGGTGACGACCATCACTTGCACGCCTTCATCCGCGTACTTAGCGGTAGTGGCAGCGCCCTTGCTGGATTCATCGTCCGGGTGGGCGTGCACGGCCATCAGGCGAAGTGGCTGTTGGTGGGCTTGTTGCACAGGCCTAGTCTCGCACTTATGTCCTCACCCTTCTCACCAGACCAACTCTCCCCGCAGATACGGGAGCGTTACGGGCTGGACCAGCGGCGGCGATCACCCCTGGTGGTGGTCGGGGTGGTGGTCGTCCTCTTCCTTATTGGGGTCACTTTCGCCGCAATCATGCTGATTCGAGACGATGTTCGATTCCAACTCATTCGCTGGACTGTCGTGGGACCAGACCGTGCCGACGCCACTTTCGATGTGAGTAGAGATGGCGCCGACGAGGTCGCCTGCATACTGCGTGCCCAAGATTCCAAACGCATCGACGTGGGCTACGCACGGATCGACATTCCCCCCGGCGAGGACACAGTCACGGTGGACTACTCGCTTCGGACCGTGGCACCGGCCTATGCCGTCGAGGTTCTGGCGTGCGAGCGGCCCGATGAGTTGCGGGTGCCAGGACCCCAGTTCCCACCCGGGATCGCAGTTCCCGAGCAGCCTTGGACACCCGACGATTCGTGAGGCCATCACGCACGGAATTGGCCCGATTTGCCACGGCATTTACAGTGGTGCGTTATGACTGACGTGACTTGGCTGACCCAAGAGGCACACGACCGGCTGGTCGATGAGCTTGCCGACCGTGAAGGCCCTAGGCGGGTGGAGATCACGAAGCGGATCGAGGCCGCCCGCGAGGAAGGCGATCTCAAGGAAAACGGCGGCTACCACGCAGCCAAGGAAGAACAAGGCAAGAACGAGGCTCGCATCCGCCAGCTCAAGCAGCTTCTGGAAAGCGCGCAGATCGGTGTGCCCGATGCCGCCGAGGATGAGGTGGCGGCAGGCAAGGTCGTGACTATCCGATTCGTGGAATTCGACGACGAAGAGACGTTCTTGCTCGGCTCCCGCGAGGAAGCAGCCCACGCGTCTATCGAGGTCTACTCCCCCACTTCGCCGTTGGGGGCGGCTGTCGATGGCAAGAAGGTCGGCGAGAGCGCTTCGTATGAACTCGCGAATGGCAAAACGGTGAACGTCGAAGTCTTGAAGGTGGAGCCTTATACAAACTAGACGCGACTGGACCGCTAGTTACCAGTAGCCGTTACTTACTAGTAGCCGTGCGGTACTTGCGAACCGCGAGCGGGGCGAAGATCGCGATAACGGCCACGCACGAGATCACGGTGTAGAGGGCTGCATTGTTCAAAGTCCAAAAATCGGTGGGTGCACCCGTGGGGTTGCCGAACAACTCCCGGGTGGCCTGCACCAAACTCGAAATCGGATTGAAGGCGGCGAAGTACTGCAGCCACGTAGGCAACGAAGTGATCGGCACGAATGCATTGGACAAGAAAGTCAACGGGAAGATCCAAATGAGCCCGGCGGTGTTGGCGGTCTCGGTATTCGGCACCGACAGCCCAACGAAGGCACCCACCCATGTGACGGTGTACGCGAAAAGCAACAACAGCAGATAAGCGTAAATGGCATTGAGGATTCCATCGTTGATGCGCCATCCCACGATGAAGCCCGTCACGCTGAGCACGGTGAGCACGAGAATCTGACGAAGCGCATTGGCCAGTGTGTTTCCGAGCAGAACAGCCGGTTGCGACATCGGTAGTGCCCGGTAGCGGTCGATGATGCCGCGTTGCATCGCTTCTGCCAGCCCAACCGTGCTTGCGGCTGCAGCGAACGCCACCGTCTGCCCGAAAATACCCGGCATCAAATATTGCCGGTACAGCGAGGAATCGGCGGCACTTCCTGCTTCGGCGCCCGGAATCGCGATGGCACCACCGAAGACATACGCGAATAGCAGCACGAAGATCACCGGTTGGATGAGCTGGAAGAACAAGGCTTCGGGGATGCGGAATGAGGCGGTGACCGTTGCACGGGCGATGATCAACGCATCGTGGATCGTCCAGCCGAGCACCGGACGCTTGGCTTGAATGGCTGGGGCGCTCATTGCCGACCTCCTCGTCGTCCGCGCCGCGAAGTACTCGGCTCTGCTAGTTGTTCCTCCTCGGCACCATGGCCGGTCAGCGCTAAGAAGACGTCATCCAACGTAGGCCGACGCAAGCCGATGTCCGCTACGCCGATGTGTGCGGCATCGAGGGCCCGCACTGCTTCGATCAAGACCGGGGATCCTCCGGCGACTGGTGCGGAGTACCGGGTTCCCTCGATAGTGGCCTCACCGGAGACCAGCGGCGCCAGGGCGCTGACCGCACTCGCGGCACTAGATGCTTCTTGGACGGTGATCTCCAGGCGGTCACCACCAATTTGATCCTTGAGCTCGCTGGAGGTTCCGTGGGCGATGACCTTGCCGTGGTCGATCACCACGATGTCGTCAGCCAACTGATCGGCTTCGTCCAGATACTGCGTGGTGAGCAGCACAGTGGTGCCCTCGGAGATCAGTTCGGTGATCACATTCCACAGCCCGATGCGCGATCGCGGATCCAGTCCCGTGGTCGGCTCATCGAGGAACAAGATGCCCGGCTTGGCAATCAAGCTCGCTGCCAGATCCAACCGGCGTCGCATACCGCCGGAGTAAGTCTTGGCCGGTCGATTGGCCGCCCCGGTGAGGTCGAACATCTCCAGCAATTCGTCCGCCCGGGTAGCCACATAGTCCTTTTCGAGGTGGAACAGGCCCCCGAACATCGCCAAGTTCTCTCGTCCGGTCAAGAACTCATCCACTGCGGCGTACTGACCGGTGAGGCCGATCGAGCGGCGCACCTCGTCTGCCTGCTTGGCCACATCGAAACCGGCCACTTTCGCTGTCCCGGCAGTTGCCTTGAGCAACGTGGCAAGGATGCGCACGGTGGTGGTTTTGCCTGAACCATTCGGGCCGAGCAGACCGACCACCTTGCCCCGGGGGACCATCAGGTCGATCCCATCGAGCGCGGTGACATCTCCGAACTTCTTCACCAAGCCTCGTGCTTCTACCGCGTAGTCCTCAGTCACAAGGGGGAACAGTACGCCTGCCGTCCCACTCAGGCGTCCAAGACCTCCACCCGGTAGCCGGCCGAATCCAGCGCGGCGAGAATTCCGTCCCGCTGTTCGGTGCTTCGCGTTTCCATTTGAATATCGATGCGCACATCTCCGATCGACACTCGCGGATCTGTGCGGTCGTGGAAAACATCCACGACGTTGGCTTTGTATTCCTTGAGAACGGCCAGCAGCCCTGCCAACGAGCCGGGAAAGTCCGGCGTGTGCACGCTGATCGACAGATACCGTCCAGCTGCGGCCATGCCATGACGAATGATGCGCAGGAGGACCAGCGAGTCCACGTTGCCACCGGAAATCGTGATCGCTACCGGGGGTTCGAAGTGCAGCGGTTCGTTCATCACCGCTGCAGTGGCTGCCGCACCCGAGGGCTCCACCACCAACTTGGCGCGCTCGAGCAGCATCAGCACGGCTCGGGAGAGTTCATCTTCGGTGACGGTGCGGAACTCATCTACGTACTGCTGAACGAGTTGGAAAGGGATATCCCCTGGCCGGGCGATGGCGATGCCATCGGCCATCGTGTTCATCTCGCTGCGGGTCTGCGGGGCGCCAGCATCGAGACTCCGCTGGTACGTAGCCGCACCTTCCGCCTGCACACCGATTATTTTCACGTCGGGCTTGAGTTGCTTGACAGCGAAAGCAACCCCGGCCAACAGCCCGCCTCCACCGGTACACACAACGATGGTTTTTACATCCGGGATCTTCTCGATGATCTCTAGCCCGAGTGTTCCCTGACCGGCCACAACGTGCTCATGATCGAACGGGTGAATGAGGATCGCACCAGTTTCATCGGAGAAGGCCCGCGCTTGCACGAGCGCCTCGTCCACCGTGGTGCCATGAAAAAGGACGTCCGCCCCGTACCCACGGGTGGCTTCGATCTTGGGTATCGACGCATCCACTGGCATGAAGACGGTCACGCGCACACCCAGCAATTGGCCAGCCAGCGCGACACCTTGAGCATGGTTTCCCGCACTTGCCGCCACTACGCCCTTGGCGCGCTCTTCCGCCGAGAGTTGTGCGATGCGGTTGTAGGCGCCGCGGATCTTGAACGATCCAGCGCGTTGCAGGTTCTCCGGAATCAGATAGACCGGACCACCCACCTGGTCACTGAGCCACCTGGCCCCTTGTACGGGCAGGTTGCGAACCACACCCTGGGCCCGCACTGCCGCTTGTTGGATATCCCCGATTTCCACGTGCGCATCCTGACAGTCAGGAGGGCAAAGCGCGACGACCTCCGGGTAACTCGTCCGCGGGAGTCAATCTGGCCGAGGAAGCCGCTGTGCGCCCAGCGCCCGCGGCCGAACCGGACCGCCCCGAGGCATTCCCTCGATAGCCGCCCCAGCGGCCGCGGGCCTGCGATCGACGGCGGTGGAAAGCCCGAACCTCGGCCTCACTCTTGCGAAGCACAACCTCGGCCGAAGACCGGTCCCCTTTGCCACCCTCGTGATCGGCCATGGCATGTTCCGTGGCTTCTCGTAGTCGTTCATCGATGCGGGCCACATAGGCCCGGTAAAAGGAGGCCCGGGCTGTCTGCTTGGTAAAGCGTTTGGTTACCAATAATCCAGTGGTTCGCGAACGCACCCGGTAGGACTCCGATCTCCACCCACCGGCTTCCAGGTAGCTTTGCGCGCTTGTTGCCATTTGGACGGATATCGAGGCGAAGAGCGTGTGGATGACGTCCAAATCCTGAGGCATTCCGTAGGCGATCACATAAGTGGAATCCGCGGCGACATCCACCATCGCGAAATTGTTGTGTGCAATCGCCACGAACAGGGCGACCAGATGTGTATTAGCGCGCTTTCCCTTTTCGCCGATCGTGACAGTCCTCGTAATCGGATCCGGCGGGGATTCATCCGCCAGGCGTTGCGATCGAGCCGTTGCCAGATCGATACTCGCCAGAGTGGCCAAAGACTGGGCCTTCATCAAATAGGCCTCGGCTTCGTGCTCGTTGTCTGTGCGCTCGGCCTTGATCAGCAAGGCACTGATCCGTTCGATGGTGGTACTCACGCGGGCTGCTCGATCGGTACTCCGGCGGCAGAATAACCAGTGCGCAACAACAATTCCGCTTCGTGCCCCATGTGTTCGCGAACCAGTACGAGCATGACCGACGCAAAGGCTGGACCGTGCTCGATGCCGCCGTTTTCGTGGACACACACGTGGTGCGCTACTTCGTGCAGCACCACAGACTCGCGCATAGCCCACAGCTCATTGCTCGGGATGGCGATTTCCCCGTGGAAGTTATCGACCGTGGAATTCTCACCCTTGGAGTAGTGCGCACGCATGCCACCCTTGCGATGACGTATCGATGGCGCCTGGATGCCGTACCGGTCACACACGTGCCCCACGTACGTGACTACTTCCTCGAGGCGTCCGAATCGCATCTGGACCGGCACCTCGAGATTCGAACCGAAGAAGTCCACCTGGCCGCCTCTGTCGATCAGCGAGGACCACTGGTCTTCGGCATCGTAAACGGCTTGCCGGTAGCGGTCCGTCATGGAGCCGCGGGCCATGTGGGTGTGCCATTGTGCGCGGGCCGGTCCATCACTCCTGCGGCGATGGCACCGAACATCGAGGCGCCCAGCGCTCCGGCCTCATCGACTTCACTTACCTCGAAGTCCCCCATCGCCTCTCGTTTTGCCTGCACCACCATGCCATCGTGCACCCACCCACCGGCGAGAACGGTGCGCTGGCGCGGAGGGCTCGTAGCCTCCATGAACTCCAAGAGATCGCTGGCCACACCCACCAGATGGGTCACGCTGGATCGCCACAAGCCTGCTGGGCTGGCGTCGTCATTCACGCCGGTGATGGCCAAGCCGGTGTGCCCTACATCGGCAAGACCCAGGTCGCAAGGGGCAGCTTCGAGCGCTTGTGCTGCGAGGGCAGCCCGCTCGGCCAGCGATTCGACGCCCAGCAGTCGGCGGATGCGCTCCAAGGACAAGCCGGTTACCAATGCACCGAGTAAGCACACATGATCAGGTATGACGCTCCACATGACGGCAACATCGCGTTCGGTCAATCGCACGAGTTCTTCGCGGGGCAAGGGACCGGGGGCGAAGCGCAGCAGAGCTTCGGCCGTGCCCATCGAATCGAACAGCGCGCCCGTCGTAGCCGCTCCGCAGGCGAATGCCGCCGAATGGTGATCCATTCCCGTTGCGGTAAGGGCGGCGCCGCGCATCGGTTCTGGAACGTCATCGGCTGTTCCGCATAATTCGCCTGCCAGCGTGATGGGGCCGGGCAACAACGGACCCA
>Ga0102945_1000498_pt1 | contig 11937 bp, 11 predicted proteins | sample SalPonred_H2O_MG_FD_78207 | JGI IMG/M metagenome (GOLD analysis project Ga0102945, IMG submission 78207) | Salt pond water microbial communities from South San Francisco under conditions of wetland restoration - Salt Pond MetaG R2_restored_H2O_MG ...
CTGCCGACGGGTCTAGTGAAATTCCTAGGCGTCTTCAACAAGGATGCACGCTCCATGGTCCCCTACATCGGATTTCAGCCAAGCGTGGACACCAGCCTGCCGCAGGAGGTGTGCGACTGGTCAGCCGGCGCTATCGAACCAGGACTCATCGAGATGAGTCACCAGATAGCCCAACCATCCGGCTGAATCGGGGATCGTGCGCTAGCAGCAAGGGCAGGCGTGTGTCGATCCGGCATCATGGAGCCACCTAGGCGGCTCTTAGCAATGATCGGAGAGGACGAACACGTGTCGCGAAACCTGCGTTCTGATTGCCCCATTGCCGCCTCTTTGGACATCATCGGCGACCGCTGGACGCTTCTGGTCCTGCGAGACATGCTGCTGGGCGGGAAGTCGCACTTCAGCGAATTCGCAGAAGACGAATCCATAGCCACCAATATCCTGACCGATCGCCTCAACACTCTCGTCGACCAGAAGATCATCCAGCGAATCCCCGATCCCGATGACGGCCGCAAGTACATCTACCGACCGCTCACCCCAGCGATCGAATTGCTGCCCGTGATCGCCGAACTCGCCGCCTGGGGCCTGAAGTACTCGTCAATAGATCCACCCGCGGACAGCAATCCACTCGCTGACCCAGCGACGCGGAAAAAACTCGTCCGCCGGCTAACCCGCCAACTGTCCGCAGGCACGAAGTAGCGAGATTGGATTTCAGGTTCCCTTTGAACCTGAAATATCGGGTGGACGCACTTCTGAAGTCCGTCTAGTCGTGCGGAGATGGCCATTTGAACTGACTGCCTGCACTGTGCAACGATTTTCTTCCGCGCGCTTGCATGAGGGTAGTTCGACAGCTAAGGCGCTTCTCCACGATGGACCGGTGCCGACGGGCCACTCGGGTGTAGATGCAGCGCTAGCCGCCGTGGTGGTTCGTGTCGGAGTCGGCGTATGGCAGGGCCTGGGCGATGGTTCAATCGCTATCGCACTTCCGAATCGGCGGTGTCTTCATAACTGACTCTGCCTTGCAGCGCGCATGAGGAGACTCGACGCGTAGACGATTCGTCACCTGCTGGATGATTTGGATGCAGAACTCGCTCAACGGAACGTGACCGCCGACGACCCGTCCTTCGAAGTGCCCGGTGGTCGGTGCGGCCGTGATCCTCAACAGTGCCTCGTGCCTGAAGTTCGTGCGTACCGACGCTTGAGCAGTCTGAGACAATATCCCTTCGGTGCCGACTGGGCACCTCGATGGGAGTTCGTTCGTTCATGCCGCGCGCACCACACCGCAATCGTCGTTCCTGGATTGCACTTGTTCTGGGCGCGTTTGCTCTAGGAACCGGGCTGGCGTGGATGCTCGCTGCGGAGTGGGGCGTCGCACCGCTTGATGCATTCATCGCCGGATCATCAGAGTTGACCGGCCTGACCATCGGCACGCTGATCATCCTCATCTCACTCTTCTTCGTGGCGGCCGCCTGGCTGCTCGGCTCGAGACCTGGAATCGGAACACCGATCGCTTTCGTAGGAGTCGGCGTTGTCGTGGATGTGTGGAACCTCGTGATCTTCGATGCGCTGGCGTGGGCCCCAGCCGAGTGGCCAGTGGCCGCTCGGGTGGTTACCTGGGTTATCGGATTCGCGCTCTTCGCCGGTGGAGTGGTCGCCACCCTCGCCTCTGATCTCGGCGCGAATCCCTACGACCAGATCGTGCGGGTCGTGCACGAGAAGTTCGGGATCTCACTCGCGCTGTCCCGTTTGGCGTTCGACGCGGTGATCTTGGCCGGTGCCTTCCTGATCGGCGGGGCGTGGGGAGTTGGCACGGTCACGATCTTGATCCTCATGCCTATCGCCATGGGATCACTCATGCCTGTGTTCCGTCGCTGGGTGCACTCCACCCACCACGACGAGGCAGATCGAAACATTCCTGCGGGTGGTGCCACCTCCAGGTGAAAGCCTTCCGTTACCGGGACTTCCGTATTTTCTGGATCGGTGCGCTGATCTCGAATACCGGAACCTGGGTGCTCAACCTGACGCTGCCGTTCGTCCTGTTCGAGTTGACTGGGAGCGCGGTGTGGGTGGGCGCAGCGGTCGCGGCGCAGTTTCTGCCGATGTTCGCCTTCAGCCCTCTGGGCGGTTCGGTGGCCGACCAGTACTCCCGGCGAAGTGTCCTGTTGGTGATGCAAGCAGCGATGGGGTTGGGCGCTGGGCTGATCTGGCTGGCTTGGGTTGCCGAACTCCGCGAGCCGTGGCTGCTGCTGGCGCTGGTGGCAATTGTCGGTTCGATAAACGGCATCAGCATGCCCAGTTGGCAGGGCTTTGTTCACGACCTCGTTCCACGGGACTATCTGCTGTCTGCGGTGACCATGAACTCGCTGCAATTCAATGCCGCTCGAGCCATTGGCCCGGCTGTGGGAGGTTTGCTGTTGGCCACCTTGGGGCCAGCCTGGGCGTTTGGTCTCAACGCTGCTTCGTACTCTTCGATTCTGCTGGCGTTACTTGCAGTTCGGGCAGGTCGAGGAATCGTGGTTCAGCGCAGTTCGACGGGCTTCGTGCAACAAATTCGGTTGGCGGTCCGGTATATCGGCAAGCAGCCGGGGATCATGATGGCGCTGGTAATCGCATTCGTCGTCGGGTTTTTCGGGAATCCCATCTTTTCCTTCACCGTCGTCTTCGCTGGAGCGGTATTCGAGGTCGGACCGGTTCAGTTGGGCCTGATGAATGCAGCCCTCGGTATCGGAGCGTTCGCTGCCGCACCGCTTGTGGGTGCCAGCAGATTTGCTCCACGACTAAGCGTGGTTGCCGGCACCGGTCTGATCGTCTATGGCGCCATGCTGGTTTTGTTCGCCCTTGCCCCGAACTACACCGTTGGACTCATCGCACTATTCGTTGTGGGTGCCTGCTTCTTGGCGGTAGTTGCGTCGATCAACACGGCCGGGCAGATGATCGTCGCCGACGCCTTTCGCGGCCGCGTCCTTGCGTTGCGCATGATGATCTTCACCGTCGCGGCACCCACAGGTGGACTTGTCCAAGGATGGTTCGCTGATGTCATCGGTCCACGCCCCACCGTGCTGATCGCGGGCAGTGTGATGTTCGTCATTGCCGTAGGTCTGCAGTTCCTGCGAGGCAACATGCAATTGTCCAGGCTCGATGATCCGCATGATGCGCTCGAAGCAAGTGAAGAATCCCGAAACCGATAGCGTGAAAGACGCATCACCATTGCAGATGTGAAAGTATGGGAACTCAACTACTTCACGTGAGGAAACCAATGGTCGGATTGCTCGAATCGGTGCGCTCTGGAGAACTTCGAGTTGGCGATGGCGCAATGGGCACCATGTTGCAGGCAGCGGGTCTTGATGATGGCGGTGCCCCCGAGTTGTGGAACGTTGAACGAGCTGAGCAGATCACTAACATTCTCAATGAATACGCCGATGCCGGAGCGCAGTTGCTCACCACGAACACCTTCGGTGGAAGTAGGCCGCGCCTGCAGATGCACGGTCTCGAGGATCGGGTGATCGAGTTGAATCGGGCAGCGGGGCAGATTGCCCGAGCGGTGGCTGATGCTCACGAAGGAGTCTTCGTTCTCGGAGACATCGGTCCTACAGGAGAGCTTCTCGAACCCATGGGCACGCTCACCCCGGAGTCGGCTCAGGAGATCTTCGCCGAACAGATCGCCGGGCTCCTCGAGGGCGGCGTCGATGGAATCCTGATCGAGACTATGAGTGATCTCGCTGAGGTGCGTGCTGCGGTAGCGGCAGCCAAACAGGTTGCTGGCGACCTCCCGATTTTCGCCACCTTGAGTTTCGATACCAATCTGCACACGATGATGGGGGTCTCTCCCGCTCAGGCCGTTGTCGAGTTGACCGAGATGGGCGCCGATGTCGTCGGCGCCAACTGCGGCCGTGGGTTCGATGAGATGGAAACGATCGCCGAACAGATGGTGCAGGCTCGTCCGGAGGGTTCCTTGTTGTTCATGCAATCCAACGCCGGTCTGCCGGAACTCGTTGGTGCGGACTTCGTCTACAACGGCACCCCGGAGGGCATGGCCGAGTTAGCTGGCAAGTTGAAGGAAATGGGGGTCGATGTAGTCGGTTCCTGCTGCGGATCCACTCCCGAGCACACGGCGGCCATCCGATCGGTCATGATCGACTGATCCGTTAGCCTTATCGCATGAGTGATATGCGTATCGAACCGGCCGATCGATCCTGGACCACTACGAAAGTAGTGGCCGTTATCGTGGCCATATTGACCGCCGGCTACATGCTTCCTTGGGCGATCGCTGCGGTTCGGGACGTACCGCACTGGACGGTCTTTTGGGTCAACCTGCTCTTGGGTTGGACGATCATCGGCTGGATCGTCGCCCTGGTCATGTCACTACGTGCGCAGCGCCTGATCATCTCGGATTAGCCCCGCCTCGGTTCCTGGACGACGATTGTCGATCCATTTGAGTGCTCCGATGATCAGGTATATGCCCGCACCTAAGGCGAGCACTGGCCACCAAGAGTCGGCCGGCAGTGGAGCAGTATCGAAGATCGCGTTCATGAAGGGTGCGTAGGTGAAGATCGCTTGAAAGACGACCGTGGCGCCAACGCCTACCCATAGCCACTTGTTACTGAATAACCCGACACTGAGAACTGACCGGTGCAGTGACCTGCAGTTGAACAGGTAGCCGATCTCCATAGCTACGAATGCATTGACCGCCAGTGTTCTGGCTTCAGGAAGGCTCGCCCCGCCGTTGACAGCTGCAGTGAATAGCCCGAAAGAACCCATGAGCATGAGTGCGCCGACCACGACGATCCGCAGCACTAGGTTTCCGGTCACGATCGGCTGATCTGGTGAACGGGGAGGGCGGGTCATGATGTCGTCTTCTTTTGGTTCGAAAGCGAGCATCAAACCCAATGCCACCGCCGTAGTCATGTTGATCCACAGGATCTGCACGGGAAGAATCGGCAGCGTGCTGCCCAGGAGTATGGCGGCGAGGATCACCAACCCCTCGCCCAAGTTCGTGGGGAGCGTCCAGGTGATGAATTTCGTCAGGTTGTCGAATACTCCCCGGCCCTCTTCAACCGCCGCTTCGATGGTCGCGAAGTCGTCATCGGTCAATACGATGGCAGCGGTCTCTTTTGCTACTTCCGTGCCGCCCAGACCCATAGCGACACCGATATCTGCCTGCTTCAAAGCAGGGGCGTCGTTGACGCCATCACCCGTCATTGCAACGACGCCACCGTTTGCTTGCAGTGCCCGGACAATGTCGAGTTTCTGCTCCGCGGTCACGCGCGCGAAAACGTCGGTGTCCCGAATCGCTGCATCCCTATCCGATCCCTCGAGTGCACTGAGTTGTGATCCCGTGAGCACGGTGAGTTGATCGCCGTTGCTTGCCTGCAAGCCGATCTTCTCCGCAATCGCCTCCGCTGTGGTGCGATGATCACCGGTGATCATGGTCACGCCGATCCCAGCGGTATGACAGGCCCTGACGGCTTCGATTACCTCTTCTCGGGGAGGATCGAGCATCGCCTGCAAACCCAGAAACTCCATCGGGACGCTACGCAGTGATTCCAAGTTGAGGCTGAAATCACGTGGGACATCAGCCCATGCAAAGGCCATCACTCTCAATGCTTTAGAGCCGAAATCGTCCGTGGCCGCTAGCGCTGAATCATCGGAGGAAGTGCACAATTCGAGAACATCCTCAACTGCCCCTTTCACAATGAGCCGTTGCTGATCGGAGTCTTGGTGTTCGTGCAATGTGGCCATAAATCTCAATTCCGATGAGAACGGGATCTCTTGGACGCGTTGCCAACCTGCAGCGATTTCACGGATTCCCTTATCGGCAGTATCCGCAGCAGCGATCAGGGCCAACTCGGTGGGATCGCCAACGTTGTCATCGCGATCATCGATGCTGTTTCCCACGCTGGCGTCGTTACACAAGAAGCCAGCTAGCAAACAGCGATGAACGGAATCGGGAACATTATCGGTGATGGCATTCAGCTCATAGGTTCTTCCTTGCGAGAAAACCTCCTGCACGGTCATGCGGTTTTCGGTGAGAGTCCCGGTCTTGTCCGTGCAGATGATGGTTGTGCTGCCAAGGGTTTCCACAGCGGGCAGTTGCCGCACGATCGCGTTGCGGCGGGCCATGCGAGAGACACCGATCGCCAGTGTGATGGTGACCGCAGCTGGGAGACCTTCAGGAATGGCGCCTACTGCCAGAGCGACAGCGGCCGTGACCATGTCGGCGGCGCCCTCGCCGCGAACGAGTCCCAGCATGAACGTCACTGCGGCTAGCCCCAGAATGATTATCGTTAGCCAGCGGCTGAATCGAGTGAGTTTGCGCGTTAGTGGTGTATCGACGCCTTCAGCCGATTCCATCAATTCGTGAATCCGACCCATTTCCGTGGTGGTTCCCGTGCCAACGACAATTCCTTGGCCGCGCCCAGCTGTAACCAAAGTGCCCGAATACGCCATGTTCACACGATCGGCCAATGTCGTTTCGGCAAGCACTTGTTCGGTGTGCTTGTGAACCGGAACCGACTCGCCGGTCAGATTGGCTTCATCAATCTGCAATTCCTGAGCGTGGAGTAGTCGGAGGTCCGCTGGTATTCGATCGCCGGCCTCGATAGCCAGCAAGTCACCGGGCACCACCTCGGTCGACGGAATTCGTTGCGTCTGGCCCTCACGGATTGCCGTTGCGGAAGTGGTGGTGAGTTCGGCGAGGGCGGCTAGAGCCACTCCTGCACGCCATTCTTGGATGAAGCCGACGGCGGCGTTCACCAGAACAACTCCGAGGATCACACTTGAATCGACGATTTGCCCGATAACCAAAGTGACAGCCGCGGCGCCGAGCAAAACGTAGATGAGCGGATTGCGAAATTGGGAGAGCAGGATTCGCCACAGCCGAGGACCCCCAGCCTCATCGAGTTGATTCGGCCCGAATTCCTCGAGCCGCTCGGCTGCTTGCTGTTTGGTGAGACCGATAGAGGAATCGGTCTGGTAGAGCTCGGTCACTTCCCCCGGCCCGAGTGAATGGACCGATTCCGGGCTAACGGTCAGTTGCATTGTGAGTGCCCGTGCCATTCGCTTCCATGGGACCACTACACCACGAAAGTGACAATCCCTTCCAGATGTCGCTCGGAGGTAGGAACCGGTCTCAGGCTAGCGCAGGATTCATGACCACCTTAAGGCTCTGCGGATCCATCGACATTTTCATGGCGGTGTCCACATCCTTGAGCGCATACTCGTGGCTCACGAAATCCTCAAAGGGATACCGGTCCGCGTACCGCTGCAAGAGGTCAAGAGCCGGGCCGTATCCGGTTGACGGGTGATTGGTGAGCCCGATCAGTCGGATGTTCTTGCTGCACACATGCCGGTGAATGTTCATACTCACATCGCCGGTATCGGCGAAGTTGCCCATTTCGAGCATCATCCCGCCGCGCTTGAGCATTTCGATTCCTTCGACGAAGGAAGCCGGTGTATTAGCCATGTGCAGGACCACGTCAGCTCCGCGGCCGTTAGTGGCTTCGAGTACCTGTTGGATGCGCTCCTCGCTGGAAGTTTGCGAGACATTCATAGTGAAATCTGCTCCGCAGCGCTTAGCGAAAGCCAACCGGTGTTCGCTGAGATCCGTTGCAATGATCTGACCGGCACCCATCATGTCTGCCTTGGCAACGTGCAAAAGCCCCAGCGGCCCGGATCCGATCACGACCACGGTGTCCCCGGAATTGAATCCCTCGATGGCGTAGGAAGAGAACTCCTTGAGTTTGTCCAAGGAGGCGGTGCAGGCCATCAGCTCCGCCAATACGGCAACGCGGGGGCTGAGGCCGCTGGGCACCTTGTAGACGAATGTGTCGGGTCGGATATACATCTGCTCGGCCCAGCCGCCCATCAGGTGGGGAGCCACCGCGGAGGTGTAGGAGTTGCCGTACCCCCTGCTGTTCTGGCACCACACGTAACCCATGACGTGCTTGCACTCGTAGCACTGCCCGCAGACCACGTCCGGGCACATCGTGATGCGGTCCCCGACCTTCAATGGGCGACCGTAGAACTCCAAGGATTCGGCTGCCCCGGGGGTGATTTCGGACACCACTCCCACGTTCTCGTGGCCCTGGATGATGGGGAAAGGGGTATCGGTCTCCGCCGGGGTTCCGGCGTACTGCTTGGTCTCACCAAGGTAGGTGTGCTTGTCCGTGCCACAGATCCCGGACATCTCGATTTCCATCAGCAGCCCCCCGTCCTCGAGTTGCGGGTGGGGGAATTCCTGAACCTCGTAGGTGCCGGGTGCAGTAAGAACAGCTGCTCGAATACTCATGGGGACCTCCTACTGGCGAGCCCCCGTCAACTCCACTCTAGAACTCCCATCCTGAGATATCAGGGATTCGGTGTTGATTGATCGCCTGCAACGCAACCGACCACTAACGTTGACGCATGCTCAAGGGAATCGATCCGCTGCTTGGCGGCGACTTGTTGAAGATCCTCGACGACATGGGACACGGCGATCAACTGCTACTCGTCGATCGTAACTATCCAGCAGCAGCCAGCGGCAAACCGGTGATCAGACTCGGCGAAGTCGGTGTCTTGCGCGCAGCGAAAGCGATCTTGAGCGTGTATCCACTCGACTCTTTCATCGATCACCCACTCGAACGCATGGAAGTAGAAGACGATCCGAACAAGACAACATCACTGCAAGATGACGTGCTTGCACTTGCTAAAAATACAGAAGAACGCGACCTCGAATACGGCGTGATTCCGCGGCTGAATTTCTACGAAAGAGCCAAGCAGGCCTATGCGGTGGTCCACACTCTCGAGACGCAGCCCTATGGCTGTTTCATCCTGCACAAAGGCGTCATCTTCTAAGCGCGATCCAAGGCTCCGTTGGTACGAGGGACGGCTAGCACCATTCGTAGTTGCAGTCCGGAATCGATGGCAGCACGCGACCATTCGATCGCAACGCGGTCGAGCATCGCACTGCCCGTACCCGGCGGATCACACCTCCGCCGCCGGTGGTGGTCGCGGAAACCGGCAAACCCGCCACCACGGTCTTGATGACCGTGGAATGGACCACCGACATCGGCCCTGAGCTCGCCCTCGCAGAATCCGGGAAGGCAGGAACAGCCGGTTCGACGACCTGAGTCGGAAGTGGGGCGGATTTCCGTACCGTTGGGGCGGTTAACCGCCCCTTCGGACTACGGTCTGAGCCGTGAACGCATGGGCTCGACGGGTGCTCCTCGTGGATGACGACGCTTTGGTGCGCTCCCTGGTGGGTGACCTGCTACAACGCCATGGCTTCGAAGTGGCGTCCTGTTCGGATGTGACGCAAGCTCGCCAACTAGCCGACGAATTCGATCCGGACCTTGCGATCCTGGACGTCAACCTGGGATCCGGGCCCACCGGCGTGCAACTCGGGTATGTCATCCGACAGGTGCATCCGGGAATGTCCGTCATGTATTTGACGCGATACCCCACGGCATTGGTCACGGAACCGGGCCTGTCCGAGCACATCGCGCAGTCGGTAGTTGTCGCCAAGGACGATGTGACCAACCCCGATGTGGTGATGACGGCGGTTGAGCAGGCACTGCGCGGTTCGCGTGTTGCCGGACCTCCAGCTGAAGGCGCCGACGCGGCGATCCGACAACTCTCACGCACCCAACTTCACGTGTTAGAGCTGCTAGCGCAAGGACTCACCAACGCATCCATTGCAGAGATCCGCAACACCAGCGAACGAGCCGTCGAAAAGCACGTGAAGTTGATCTACGAGCACCTGGGTCTGGAAACCCAAGGCGCACATAATGCGCGGGTATTGGCGGCCAAGAAGTTCCTGGAAGCCATGGGAGCAACCGGCAGTGGCCTCGCCGACTCCACCGCCGGCTAGTCGAGGTGGTTGGCGCACGTTTCTAGCGCTGGCCACCGACTCCTGGATGCTCAGCGCTCCCGCGCTGATCTTGACGCTCCTGGCGTATGAGCTGCTCGCTATCGTCTCGGCTATCAGCGGCGGCCACGTTATCGTGAATGCGGCCGCCACCGCAGCGGTCGCTGGGTTGATCCAAGTCGGCTTGCTCTGGCTGTCCTATCGACTCTTCTTGAAAAGGCCGTGGTGGAACAGGCACCTGGTGACCAAGGCCAGCGTCGTCGTTCTAGTGGTCTTAGGAGCCAGCGCGATTGCTGCAACGTTGCTGCCCGGTGGTTTCGGCTCGGCAGACGTGGGTACCGAAAACCTCGGCATGTGGCTACAGCGGGCCGCAGCGCTGCTGCTGATCACCGCGGGCTGGAAAGCCCTGGCCAGTTTTCGCGCAACCATCGAACGGGAAAGTGAACTCCAAGAGCGCCTGCGTCACTCTCGGGGATCGGCCATCGAGATGGTCGAACAGCAGCGCCGTGATGTAGTGGAACGCATCAAGGAGATGCTCCACGCAACCTTGGAAAATCCGGCGCTGGCGAACCGGGAGACCCTCGATGAAGCCCGAGCCCGGATCCGTGAACTCAGCCATGAACTGCAAATAGCCACCCCCACCTATCAGCCCTCGATGCCCGAGCCGGTCAGCCGGCCCGGCTGGCGGCTTGTGGTCGAGAGGGTGCTGCGCACGCCAGTCATCCGCCCGCTTCTGATGGCGACCACCGTGACGATCTTCTTCATCTCGCAAACCATCTCCACCGACATCAGTTCCGCACCGATCGAGCAACCGGCAGCAGACGGCCTTCAGATAAGCATTGATACGACCAGCTTCATCATGAGCATCACCTACCTGGCTGTGGTGTTCTTCACCACCTGGGCGCTAAGCGCCCTGGCGGTGCGACTCACCGGGCCTCGGCTCGCGTCTATGCCGCTGGGGGCGCGGGCCCTGTGGGTGTTGGTAACACCGATCCTGTTGGCGGTTGTTGTGCAGGGCGTGATCGAAGTGGCGTACGTTCTCTCGGGCTTCTCCGAGATGCTCAGTGACGACATAGCCGATCGACTCCTCACTACCATCCCGATCTTCGTTGTTGCCGGGCTCATCTTGGCCATTCGCGGTGTCGGTGGCTTGTTCACACTGGCCGAGGCGAATAGCCGCGAGTTGACGCAGGAGTTGACCTGGGAGGTCGCACGAGCCAACGAGACGTTGACGCAAGAACGCCGCGTGCTGTCCCTGGTGGTGCACGGCCCGTTGCAGAGCACGATCGCCTCGATCTCCCTCGCGATCCAAGAGAACGCAGCCGGTTCAATCGGGACGACCGATGAGCAGGCTCGCGTGAAACTTCAGGAAGTAATCGATCTTTTGGAGAACGAGCCACTGCATCAACGATCCGTACGCCAGGAGACAGAACGGGTGATCTCGACCTGGGCTGGAGTTTGCGAGGTGGAAGTAAATGCGCAGGAAGAGGCCATCGCAGCCCTGGATCGAGACTGGATCGCCGCGGGGACCGTTGCGGATGTGTTGATCGAGGCCGTTGCCAACTCGGCAACGCACGGCGGAGCCTCCCGCGCATGGATCACGATCGAGATCGTGAACCCCCGGACCGTCGAGGTGACCGCGCTGAACAACGGCCGCTCACTGCAAGAAGATCCCGAAACCGGGCTCGGAACCCGGCTCCTGAATGATGTCGCGATCTCCTGGGAACGGCGGGAAATTGACGATCAGGTGATGCTTCGCGTCCGGCTGCCGATCATCGACACCGACCCGAAGTTGGCAGAACACCGCTCCCCGGTGTTGGATGGCCGTGACTAAGGGAGGCGTTATGCCAGAGGATGACATCGAGATCGGCGAAGACATCGAGGTAGAGATCGTTGTCGATGAGAACGACAACGTCCTAGGGACCGTGACCGACGATGTTGTTGTGGCGTCGGCACCCGAAGGTTCCTTGGTCGATGAGACTGTCGATGTGCGCGATGCTGACGGGAACCTCATCGTCGAAGACGAAACTGTCACGGTCTACGACGCAGACGCCCACGTGGTCGGACGCACCGAGACCGTCACGTTGCCTATCGAC
>Ga0102945_1000499_pt1 | contig 11927 bp, 20 predicted proteins | sample SalPonred_H2O_MG_FD_78207 | JGI IMG/M metagenome (GOLD analysis project Ga0102945, IMG submission 78207) | Salt pond water microbial communities from South San Francisco under conditions of wetland restoration - Salt Pond MetaG R2_restored_H2O_MG ...
CGCGTGTGCCAAGATATGTTCGGGAACAGGCATATCGTTGTTTGAAACATTATCCGTTGGAATATGACATGGAAAGAGCGGCGGAGCAAGCCCCTGATGTGTTCGGAGATTGGAAACAATGACCATGATTACAGATTTTGACAAAGTTCTGCGTGTTTTTGAAAGCTGTGAAAATCATCGTCAGTTTGATATTGCAAAAAATCTGCTGGCATGTTTTTTCGAAAAACACAGAGATCAATTCGATTCCGTGTCTCGGCAAAGAACTCTGTGTCACATACAGACTGTAATGGATGATTGTGTGGCGGGATTTGTGTCCCACAAGGAGGATTTATGAAGGTAAAGATTAGAAAATATCCCACATTCTTTGGACCCTATCAGTTCATGAAAAAGCTGATGTTCTGGGTGTCTGAAGAAAAGGATGAGTACGGCATTGAACGAACAGCCGATCGTGTAAACAACGCCGGAGAATGGTATGCGGATACTTGGCTAGGACGAACCCACAGTTGGTTGTCTGAAAAGTATATAGAGGCCATTGAAAAGCGCAGGGTATCTGTGAAGATTGATCCTTGGGACAGCTGGAACGCCGATGACACACTGGCACACATTATCCTGCCTTTGTTGGTAGACCTAAAGCGTAACAAACATGGTGCTCCTGTTGTGGATCCAGAGGATGTGCCAGAGAACATGCGACCTGGCAAGCTGGAGATTGAACAATGGCAAAAGGATGGTACCACTGATGCTCTGTTCTTCAAGCGGTGGGACTGGGTATTAGATGAAATGATCTGGGCTTTCTCAGAGCATGTGAAAGATTATGACGAAAGTGAAGGCAAGTTCTGGAGTGGTACGCACGACATCGTTTGGACTCCTGTAGACGAACTTGGAAATGAAGTAGCCGAAGAGGACAGCAAATATACTCGCATGGACAAAGGACCAGACGACACCAGCCAATGGGATCGAGAAGGGTATAACGCATACATGGAACGCAAGCAGAATGGCTTTAGACTGTTTGGAAAATATTACACATCTCTGTGGAGTTAACGGTGAGCGACGATAAGTTAGAACAAGATATTCACGACGAAGTAAAAGAGCAGTTCAAAGGCAGCCAGATGAGCAAGGCCGGCAAGCTCGCTATGGAGCTCGCCCAAGAACGAAAAAGGCTTAACCAGGAGCTGGAAGAACTTCAAGCAGAGGCTGACGAACTTCGTCCTACCACACCCACAGGAACGCTGGACTACTATGCAAAATGGGCGGCCACTGTGTTGGCAATTCTAGGAGTGTTTTTGGTGAGCGCAAACCTTTCTCATCAAGGCATGACAGCATATCTCGCGGCCAGTGCTCTGTGGGTTTTTGTAGGCAGTGTGTGGAACGATCGAGCTATTATGATAGGCAGTGCAATCACAGGCACTAGCGTGGCAATGAATCTAGTCAATACTTTAGGAGCATGAAATGACTGACTTTACATCTGAAGAAAATCAAGAATTGGTAGAGACTATCAAAGGACCGAAATACTATCGAATACAAGTGAACGGTTATGGTGGCGAAGGTGCATACATGGCTATTACAAAAGAAGCACACGACTTTTGGGCATCAGTAACCGCAGAGAACGGTGACAGTGACCTTGTGCAATATATGATCACAGCAGAAGACGAAGAGCCCGAGTTTGATGAAATCGGCGAAGTTCCCAAGGCCGCGATGTTTATGACCGATGAAGACGGCGACCCTCGCCCTTGGTATGAACCGCCGAACGAAATCGAACACACTTTTGGCGGTACCCTTGATAGCTGTTGGCTTACAGTTGACCAAGTGGAAGGTGAAGAATACGGTAGCAACCATGTGCGTGAAATCATTGACAGAGAAGATATTACAGAACTGAATGACACCCTATGTGAGGAACACGAAATTGAAATCATAGAAATGGGTTGTTGTGAAGAGCCAGAGTGTGATTATATTGCACAGATGTATTCTTCGGAAAAAGGCTGCTTTTACGAAGGCGTGATAGAAACCGTGGGCGAATTTGACCCCAAGAAACTAAAGATCTTTACCACAGAGTATTTAAATGGTGAAGACACAATTGACAGAATTGAATACGATGGTGTAGAAGTAGATAACATGGGAGGAGATACCGTTGGCAAGGGTTACTATGCCGCGGTATGGAAAAACTAATGGCGGTATCACTGAATAGAATAGCATCCGCAATTGCGATGGATCGCTGGGAAGAAATTGGAGAAAACACCAACATCTGGAATCCAGAAGAAGAATCCACTGACATTCGCATCGACCCTCTATACATCGTGTGTAGTCAGTTGCGAATTAATCCCAACATTGATCCCACACTTCTTTACGATATCCTCAACAATATACGCACCAATCACGATGTTATGGAAAATCATCAAGGCGACGTAAATGCCGATGATATGATCCTCGCAAAAGAAATCCGAACGCATTTCCGCAACAAAATAACCATGCGCACCTTGAAAGGATTGCCCACCAGCGGCTTCATGCAAACAGTGCAGAGTATTTTAGACGATGACAAATCCTGTAATCAGGAAATGATACCTGTGTTGGTTAAGTTGCCTGGGTTTTACAAGGAAGACATCGAAACATCTGCTATCTTCAAACATGCTATCAATCCCAAAAAGATTAAGAAAATGCATCGCATTGAGATTGACACAGAACTGTTTCCTTTGGGCAGTGTAGAACGGGACAGCCGCATGCAAAAAATAGAGACTTTCTACTTTGTGGACCCTAAGAAAACATTGTTTGGAGTGAATGCCAAGAAGAACAGTGTGGACGCAAAGGCCTGGAAATATCTGCTGAGCAAAGATAAGATCTCCGTGAAAGGCACGGCTAGACGCACACCCAAGCCAGGTCAAGAGATTTACTATTTCGAATTACAGCCTGACATTGAAATCAAGGATTGAACTAAATATGACTGACAGTGTATACAAGGTAGAAGATATTTTCAAGGAGATACCCGGAGACGAAGACAACGTTTTGATGCAAATCCCGCCCGAAGTTATAGAGCAAATGGGCTGGAACCCAGGAGACACCATTCACGTCACTGTTTTGGAAAATGGCTCCATCAGCATCACCAGAAAGGAAGATGAGTAAAAAAGACATAATAGAACTATCGGGCGTGATCATAGACGTCCTTCCAAATCAGCAATTCAAAGTAGAAACAGAACTTGGCAAAACTATTCTGTGTTACACCGCAGGCAAGATGCGACAAAACAAAATCCGATTGGTGCAGGGTGACAATGTCACAGTTGAAATGACACCATACGACCTCACCAAGGGCAGAATAACCTATCGCACCTAGTGGTTGACAAACTGTGTGTTGATGCTATTATAACAGTATAGGCATTAAACACAGAGGCACACATGCAACACAATGAATTTATTAAGCGTATTAAGCACAATACAGACGTGCTTAATCATGCATTAGACAATAAACTTAACTTGGTATCTGTGGCACATAAGTTATACACTTATCAGAGCGAACCTGAGACCTTGCACTTTAGTGTTCTAATGCGTAATCTACATGACATAATTCCTAGTGCTTATCTAGGGGCACTTGCAAATTTAGATAATAATGGAATCGATGCTTTTATAGTAGACAACAAAGACAATTTGACGCACCTAGAGTTAAAAACCTGTGAGATTGCATCGGCAAAGGTCTGGAAAGGCAAAAGAGGTGGGTTATATACAGGCATAGGGGCTAGAAAATCACAAAGATCTAGCCTCAGAAGCTCCATTAGCGCAAGTTATACCTGTCACACTAAATCAAACCTTCTAACAAAAAACATGCGCACGGTTTTATTTATATCTGATACTGATAATACCCTGACAGATAATACCTTCCTGGATGCATGGGAACTAGACGGTGATGCAGTTATCGATTATTTACAACTAAGCGATTGTAAAAAGCGAGATATTAAATTAGGAAGCTTTATCAAAAGAGGATTCAGGGCAAAAACTGTTAGTCCACTTCTGGGCTTCACTGTTTTGGAAGACTTTCTCAAGGAGAATGCATCCTCCATGGAGGAGTGGTTATTAGCATACGGTGACGCGGCATGATTAGTTTATATGACTACCAGCAAGATGCATTGGCATGTGCTGTTAAAAAGATCTCTGGAAAAAAAGATAGTGTCAGGGGCAGGTTTGTAATGCCTACAGGATCAGGAAAAACTCTAGTAGAGTCTAAAATTTTACAGTATCAATTTACTGAAAATCTGGCAACAGGTATTCATCTTGTACTTGCTCCTCGTATCATGCTAGGAAATCAACTTCTAAGTGAATATAAAGGCTTTCTTGGTAAAGAAGCATTTCGTGCAATAGCGTTTCACAGCGGCGAGCATACAGCTGAAGACGGTATCAAGTGGAAGGAAGAAGCCACTACACAAAAGCACAAAGTAGAAGAAGCATATGAGAATGCACAAAAACTAGGACAACAATTAGTTGTATTCAGTACCTATCACAGTTGTGGTAAATTAGAAGGACTTGAGTTTGATACCATTATTGCTGATGAAGCTCAATATTGTGTAGCAGAAAACTTTAATGAAAGTTTTCGTAATCTTACAGGTCGTGTTCGTTTAACGTTTACTGCCACAGAACGTCATACTGCAAGCGAATCAGGTTATGGGTTGAACAACGTAGACTTGTACGGCGAGCGTTGGTATTATATTAGTCCAGATGAACTCATTAAGAAAGGACGTATCGTTCCGCCTCGTTTGCATATTGCACACATTGAAACGCCAGATGACAGCAAGAGCATTGTAAGCCAAGTAATTGAGATTACCCGCGAACAAGTGACTCTTACACAAGATACTTTAGACTTCAGTAAAGTGTTGTTCGCTATGAATGGAACAGATGATGTAAAGTCAATTGAAGATAATGTTCGTAAATTGCGGGATCAATTCCCAAACCACGATATATTTACAATCACTAGTCGAAGCGGTGCTATTGTAAATGGGTTGTCTGTCAAACGTAAAGAGTTTATGGCGCAGTTAAAAAATTGTAAAAATGCTCTTATATTCCATTATGACATTCTGTCAGAAGGTATTGATGTAGACGGTATTACTGGTGTTGCAATTATGCGGAATATGAGTCTTGCAAAACTTCTGCAAACAATTGGACGAGCGGTGCGCCTGTACAAGCCTGATCCTAGTAAAAAGCCGCAAGCTTGGATCAGTGTTCCTGTTGTAAATGGTAACGAAGATGATATGGAACGCATTGCTTTTGTTATTCGCACTCTGCGTAACGGCGGCTTTGATATTTCAAAAGAAGATGTGTACGAAACTAAGGGCGAACGACACGAGTCTGAAGACAAGGATATGGAAGATGCATTTGACAATAAAAGCACCTTTGGCAAATTCTTTGATATTGAAAAGATTTTACATGAAATTGAAAATGATGAATTTTGGATTCGAGTGCAGGAGACTAAGACTGTAGAGGATAAGTTTAATATGTTCTTTGAGGAAATATAATGCAACATAGATTTAAAAACACCTGTCTTGATCCTAACAAACTTCTAGACGACTGTTACAAATTATCAACATTTATGAATCGTTTGAACAAAATGGCAAACGAACAGCAAGACAATGGCTACGGTTGGACATCAGACGAATTTAAAGGTGATGGGTTCGAAGCGTTCATTGAAGTAATGATAAATTGTATGCAAGGAGACAAACGTATCGGTATACGAGACTATGCACCTTGGCAAGGCAAGGATATGGGCATCGACGGTGTGGGCACAAGTAATGAACCTACTTCTAAGCCAGTTACAGTGCAGGTCAAATATCGTTCTAATGTAACAGAAGAACTAACTACAGCAGATGGTATTTCTAACTTTGTAGCAATGAGTACAACCAGTGATGACTATAAAAATGCTCATATGGTTTATTTTACAACTGCAAAAGGCATCAACAGAAATATATTAGAGCAGATGTATAATGATAAACCTAAAGTATTTGCGCACAAGGACATTAAACGTCTTGTGGATAACAATGCATATTTTTGGGATAGGTTCCGTTCGGAAATGGGCATCTAATCGTTGACCAATTTGCAAACATGTATTATAGTTAAAATAAGCTAAAACAAGAGGCAAACATGGCTAGGCTGAATGATTTGTACAAGCTTCTTAGGAAAGAATCAGGCACATTATTCGAAGGTGCACACAATGTATATACCCCTGTAAACCTTGTTGAAAAAATATTAAAAGACGTAAATGTTAAAACCGCACATGTCCTTGTACTTTACAATCCGGAATTTGTAATAAAGATGATACAGGATGGCACGGACCCAAATAATATTACCTTCTTTTCTGATCACGTAAATAAAAACAAGCTGATAGAAAAGTTTAATGTACGTTGCATTAACCAGTTGGAGAAAGATATGAAATTTGATAGGATAGTAGGAAATCCTCCTTATCAAGACGGGACCAAAGACGGAGGACAAAATAAAATTTACAATCAAATTTCTAAAACCGCTCTTGATCACCTTGCAGACGATGGCGAAATAGCATTTATTACGCCTGCTAGTGTGCTGAAGAAAAGCAAGAGATTTAGTTTAGTAGGAATGCAAGGTTTAAAAACTGTTGACTTTAACGCGGATAGTTATTTTAAAGAAGGTATTAAAATCTGCTATTGGGTAGTAGATAAAAAGCATACAGGTGATGTTACAGTTCGACATAGAACAGGGCAAGATATTCAAAGCAAAGACATCGTAATCTACGATTACTCTGAAGTAGACAAAGACTTCACAGAATTATATGAAGCATTGAAGACAGCCACCGATACACCTGAAAAAAGAATGTTTAAACAAAACAACTTTGGACCTGCAATGTCTAAGACAAAAAGTAAAGACCATGTATACCCTCTTTACAAGCTAGAAGCAGGCGAGAAAAAACTTACCTATTGGAGTAGTCGTGTACCTTACTTTGTAGACGACACTAAGATAACAATAGGCATGACTAAATCTCTTGACGAAGATGCTATAATTGTTGATACTAATAACTTTGACGTGGCATATATGACAACTAATGTCCATTCAGAAGAACACGTCGAAAATATAAAGTCCTTTATTCTAAGTGACTACTTTAAAAAGCATTGCGAACGATGGAAGAATGTTGACGGTTATGGATATAACTATGCCCTTAAATATCTTCCTCCTTTTGATATAAACAAGCAGTGGACCGATGAAGATGTAAAATCTTTTATTGAAGGTTTTAAATGATCGATAATATTATTCGTCATGTTCGCAATCGCGGATATATGTCGACACTAGAACGTTCCCAATTGCGTATCAAAGAAACCGCGGAAGTATTCACACCTACGGACTTAGTTCAAAAAACACTTAACGATTTAAGCGATAATTCTTTTACAGATATAACTAAGACATTTCTTGATCCTAGTTGCGGAGATGGACAGTTCCTAGGTGAAGTTCTAATACGCAAAATAGAAAACGGATCTACTTTTGAACAAGCACTTGGTACAATATACGGTGTAGATCTAATGGAAGACAATGTCGAACTGTGTCGCGAGCGCCTATTGTGCGGGCGTGAGGACTTGCGGCATATTGTAGAGCAAAACATTGTATGTGCAGACGCTCTGCGGTATCACTATCGATTTGACAGAAGCTATCCTTACGACGACGAACAAAACGAAATTATTTTTGAAAGTTTCTTTGAAATTGTTGACAACCGAACTTAATGACTCTATACTTTAACAATGAGGCAAAACGCAGAGGCAACTATGAACACAGTTTCAACCAAGCAAGCTCTAGCAACATCATTTGCGGCTCACCGTATCAACGGTGGCTACATCAAGCACACGAGACGTTTTTCAGAAGCAGACAACAAACCTGTGTTTGCTAACAAGGAGCTCGTGAAGTTCTGGTTTGACGGTAGCAATGCACCAAATGATTTTGTGTCGTTTGCGGTCACCGATGCCGACGTGGAAAATGCAGAACATGCTCTTGATCATTTCAAAAAGTATACACTGCAAATGTTAGGCGATGATCTGTCTCAGTTTCAACGAGATATTTTTGCACTGGTTTCTAACGAAGAAGTTGAACCCTTCAAGCTAGGTCTTATGTCTTATGTGCCTGAGATGGTAATGCGTGACGTAGAAGCAAGCAAACTTAAGAAACTGCTTCGCACAGAGTATAGAAACTCTGAGCACCTGGCTCAGATAGGTGACAAGGTAGAAGGAAGTATTACAGTTTTATCGGCGATATACAGTGAACGCTACGAACGTTACTTCTACGAAGCAGGTATGAATAAGAATATCATTGCCTTCTCTAGTGGTCACAAATTGCGGGTAGGAGACACCAAACGCATTAAGGCTCGTGTGAAAGACCACACTAGAAACCGCAAGTTTTCCGTGAATGAAACACGCCTCAACTATGTGAGGTTATATACAGTATGAATATAAAGCATCGCCCTTTTTTAAACACAGAAGATATCTGTAACCATTACGCAGAAAAGGATGGTATTGCTGTTTCATATGTGTGTACCACGGATCTAAAGGCCAGTGATGTGCCCGTTGATGTGTTCTATCGTGCTACTCCGCACCCGCAGTTTGGTAACCGTTACTTTGGACTGTTCTACGATAACTATCGCGACGCAGTAATGATTTGCGATGCGGATATAGTAGAAACATTTGAGTTTGGCATGGTGGAGAACGATGCCGGAGAACTCGAATATAGTCAAAGCCATCACGACTACAAGCAGTTTGCGAACGGCAACATGATCGACGGTGGCCGACAATACATAAGATCGTCTCAGGGTGCCACAGTTATGCAGGTACGAGACGGCAAGTTTTATGCCACGGATGTACCAGGATTACTCAAGGTGCATGAAAACAGAGACTATGTTTATCCAGGGAGCGATTGTCAAATATGATTGATAAAGATTTACCATTTGAAGAAACACTGGACGATGATGATTTTGGATTAATCATTTCAAAGCACGGAGACCTCAAAGGAGTTTGGATTCCGGACTCTGTATCAGACGAAGAAATTCCCGATGTGATAGTAGAGCTATGCATGCATTTCTTTGGAGTGGATCCAAACGACGACGATGATCCCTCAACCACCGTACACTAGGAAAAACTATGACAGAAGAAAAAAGAGAAGTTACAGCACAGGATCTGGTAGACATTGCTCTAGACAGTGATCTCACGCTGGACGTAAACTGGGAAGCTTTTGATGTTCCCAAGGAAGAGATTTTCACAAAGATGGCAGAAAATGTCATCGACCAAATTGGCCAGGTTCCGCCTGAGCACCAGATTATTGTGTGTATGGCAACCATGACCAAAATGTTAGTGGAAAATTTTGTGTTGAATGTGCACATCAACGACCTAACAACTCAACTATCAAACAAGGAATAATTATGCCATTGGTACCCATCGTAGTAGAAAGTGAAAGCAAAGGTGAACGCAGTTATGACATCTACAGTCGACTGCTGAAAGATCGAATTATCATGCTGAACAGTGTGGTAGAGGATAACATGGCAAATCTAGTGGTAGCACAGATGTTGTTCTTGGAAAGCCAAAACCCAGACAAAGATATCAATCTATACATTAACTCACCTGGCGGACAGGTAACAGCAGGATTGGCTATCTACGACACCATGCAGTTGATCAAGTGTGATGTAAAAACCATCGTGTTAGGACAGGCCTGTTCAATGGGCAGTTTCCTCGCACAGGCAGGATCCCCAGGCAAACGGTTTGTGTTGCCCGAAAGTCGCACAATGATACATCGTGTGAGTTCAGGAACTCCAGGAACCAGCGGTAGTGTGCATGTACAGGAATTGCAATTTGAGGATGCTAAACGTCACTATGAGGAATCCCAAAAGATCAACAAGCGCCTCACAGAACTGTATGTGAAACACAACACCGCAGGCAAGACCTATGAGGAACTATTTGAAACCATGAAGTTTGATACTTTCCTAACAGCATCAGAAGCCGTAGAAAACGGCTTGGCTGACAAGGTGATGGAATCACGGTAATGACTGGCAAATGGCACGGAGGTAAAGGTGACAAGCCAAGAAAATCTCAGCGAGACGATCTCTACAAACAAGGATGGGACAGGATCTTTAACAGAGACCATAGCCAACCTAAAGGGGATTCCAACACAAAGCGAACTGGTAGAGATGCTCAAGCAGGGTACCGTGTTGGTGACGTTCACCAAACTTAATGGTGACGAACGGATAATGACCTGTACAAAAAGCTTTGATATTATTCCCGAACAGTATCATCCCAAGTCAGACAAGGTCATTGAAGGGACAATAACAGTTTGGGACGTGAATGCCAATGGGTGGCGTTCATTTAAATATGACAGAGTAACCAAGGTAGAATATAATGAAGTTTAAAGAACTATATTTTCACACAGCAGTGATTGCATTTTGCGGCAGTTTTCTGTCAAGCGTAGCAAGCGCACAAAGCAGTAATGTAATGGGTGTCACGGAAGATCATTTTAAGACTGTGATTAAACAACGACCTTACACCGTGGAAGTGTGTAAAGAAGTTGCCGTAAGCGGTGATAAAACAGGTGATACACTCAAAGGAGCAATCATCGGCGGGATCATCGGGCATCAAATCGATCACGACAAAGGATCAGAAATCGGAGCCATCCTGGGAGGAGCGATTGGACACAATAACTCCAGTGCTGTGGGCGGTTATCGCACACAGTGCCAGACAGAACGACGCTACAATGAAGAACGCACGAGGGTGTATAGCCACAGCACTATCACATTCTGGGACAACGGGCGAGAATACACAGTGAGGTTTAACAAATAATGTTTGCGATTTTTTTAATGTTGTTCTTTGCTGACAATGCAGAGTATTTTGAAATGGTGGACGACCAAACCAAACAGGGTTATACCTGGGAATATGTTGGCAAGACTGAAGTTACAGACGAGATTGCGTTGCCGGCGGTGGACGAACGCACTGGCAAAGAATATTACTACTGGTACTTGACAGACCCCAAGTAAGATCGTACTATAATACTATATTACAGCGTAGGAGAACTAATGCACATTTATTTAGATATGGACGGAGTTATTGTTGATTTCTTCAGCGGACTCGCTCGATATCACAGGGTGCAACATTGGAAAGATATTCCAGACAAAGAAACCAGCATTCTTCTACTGCAGGGCACAGACTTTTTCTTTACCTTGGAAAAGTTTGAAACCAGTGACGAGTTAGTTACCTGGTTACACGATTTAACCGACGGTGAATGGAAAATCTGTTCAAGTCCACTTAGGGGCGATCATAAAAACAGTGCTTACTGGAAACGCATGTGGTTAGACAAGCATGGGTATACTCCTGCTGAACAGATCTACACCAGCCACAAGCACAAACACGCTGTGAATGTCACAGGTGAAGCAAACATATTGATAGATGATCGACCTGAAAACATTGAGCATTGGATTGAAAAAGGCGGAATAGGTATCCGCTACCAGGCAAACGAAGACAGTTTGTCTGACTTAAAAGAACGAGTGTTAAGGCACTATAAATAAAAAGTATTATTCCTCGATAGCTCAGTTGGTAGTAGCAACAGACTGTTAATCTGTGGGTCCCTGGTTCGAGTCCAGGTCGAGGAGCCAAAAAAGGAAACGTGGCTGAGTGGTCGAAAGCACACCCCTGCTAAGGGTGCATACGTTAATAGCGTATCGAGGGTTCGAATCCCTCCGTTTCCGCCAGAAGATACCCGCCCTGCCTCTTAACAATGCACACTGCGGCGCCTACACCCAAGGGCGGTAGGGTAAATGCTGTATAACGTGGTTGAGTATACGGAGTGGTGAATCTAAACTGAGTTTGTAAGTCCTGTGTGTACAGCAGGCTGATAATGAGGATAAGGATCGAAAGGTCGACTCCCTCGCTTTATGCGGGTATGGTGAAATGGTATCACAGGAGCCTTCCAAG
>Ga0102945_1000500_pt1 | contig 11908 bp, 29 predicted proteins | sample SalPonred_H2O_MG_FD_78207 | JGI IMG/M metagenome (GOLD analysis project Ga0102945, IMG submission 78207) | Salt pond water microbial communities from South San Francisco under conditions of wetland restoration - Salt Pond MetaG R2_restored_H2O_MG ...
AATACTGTCTTTAAATTTACTTTCTATATAACGTCCTACAATATTTGCATCTATGTGAAGTGCATGCCTGTATGTGCTAATGTCTGCGCCAAAGATTAGATTATTATCAAAATAAAACTTATCATAGTTATATGCATTTTCATACTGGCCTATTGATATATCATATGCATCAACTGCATTAAAATAGTTTACAGATGGATCTGTTATATCTAAAGCTTCGCTTATAGGAAAACTATGTATCCATTCTTTGCCTTCTTGTGTCCAGTTCTTAAACTTCAATCCTAGTTTAATTGTAGCATTACAATTTTGGATAAGTTCTATAGTTGATATGCCAACTGTGCTTAGATATTTGTCAAAGATAGGCGTTAAACTTTCTCCAACGCCTATACCTGGTTTACTATGATCATATATCATAGTAACATCCACTTGATCACCCCAATAGGATTTCAAATATGTTGCACTCATGACACCAGCAGTTCCGCCACCAACTACAGTAATTTTATACTTGTCTTGGCCCATAAAATATTATTCCTTTTGTTGATTTAAAGATAAGCTGTCCAGCTAGGGTGTGCAATTGACATATCTAATTGTTTGCGCTTGTTAACAAGATCATAATAGTCAGGCGCATATGGAGCTCGAATCGGCTTCATATGTGTTTTATTACCTTTGCGACTATTACAAGGCCCGCATGCTGCAACGATGTTGGTCCACGATGTCTTACCGCCCTTCGAAATAGGCACAACGTGGTCAAGTGTTAGCCCACTTTTTGAATAAGGCGTGTTGCAGTACTGACAGGTATATACATCACGAATGTAGAGATTCTGCTTTGAGAACCGAGGTTTGGCTTTGCGGCGCTGCATTTCTTTAAGCATGACTACCGCAGGCACACGAGTCTCCCAGCTTGAACTACGCACCATCCAATCGTCATACCATTCCAGCACTGTGACTTTGTCAAGCCATAGATATGTAACTGCATCCTTCCATTGGATAGCACTAAGTGGCAGGTATGATACTGGCTGTGCGTCAGCATTTAATAAGAGGGTGTGTGACACCTTTGAATCCTCGCTTTAATATTAATATTTATATTGTACGTTCGAACACAAATATTGTCAATCAGTATATGGCTCAAACTTTGTACCAGCTGCAACTATGCAACCTGTGCCGTCTGCATACAAACTCATCAAACTCCAAGTGCCACTGTCTTGATTTACGAAATACATCATACTACTAGCATACCACTCGCCTGTTCTAGCACTCAGTTGATTGCCTTCAGCAATAATCAAAGGCTGTTCACCGTAGTTGTTTACTATTGTATCTGCCATCACTTCTGCACTGTCGCAGGGCTGAATGACTATGAATTGTTTTTGTTCTTGAGCGTGTGCTGCTGGAGCAAGTAGTGAGATCCATATAGCAAACGCCGATATCGATCTAAGCATTTACTTTCTCCTTGTATATAATTATATATCAAATATAATTAGAAAATACATCCTGGCTAACTTCAGCTATTGCATTGTTCCAAAGATCATGGTCTGATAACTCTATCAATGCTTGGCTAGGCTTAGCCAGCAGTAACCATTTTGGTTTTGTGCTGCGCAGTTCTTGTTCTAGCTCTTGTGGTGTCCAGCCGCTGGTGCCTAAAAATAATTTATACCATTCAGGCCAATTGCCTGCTTCTAGTTTTTCTAGCATGAATCCATCTGATGAAATACTTAGATTAGATGCTACAGGCATTGTGTTTGATGAATACCATTCATCTGTGTGTAGCATTATCATGCAGGTAGGAGAATAATCTCCACCGATTCCAACACGAGTGTCATATGGCCAATTGGTTCCTTTTTGACTGAGTAGATCATCTAAACTATACTCGTCAGGTGAGTTTAATATCAAACCCATTGTGCTGTGCGCAGTTGATTCGGTAATATAAACAACTGCACCTTGATGATGTCGATCAGCATATTTTGGATTTGCTATTAATAAACTTCCAGCAGCTATCTGCATCGATCAACTCCAATCTGGAAGTGGACCGCCGTATTTTTTACCTTTGATCTTTTTTCCGCCTACTTTTACACGCGAACCCTTTTCAGGACCTAGTTTGTGGCTTTTATTGCCTTCGCGACGACGATAGCCTTGCGATTTGCAACTTGCAAGAGCGCTTGCTCCAATAGCTGAATTGGGCTTTGAACTCTTGCAGAGGCTGCGGCTTGCTTGCCAATCATCAAGATCCTGTTCGGTTTCTAGTAATTCATCAACTCTCATACTAATATTTAGCTGATCAACGGTATTTGTCTGCAGGATTGGAGTATGAACTGTCCTGTGACTCACTGCATAGATTAAACGTAAGAGCCTTTCTAGGACCTTTGGTTGTGTTTATTGAAATTTCTCCACTTCGCTCGTGAAACTCGATTTTGGTTATAGTAGCTGGTTCGCGATTCTGACCTACTAGGATGGTTTGTCCTAGTTCTAGGTTAACTGAAAGATTACGTAGTGTGCTCATGGGAAATTCTCCTGTTGGGGACTGAAGTGTTCAGTCACAAATATTTATCGTAAATTTCCTCAACGATAAGTAAATGTATATCAAACAACACGAGGTGATAGCATGAAAATCCAAGATATACCCGCAGGAGAAAGCTGGGCGTGTAGATTTAGAACCACTACCTTTTTAGACGCAGAAGGTAAACCTGTAGCTGCTGGTAATCTACAGTTAGGACAAGCACATCCAGGCACACCAGGTGTTTGGGAAAGTGTTGGCGTTATTCAAGTAAGAGATCTAGAAAACGCTCGAGTGCAACTGCAATGCGTAGAAACCCTAGCACAATACACTGTAGACTTTGAAGACTGCTGGGACGTAGACACTATAGAATGGATTGAAGATACACCACAAGGAACTGAAGCACAATGAATGATGATTTTGATGATGATATGTCAGATGAAGAGATTGACGCAGTAGTACAGGCCGCAATAGGAGAACTACTGAACCTAACAGTGATAGCAGCTGCAATGCAGACCACAGACGATGCTGCTGAAGACATATATGCACTGTGTTATCTCGTATCAGAATATCATTGCATTGAACGTGCTAAAATTATAACTGAAGAAAACCCCGACGGAAGTTATACAACTCGCTTTGAAGATCCAGACGCAGCTGCCGAACCCACTGCAACAACAACATCTATCCCAGGCAGCATTCGAACTAGAAATAGACCCAAGTTTAGAGTAAGCGACGACAAAAATAACTCAAATAAATAGACCATGCAACCCTTACTATATAGAATTATCGACAGTTGGACACTAGAAATACTAGCAGATGCTATGACTCACGCACAATGCCAACAAATATTTGAACAACTGGAACTGGAAAACCCTCACATAGATCTTGAAATAGAATCCTATACTACACACTAATGAATAAAAAACAAATACTACAACTACTGAACACTCACACGCTTGATGGTCACGAACGCGAACGATTAAAACAACTGCTGCACTATATGACTGCTGAAGGCGTAGAAACCACTGAGGAAACTGCTAATGGATCTCGAACAACAAGTAAAACAACTAAGAACTCGTATAAACGCCCTAAGAGAAAAACTCAACACAGATAATACTACTACTACTACGAGTGAACCCGAACAACCTAAACCCAAACCCTCAGCAGCTGAACTATACAAAGCTCAACTGCTAAAAAAATCTAGTTAACATAGTGTATCTCAAACCAAGTTAACCACAAACGACCCTCTTCACAAGTACAACGAAACCACTCCCCACGTTCACGACGATGAGCATACTCACGATGAAATGTACGCTCTAATACCCTTCCCTGATCCTGCTCTACTAGTATACTATGTACTAATCTTAATTGACTACTACTACCCGTTTGTAAACTACGCAATCTACGTTGAGGATCCACACTATAACCAAACTTACATAATGTTCCATCACTTATACAATACAAATACATACGCTATATAGCACACACGTACACTAGTGTCAACCATAAAAGACTAGTACACACTCAATAACAATAGTAGTAGTAGTAGTAAAGGAACTATCAAAGATTCATCCCATTTACACACACGCTAAGACTATACTACTAGTAGTTATAAGAGAGCTATTAACAGTATAAGCATAGGCCCCGCTGCTAGTAGATAGAACACTTTAGAGCACTGTGAAAGCATAGTAAAGAACTGTAAAAGCACTGTAAAAGCACTGTAAAAGCATAGTGAAAGCACTGTAAAAGCATAGTGAAAGCATAGTGAAAAGTATTTGAACTATGCCTCTCGTCAGTCTCCGCAAGAAATTTTTTTCATACTATATATTGTGGTTGAAACTGTAATCAAACGTGTTATATTATAACATTTGGTGACTATAAAATGCCACATTTGGGGAGATCGTCAATCTCCCCCCATGTTAATCAGATTAACATTTGTTAACACGCTGTGTGTCACTGTGTGTCACTGTGTATCACTGTAGGCCCCGCTGCTAGGGGCCTCTCGCACTCTACTAGTACAGGTTTGACTCTGAGTATAGTTCTTGTACTACTAGTAGAGTATCAACTGCGTGTATAAGGTGGTCTCACGGGTATACGGTATGGTTTACTACTAGTACTAGAGTGCGCACTTGCTTGTGTGTACCAATAGTCAGCTACGCTCTTACTACTAGTGTATAGTATGAGTCTACCATCTACTAGTAGTGTGTATTTGCCATTAGCTGTATAGTATTCAATTCGCATACAGTATTTACTACTAGTAGGCCCCGCTGCTGGGTGGTCGGTTATGGTTACTACTAGTGTCGAAAGAGGTTGACAGACGGGGAGATTGATCATATACTAGTATTAAATTAGATTCAAGGGAGACCTTATGTTAAAATTTATCAAGAGCTGGTTCGAACTGCCTGTTCACGGGGATCGAAGCCGTCACAGACTGTATTCTGAAAGATATGAGGATCAGTGCTTCTAAAAGGTTGACAAGGTCTAGGTTTGGTGTTATAGTAGTAGTATAAGTTAACAAACGTAGAGGGATCACTATGTATTACATTTATGAAAAGACTTCAACTATGATCATGGGCAAGATGGATCAGCGCACGGGTGAAGTTCGTCCGGACCACCGCAAGAGCTACAAGACTCACAGTGCTGCCCAAGCTGCACTTACTCGTATGAGCAAACGTTATCGTGCGGACCTGTTGGACTCAGTAAATGATCCACTATTCCGTTATGGCATAGCAGAGGCGGAGTACTTCCACACTACTATAGAGCGGAGCCGCACTGTAAAGAACATGATGAACGGTGCGGACATTGTGGAGACAGTTAACACTCCGGGTTATATGAGTCCACGATCAGAAGCTTACTGGAGCATGTAACATGAGTCACGCACACACCAATGCATGGCGACCAAGGCGGTTCAGAACATTCGTCACCAATCAATACTATGCCAACAGGGACGAATATGATAGTGTGGGGCAGCGTCAGCCCCACACGTTTGATGAATATGTACACCTCAATCTAAGCTTGCTCAAGCAGCAGTTCAAGCAGCAGCGCAAGAACACAACCGTTTGATATCGTTAGAGTTCTTTTGCAGCTAAGTTGTTGATTGTGTTGGGTTCTTTTGGCTTGTGCTAGTGAGGCGGTGTTCGAACAGCTCTGGGCTGGGCTGCTAAGTCATTGTTTTTAAACACAAATAAAAGATTGATTTGTCAATGTTTTCAATGGGTTAGCAGTGCATTTTTCTCTTTACAAACACGTATACTTGTGCTATATTGTATGTATAAGTTAACTAGCATAGAGGGCTATAATATGCAAACAGTATTTTTTAACGCAAACAACGCAAAAGTGCAAGTGTACATTAATAACACACTAGTAGGGGCCTCAAGCACTTACTATAACTTAGCAAAGCTGCTGCGTAAAAACAACGTTAACGTAAAAACTGCTGCGCTTATGCATAGCAGCAGCATAGACTTTGCAGCAGAAGAGGGTTTTGCTACAAATGCATGCGCACATAATATTATAGACAGTGCAATAAAAATTGTACGCAAGTACTGTTAAAAACTTGCACTGCTGTTAAAAAACACTTGACAGCAGTGCAACCTTGTGCTATAGTGTATGTACACACAAACAATAAGAGGGCATCTTATATGGACTTTTTAAACTTTCCAGAAAAACTAAATCTAGCATACTGTGACTATATCGCAGCTCGTCTACATACTTTGATTGATCGTGAACTCACAGACAATCAGACTATGATTGCAAGTGTATCGCAGCCCAAGATGGATCTGCATCCAACCGAGGAATTCTTGCAGAGCACCAAGAAGGTTCTTACAGTACACGATGTCAATGGTAAAGCTTACTTGGTAACGGTAGAAGAAGCACCTTTTTTAGATAAAGATTAAATTAGGGGTTGACAATCGAGCATCTAGGTGCTATAGTATATATAACAGTTAGGAAAAGGGCACTGTATGACACACACATTTTTCGAAAACAACTCAAACTATATGGTAGAAGAAACTCGCACTGTGGATCAGTTCACGATCGAGATTGCGTTTGCACCAGACGACACTCAGTTGGATCTACTGTTTGATACAGATGCAGACTACTATCCAGAACTGATCGAGAACCTAGAGTCAGGCTTTTGGCAGCATATGATTGTTCGTGTACAAGCCAAGTATGACGGCAAGGTAATGGGCGAAAGCTATCTCGGAAGCTGCGTAGCAGAATCGCCTGCCAAATGGTTAGCCGAAGATCCTGCACAAGTAGACGACCTAGTAGATGCAGCTGTCGACGAAGCACGTAATGAGGCGGTTCGCATGCTGGAAATATTAAAAGCAGATTTCTTAAATTAGGGGTTGACACACAGCACGTTCGGTGCTATAGTAAGTATATAGAAACAAACGCAGAGGAGCACTGCAATGACTTTTCAACTTGACACTGTTATCAAAGCCTACACTGAAGGCAAAACTGAGCGCAGCATCACTGGTCGTATTCCGATCAAAGAGTTTGACAGCATGGAGTCGGACCTTCGTCCCCAGATGCGAGCACGTGGTTTGCGTGTATGGTATCGTGGTCCACGCATGGGATCAAGTGCGCTAGGCAAGTTTGACATCCGCAATCCACAGGGCGGTGTTACTGCTACACATCGCAAGCACGCCACACACGCTGTGATTTATTAAAAAAGAGGTTGACACATAGCATGTTCGGTGCTATACTGTATGTATAGTTAAACAAAACGAAGAGGGTACTTCAAATGAATAACGTTCAAACTGCTGTAGACGCAATCCGCAACATGAACAACGACGAGATCAATCAAGTGATTGAGGCTGTCAAGCTTCAGCGCACCTGGCTTGCTCGCACTATGACACGAGCAATGGCCGTAGGCGACATGGTAGAGTTCAAAGGTCGCTATGGCAACACCGAGCGTGGTCGTGTTACCAAGATCAATCGCAAAACTGTGATTGTGGACGCAGGTCACACCCGCTGGAAGGTCGCTGCTAGCTTGCTGAGTGTGGTAGAAACAGCATAAAAAGATAAAATAGGGGTTGACAACTGTTGACCCCTATGCTATACTGTATGTATAGTTAGAAACAAGCAAAGAGGGCTTACACATGAGATTCACAGATCACGCTTTTGAAACTGCTCACAAGCTGGGCACCTACCAAGCATTCGCAGATATGATGCGCCGTGAGATCCGCAACTTGGACGAAGCACGTAGCAAAGATGACGAGTTAATGCGGCGCTGGGCCGTGCGTAACCTGCGTTCGCTTGCAGACCAACTGGACGAAGCAGAAGAAAAAATGAAAAAAGAGGTTGACACTGTAGCATAGTGGTGCTATAGTGTATGTATAGTTAGAAACAAACGCATAAGGAGCATATGCAATGGGAACTCGTTCAGCAATTGGTTACAAGACAGGTGAAGGCAAAATCCGTGCAAAGTATTCGCACTATGACGGATATGTAGCAGGCGTTGGCCGGACGCTGGTGGAGCACTACCAAGCAGCTCGCAAGATTGCACAGATGGTAGAGCTAGGCGATCAGAGCTTTCTTGCAGAGGAGATCTTTCCTAAGGGCAAGGAACACAGCTTCAACACTCCAGAGGAAGGTGTTACTGTATTCTACGGTCGTGATCGCGGCGAGGAAGGTGTAGAAGCGCAAGAGTTTGACACTGTGCAGGAGTTTGTAGACTACTACGCAGGCGCTGGTGCAGAGTATTTTTACTTGCACACGTCAGCAGGTTGGATTGTCCACAACCGTTATGGCGTGGGCAACGATGCAAACGGCTTTCCTATCTTCGACACGCTTGACGAGCAGGTTGAGGTGGAAGTAGCACGTCTTAAGGCTGCGGGTTACCTTTAAGGCCCCGCTAATAGAGAGGCAGATAATGGTTGACATTGCTGCCTCTCTATGTTATATTAAGACATAGGGCAACACACAAGAGGGACTACACAATGACACGAGTCACTATTGAACTGGAGTTCGAAGGCACTGACCTTCCTGAGGATGCACTGCGTGAGAGCGTGTATGCCTACCTTGAGGAACTGATACAAGACGAATCGCTGGACTACACTGTGGAGGAAGCATAATGAGCCGTCCTGAGAACCCAATGCTGTGGGAGCCTGAAGTTGACATCCGCGGCTATACTACTCAGCGAGAGCACCTTGAGACTGTGCTACGAAACATTGATCGCGGGCGTGTGGATCTTGCTCGCAGTATCCTGCTGAGTATGATCGGTCGCAAGATGGCAGAAGAAACGGTTGACAGCACAGAATAAAGGTGCTATATTAAACACACAACAAAGGCAATGGAGGGTAACATGCCAAACTGGTGCAACAACTCAATCACAATCAGCGGTCCAACTGAGACCATCAAGCAACTGTGGGAAGACGCTCATAGTGGAGAAGACTATGGCTTGCTACAAGCAATGGCGCCAATGCCCGAGGAACTACAAGGCACAACTGCTCCCGGTGACACACCTAACTGGTATAACTGGCGAGTAGAGAACTGGGGCACCAAGTGGGATATCTCAGACGAAGGCTTAGAGTTCATCGACAACGGTGATGGCACTGCTGAGATCACAGGTTGGTTTGACAGTGCATGGGCTCCACCCATTGGTGCTTACGAGCAGTTCTGTGACGATATGGATAACTGCTCCATTGAAGCATCCTACTACGAGCCTGGTATGGACTTCGGTGGCTTCTATCGCAACGGCGACGACATCTACTTTGACAACCTGCAGGAGCGACTAGAGCAGCCTACAGAAGACTGGGACGAACAGTTCGTTGAGTTCGAACAGGAGTATGATCTGCTGTCAGAGGAATGGCGCTTCGAAGATGAAGAAGACATGGAAGAGGATGAAGTGGATCTAAACTCAATGGGTGCGTAAGCTATTGATATCACAGGGGATCTTTTTTCCAAATAATGGTTGACAGATCCCCTATTTGATCTTATACTGTATATAACAGTTAGGCATTGAGGAGCACACTGCATGGCATACTACACTTACACCAAAGATCCAATAGGTTGCTTCGTTGAGCGAGATACTGGCAATTACTTCGAGTATAGCCTCAACGATGAGACTTATGAGGGCGCTCCGGTTGGTTTTGCACTCAACTACCCGCACAAGGTATGGGTAGGCGGCGAGGGCGTTGCCGGAATGAGCGGTTGGCGTTATGCTAAGGTCAAGAAGACTGTGGCTTATGTGATCGTTGATGAGGACGAAGGCGGCCCGATCTTGGAGCGTTGGTTCCTTAAAAAGAATACAGAATATGCAAATTAGGGGTTGACAAACTCAACTTTAGATCATATACTGTATATAACAGTTAGAAAACAAAGAGGGCAATACTATGTTTAATTCACGTGATGCAGCACTGGCACTGGTAGAAGAAGGTCTTGTTTCAGCAGAGGACATGCTGACGATGGCGCTCAAGTACATGAGCACAGACGATGTTGCTGATATGCTGGACTGCAATGAGCTGTCAGAGCGCTTCATGGAAGAAGAGCCAGACATTGATGAAGCTCAAGAATGGTACGATTTCGATCCAGATTGTTAAATTAGGGGTTGACAGTGTGGCACTTCGGTGCTACACTGTATATAACAGTTAGGGCAAAGGGAAAACACTATGAAAATCACACGTACTAATCCGTTCACTGGCGAAGAGAATACGCTGGACCTCAACGTAACCTACGAGCAGGTTGAAGCCTACTTCGAAGGCAAACTGTTGGTTCAGGATGCATTCCCTCAGCTGAGTGCAGGTGAGCGCGAGTTCATCAAGACTGGCATCACTGAAGATGCTTGGGACGAAATGTTTGGAAATTAGGGGTTGACATATCCCGCAAGTGATCATATACTGTATATAACAGTTAGGGCAAAGAGGAAAAACACTATGATGGATCTATGGGACGAAGTGATTCACCAGATTGAGAATGACCTTGAAGATAGGGATACAACTGCACTCTACGAAATGCTGCAACGTGTGCCCAAAGACATCTTGATCGCATACTTACCTGAAGAGCGTGAATTTATTGTTTCTGATAATTAGGGGTTGACATATCCCGCAGAGGTGCTATACTATATAGACACTGAAGCAAAAAGTGTTGATAGGCAAACTTTAAACTAAACTTTGAAAAGGTAATTATTATGAGCTTTACTACTATTCGTTCTAACCAAACTGCGTTCCTTGAAACTTACCTGCGTGGCACTGGCAAGTCATTGACTGCTGCGGATGCTGCTGCACGTTTCGGTATCAAGAACTTGACTGCTCGAGTAAGCGAACTCCGTGCTGCTGGACTAAATGTCAAGAGCGATGTTGCTACAACTGGCAAGACTCGCTACAGCATGACAGCACGTGACGTGACTGGATCACGAGCAAAAGTATTTGCCGAATAAGGCAAATTAGGGGTTGACAGTATGGCGCTTCGGCGCTATACTGTATATAACAGTTAAGCAAAAGGGCAGCACGATGAACAAGAAATATCTTATTACTATGATCAATGAACTTAACGGTGCAACGGTACAGTCATTGACCAACAACTTGGGACAGCGTATCAAACGTTTGGAACACAATGTTGAGTCTATTAATGGCAATGGTGCTGCGGTGTTCAAGCGTTTTGAAGACTTCATTGGTGCAAGTGTTAATGATATCAAATTTGTAATTAAAACAAATTAGGGGTTGACAACCCCACAGTTAGATCATATACTGTATATAACAGTTAAGCAAAAGGGCAATGACAATGAACACACTACTTACAATAGCAGGCGCAGGCGTACTAGTAGCAGGACTTGGATACGCAATCAATTCAGCAGCAGCTATGCCAGATGTCCACGTTAGCTACGCAACAAATGAGTGCGTCAAAGTCGTTAACTACACAGATGAGATCTTCAGCTGTGAAAACCTTCCTTCCAAATTCAACCATGTATGGGTGCAGTAATGAACGATATCTTAGAATTCATCGAAGACATTGAAGAGCTCAAGACACTGTATAACACAGGTGAGCTTCGTAACTTCGACTTTGAAGCAATGCTTTCGAAATATAACAGAACTGTCGAACTGTTCGAAAGAGAATACGAAATGGATGACGGTGCATAAGTAAAAAGAATTAGCTCCCATGGTGAAATAGGTAGACACACCAGACTTAAAATCTGTTGCCTTCGGGCGTCCCGGTTCGACTCCGGGTGGGAGCACCAAAGATAGGGTCCTTAGCTTAATTGGTTAAAGCACTCCGCTCATAACGGATAGAGTCCGAGTTCGAGTCTCGGAGGACCCACCAAGTAACTGTCCGTAGCTCAACTGGAAAGAGCAAGGCACTTCTAATGCCTAGGTTGAGGGTTCGAGTCCTTCCGGGCAGGCCAAACTGAGTAGACAGCGCTCGTGCTAATAACCGTGAAGCACAGATCACATGGCGACTGTCGGCGCTGGGGACTATTAA